>Ga0194055_10000712_pt1 | contig 26916 bp, 16 predicted proteins | sample SepL449m_MetaG_FD_155482 | JGI IMG/M metagenome (GOLD analysis project Ga0194055, IMG submission 155482) | Anoxic zone freshwater microbial communities from boreal shield lake in IISD Experimental Lakes Area, Ontario, Canada - Sep2016-L442-9m | ecosystem: Environmental > Aquatic > Freshwater >... | reverse complement strand
ATGAAGATATTCAGAAATTTGAAGAACTAGACATTGAGATAATTAAAAATAGAAAAAAAACAGTTTCCCTTGCTAAGTTGTTTAATTGCGATTTTAAAGAAATTCCAAACACCCCTATCAATTCAGAATTCGGTCAGATTGTTTTTTCTGCAAATATTGAAAGACCAATTTTGAACAAAAAAATCATCATTTTAAATGGGTCAAAAGCTTTCGAAAAAATCGATTTTTTATCACAATCGCCTGCGTCAGGTATTGTAATAATTATATCAATGAATGAGATTTTTAAATTTGGACTAGAGAAATTCAGGGAAAAATTAAGGAATTACATTAGTGAATACCCCCATAGGTATCATTCATCATCTCAATCTTTCCCAACCTCCAGCTTTAAATCTAGAAGTACGTGCTGGTCTAAAACGCCTCAATCTTTAACACAAGAAAATAATGAATCACAGGAATCAAATCGTTTTGATCTAACCGTAAATTCCCTTATTCCAAATATTGAAAAATCTTTTGATTTACTTCGATTAAGGCAATTTATTAAAAATCTTTTACCAAAAGACCAAAAACAAGGAAGAAATGACAAAAAGTTTGTTTGGGAAATTTACAACCGCTTATTTCGTGGCGGTTCTTATGACATTGGAAATTTGGATTGTTACAGTGAATTTCAAAATGAACTAGGAGAATCATTTGATGAATGGAATAAAGCTTGGGTATCAAAAAAGGCACATCCCTACAACGAGCTAATTAAAAATCTGCCAGATCCTGAAGAAAATAAACCGTATGGAATGTTGACAAAATACCATGGTTCGCCTGTTAAGGGTTGTGACGATATTGCTATAACTGTTTTTAAACAAATAAAGAATCAGGATCTTGTCTTGATCTCAAGCCAAAAAGATTTAGAGAGTCACCAAGGGGATCTATTGTTATTTGGGAAAGCTCCCAAAGACTTTCTTGAAAAACTTTTAAAAATTGGGTACTCGGGATCAGTCTATCAGGTCGCATTGCACAAAGATTGCAATTTGAAAAATCAATTAGACAAATTAAATAACTTTGCTTGTCTTGACAATAATGATGAAAATTTAAATTGGAGACTGCCAATAAATATCAGATCAAACACTATGGAAGAGAAATCAACTGTCAATCCATCAGTCAATATAACCGAAGACCCAATCAGCACCTTATTTCCTTTTTCTGACGACTGTGATTACGAAGAATATTCAGAAGAATTTGACATTGCAGACTATTTTGAAGAAAGCAATAGGAATTACTCTTACGAAGATATCGAATCAGAAAATGAGATTACATCAGTTAACGATGAGCATTACAAGGCTTCATCTAAAAAAATTACATTTTTTTCAGAAAATGGTCCTTTCCTTCCAAAATTTGGAACACCAGAAGTTGGTGACATCGCAATTTTTCCTGAAGATGAAAAAGCCTTAAGAAGATCTATCATGAATCTTAATCAAAAATTCAACAAGGAGTTCTGGCCAAACAATGATTTGTGGAAACGAGCCTTACAGAATTGGATTAATAGATCCAAGATGACAGGGGTTCTTGAAATTATTCGTTTAAAATTTAATAAATCAAATATTATTTATTACAAAAATATTGATAGAATCGGGCCCGGTGCACCAGACAACAAAAGTGATTTTGAATATTTAATCGGAAATATTAAAGCATACGGAATTTATGGGTTTAGCGGTGCGGACAGAATGCGTAATTTTGATGCGGGTTCCCACTGGGATAAAATGCAACAGAAAATAAATATACATCGTTGTATTGGAAGAGATTTCTACAAAATTATTCATGAAGAATTATCTAGAGAAATAAAAAATAGACCATCTTTATTTGATATCAAAGTCAACCTGTTTAATGAAATCAGCCATATGTTTTCCATTGTAAAAATTGAGCAACTAACTTTGACAGAGGATAAAGAGTAAGCAATGCCAAATTTTTATCCTTCTGATTTTGACAAAGATTTCACCCCACCAGGTGAGCAAAGATTCTGGGAATGGCTAAAAAGACTTCCCTCAGATTGGCATGTAATTCACAACATTGATCTCACCAGAATCAACGATGGAAAAAAAACCCAGATCGATTTTCTTGTAATCAATCCCCATAAAGGAATGGTGGCGGTTGAAGTCAAATCCCACAATGAAATCACCCTCGTCAACTCAAAATGGCGACTGGGATCCAAAGAATATCACAGGTCGCCATTGGAACAGTCGGACGATGGCTTGCACACCCTTTTAAGGCATATTCAAAAAGAATTTGGTTCAGAACATGCTCTTTCCCGTTGTCCAAAAATCCGTCTTGCCTGTTTTCCATTTTCCACTTTTGATTACAGTGATCATGCGAGTTTCAAGCGAAGGGAAATTATCGATTTAAATAACATGAATTTAATTGATAATGATCAGAAAATGATATCATATTTTGATGACTATATTTCATGGTCATTCAGAGAAAGCAATTATTCAGAAATGAGAAATTCATTAATAATTGATGATGTCCAAAATCTTGTTGAATTTTTGAAAGGTTCTTATGGAAATGCCCCTGGTAGAAGATCAAGAGCGAATCAATTAAGAAATAACCTTGAAAATTATCTAAAACAAAACCAAAAACCAGTTTTAACTCTTGTTGCCAACAACCCTAGATTAATCGTAAAAGGTCCGGCGGGCACTGGTAAAACACAAATTGCAACTGGTCTTGCAAAAATATTTGCAGAACAAAACAAAAGCATCGGTTTTTTTTGCCACAACAAATTAATTGGAAACCTAATATCCGAAGAATTGTCATGTCACTCAAAAATTGTTGCTGGTCCATTTAGGTCCAAACTTATGAGGCTGCTGGATATAGGCCAACCAAGTCAAGCCTCTGAAAATTGGTTTAATGATGGATTATTTGATGTTGCAAATAAAAAATTACAAGATCCATCATTATTAGAAAAAGCAAAGTTTGAAGTGCTAATCATAGATGAAGCACAAGATATTATTCAAAATAAAAAACTCATGGAAGTAGCATGGAAACTACTCGAAGGAGGAAAAGAAAAAGGAAATTGGTTTGTTTTTGGAGATTTTGACAATCAAGTTCTTTCATTTGATGAAAGCCAGAATGTAAAAAATGATTTTGATAATTTAAAAAACCATGCAGCGGTTTTTTCACTTGATATTAATTGTAGAAACTTCAAGGAAGTAGGTACAATGGCTTGTTTTGTTGCTTCCCTCAAGACCGACGCAATTTATGCGGATTTTTACAAGGGGAACGGTGGCCCACAGAAAGCTCAGCCTATTTTTTACAATAATACTGATGACCAGTTAAACAAATTAAAAATTGTTTTAACGGACTTGCTTGCCCCAAGTAATGTTGTGAAATACTCCCCAGAAGATATTGTGCTTCTTACTTTTCGTGCCGCATCGGACGGAATAGCAAATAATCTAATGACCAACCCGAATTACACTTGGGGATGTGTTAATCTTTCCGACTTGGAAAATTTTAAATTAAGAAAAAACCGCTTAAGTTTAGGATCTGTTTATCAATTCAAGGGCCTTGAATCCAAAATTGTTATTGTAACTGATGTTGATTCCAGATATTTCCTAAACAATTTGCAGCAATTGAAAAACTTAGGTTACACAGGCCTAACAAGGGCACTTGAGGTCGCATATGTTTTGATTGAAAATGGAACAAGGAAAAATATTAATCTAGGATAACAAATATGAGCGATAGGGCTAAACTTCTTGACTGGTTACGATCAGACGTATTGGGGCCTCATTCGCCTCCAACAAACCCTTGTGATGAAACTATAGTGTTTGCTGAAAACATTCTTGGTAAAAACATCATTTTAAATGACTCCATAAAATTCCATAAAGTTGGCGCAGATATTGAAGAAATCTTGCAATTTAACAGGGAAACCCCAAAATCAAGATATGGTGTAGGGGTTCTTTATCCCCCATCGGAAAACGAAAATAAAGACAAGGAAACAAAAAAAGAACAAAACCTTAGAGAAGAAGAAGAAAACGAAGGCGAGGAAGAAGGGGAGGTTTGGGGCGAATTTGGGAAGGACGGGTTGGAGGAAGAAATCAACGGTCAATCAGATGCAGAACCTGATGATTATTCCATCACAAGCGAAAATCCATTCAGGCCCAATCAATTAGGAATTAGTTTTTATGTAAAAGACTTAATTAGCACAAAACTCCAAATTAGGCTTCCAAAAACCCGGAAAGTATCATGGAAAACGGATGAAGAAAAAGTCAATGGAACATACTTTGGAAATAGCTCAGTTACAAACAGTTTGGATCGGACAATCCAAATCTATGCGAGATTCCCCATTGGAAATAATGAAATTTATTATGAGTATGAATGCGAGATTGGTCAAAAAGAAATACCAATTAAAATAAACGATGAATGTTCATGGTTAAAATTCAAAGTTTATTGCAGAAAATACAAAGAAAATTTTCTTGTCACCTTGATTCTCTCGAACGAAGCAAAGGACGATAGTATAAATCATCATCTTTTTCAGTCTTTTTTTTGTGTTAAGGCTTTGGATGCTAATGATAAAAACATGATTCTTCCCTACCCGGGACTTGAAAAGATCTCCGTAAGAAACGATATCGAAGAAGATCAACTTCGGCTTCTGTACAGTAATTTTGAAAATTGGGGGATTGGCCATGGTTGCTCCTGTGGTTGGGATGCCCAACCGGGAAAAAGTCCGGACGAGATTTTCGCGGATGTTATGCCCGCAGTTGAAACTCCCAGCATGGACACCAATGTTGAGGTAGATGGTGCCCCCATCATGGTATCAATGAAAAAACTTGCCAGTATTGCTGGAAATGATGAGCTACTAAATAAACTTCTCCAAGGATACGAAAGTTGGATCAACAATAAAAAATACAATGGCGCTGACAAAGATTTAAAAAAAGCTGCAGAAAAACACCTAGCTGATTGCCAAAGCGCTTTGAACCGAATGAAAAATGGCCTAGAAATATTGAAGGACAATCCGAATGCCCGTCTCGCATTTAGACTTGCTAACCAAGCAATATGTTTACAACAGATCTCAACAAAGAAACTTAAAACAAGAAAATTATTTTACAACCCAACAAGTCAAAAAGTCGATGTAGAATCTATTGATAATTTTATGTATGCACATGAGATTTACGATTCGATTGATTTTGATAATCAAACCGGCATTGGGTATTGGCGTCCATTCCAAATTGCATTTTATTTGATGTCCATTGAGGGGATTACTAATCCGGATTCCAGTGATCGCACTATTGTTGATTTGATCTGGTTTCCAACAGGTGGAGGTAAAACGGAAGCTTACCTTGGTGTAGCTGCTTTCACTATGTTTTTTGAAAGACTGATTGGCCAAGACGCTGGAAATCCTGATGAAAATTCCAAATTTGGAACGAATGTTTTCATGCGGTATACGCTGAGGCTTTTAACTACGCAGCAAGTCCAGCGTGCAGCAAGTATGTTTTGCGCAATGGAACATATCCGGCGCAACGACATCAATTACACTGTTCGCGGAAATATAAAAGCCGAACCTGGGATTCGCTTATTGGGAAACAAGGAATTTGTCCTTGGCCTTTGGGCCGGGCAAGGGGTTTCAGACAATACGATAGCGGAAGCGGGTAAAACAATTAAAAAATATCGAGAGAGAGAGAATCAAAAAAACAACCCTTTATCACTATATCGATGCCCTTATTGTTATTCACAGATTGGCGCTTACAACTATGACGGGAGCAATAATCCTCCGTTAAAATACCAAAATGCACAAAACAACCGACAGAAGAATTGGAATGTGGAATCCGCAAAAGGACCAGTAGATTATAAAAAGGGCTGGTGGAACAGATGCCCTGATGTTAACTGCCTATTTGGAGGTTCTTCTGTTATTCCACTTCAGGTTGTTGACGAAAGTCTTTACAAAGACCCCCCTTCGATGTTTATTGCCACAGTTGACAAGTTCGCAATGCTGGCAGTAAAAAAAGAAGCGTCAAGTTTTTTTAAAATTCCCCCATCCCTAATCATTCAGGACGAATTGCATTTGATTTCCGGCCCCCTTGGAAGCTTGTACGGACTCTATGAAACACTTGTTGAAAAACTATGCTCCAAAGGAAATGTGGTTCCAAAAATAATCTGCTCTACTGCAACCATCAAGGGCGCCCATAGACAGGTAAAACATCTTTATGGAAGAAATAACCTCCAGTTGTTTCCTCCACCAGGCCTCGAGATTGAGGATTCATTTTTTGGAAGATACGCCAAACGGCAGAATGGTTCTCTTGATCAAGGCAGACTTTATGTGGGTATAAACGCCCATTATTCCTCAGCGCTTACCACCCAAGTAAGGGTTTTTTCCAGAATTCACCAAGGATCGAGGCATTTGTTTAATGGCAAGGAAAACTTGGAGTTAATGGACTGCTACTACACTTTAATTTGTTTCTACAACAGTATTAGGGAACTTTCAGGGGGTAAAACTCTTTTTGATTCTGACATTTCGTCGCGAATAACTTCCCATTTAAATGTTCGAGATAATACTAGAAATGTTAAACCTCCATATAAATGCCCAGAACTGACAGGTAGGTTGTCGCAAAATAAACTGCTGCAATCACTCGAAAATCTTGAAAAAACTTACAAGCTAACACAAAACGAGGCGTTGGATGCATGCCTAGCATCTAGTGTAATTGAAGTGGGGGTGGATATTGACCGCCTTGCATTGATGGCCGTTGTCGGCCAACCCAAAACCACCGCACAGTACATTCAAGTAACTGGCCGTGTCGGAAGAAACTGGAAAAAAGTACCTGGATTGGTTCTAACCTTATTTTCACCATCCAAACCAAGGGATATATCTCATTACGAGCAGTTTCATTCCTACCATCGAAGGCTTTATGAATATGTTGAACCCACCTCGGTGACGCCATTTTCCGAAGCAACTCTTGAACGATCTTTGGCTGCCATTTTATTCGGTTGGTTGGTTCAAAATGACAAATGGGCAGAAAATCCGAATGACTTAGATTGCATTGCATCGTGGCAAGAAGCCAAACAATTTGTAATCGACAAAGGAAATATCCTTGGCATAAAAAATACGGACGCCATAGTAGGCAAACTGGAAACTATTTTTGAAAGAATCTGGTCATATAAGTATGACAACAGGGATCAATTGAAATTACATTCATGGAAATGGAAGAGCCAAGACAACTTTATTTTGTTTCCGTATGGTGAGCATGCCGAATGCCCTGAAAATAACATCATCCGGTTTATGATGAGTCTTCGCAATGTTGACATGTCAGGTATGACCAAAATACAGAAATTTGACCATAATCTGGAATCTTTAAATCCTCCAGTATAACCCAATTGAAGGTGATGCCCATGTCAAGCGAAAGAGGCCCAATCCGAATCAGCCAAAGTATTCATACCTATGTTCCTGGGGCAATTTACATCGATCAATTTGGAGCCCCCTTATTGCTCCATGGATGCAATAGCTGGTTTAAAAAATTTAATAATAAAAGCGGTGCCTTTACCAATGTAGGAAGCATTAAAGATTTCCTAATCTTGGAACCAAGAATTTCCTATTTTCTAAAAATCAACCATTTCAGAAGGATGATTGAATATCGAACAGGTGATAGCGCTGACAGTTTATTTCCTTCTCCTGCATCGAGATTTCCGGCATGGTATATGTCTTCCAAGCATAAAATTTCGTTTAACGAAAAATTTTCGTCAAGGAATGGACCTATAAATGTGAGTGGAAAATTCTCCCAAATGATCTACCTGCAACCTGATCAGGCTAATTTATTTGATACCGAATTTGCTTTCAAAAAATATTGCAATGAGAAGTATCCAAATCCACCAAACCAAAACCCCGTTAACCGAAAAAATGATAGCGTGTTTCGGGCGGTACGGTTCTTGGTAGTCTGCCCTAAAGGCCATCTTTCCGAATTCCCTTGGAAGAAATGGTGTGGTTGCACATGCAACGATCGTCAAGAAAAACTTTTTATAAGTGATAAAAGCGGTTCCTCCCTTTCCTCAGTTAAAGTGCTGTGTAATACATGCAACCATTATGAAACCCTTGACGGCATAACATCCTTTACCGATTTAGGCCTAGCCAACAAATTGACTGATTCTAAACTTTCAATAATTGTTGGCAAATGCGGAGGTGAAAAACCGTGGTTGTTTCATTCCAAAGAAAACTGCGATCAACCACTTGTAGGCACTCTGGTAAATGCAACCAATGTAACTATTTCCAAAGTTTTTTCCGGGTTATATTTGCCACCTAAGCCCTCAGGTGACAACATTTTGAGTTCTTTAATGACTTCATATTGGAACATATTTTTAGACTGCACCGATGACCACATAAAAATAAAATTTGCAGAAAATATGGATTCTGAAATTACTGATTTTTTAAATGATATGAAAGTTAAGTATAACTTGGAGAAACTTCCATCCGATGAAAGAAACAACCTTATCACCATCATCAAAATATTTTTATCAACCGGTAAATCACCCGGGCAGCAAGATTTGGCAACTGATGTTGTCTCATTTCGCTTTGAAGAATATGAAAGGCTTTTGAAAAACTCAATTGACAAGGAACTTGTTGTCGAAAAAATAGATTCACCGACAAATGAATTTTTAATTAATGCTGGAATATCAAATCTGTCGCTGGTTAAAAAAGTTCGGATTACCAGGGTATCCCTTGGCTTTGTAAGATTCCGGGAAAATATAGAAAACAATAAAACAAATAGCATTCAGGAACAAGCTTCAAGAGCCCTTGAATTATTTTTTGATAAAAAACCACAAGCAGATGCATCTTGGCTTCCAGCATCTGTGGAATATGGTGAAGGAATATTTATCAAGTTTGACCAAAACAAAATAGCCTCTTGGATAAATAATAATAAAAACCAAATTGAAGAACGCATAAAGGATATTTTAACAAGACTGCAAATGAATTATAGATCACAAAGTGAGTTTGGTTTTACAACGGATTTCACCGAATGGGCTACGTTTCTTCTTTTACACTCATTTTCGCACATTCTTATCAAAGAATTGGTTCACGAATGTGGCTATGGGTCAGCAGCGCTTAGAGAACGTATCTATGTTTCTTGCAGCAATAACACTCAAACGCCAATGAGTGGCATTTTTATTTACACTGCATCTGGCGACCTAGAAGGAGGGCTTGGCGGATTGGTTGAAATGGGAAATCCAATTAGAATTGAAAAAGTCATCCAAAAAGCACTTCTCAGAGCTTCGTGGTGTTCTTCAGATCCTGTGTGTTCAGAATTACCTAGTCAGGGCCCCAGAAAAGAAAACATGGCCGCCTGTCATTCGTGTCTGCTTTTACCAGAAACCGCCTGTGAAACATTTAATTCGGGATTGGACAGGGCCCTATTGATGGGTACACCTACGAAGGGCAAACTAAATATAGACCAGGGCTTTTTTTCAGAAATCATGAAACCATTTTTTGAATAACAGAAATCGGGCAAATATCATCGCCCGCAACTTTGTTCATATACCCTGAAGATTCAGGCGAATTTGAATGGTATTCACGGGAGCTTGAGAAACTTGAAGCCATCATTAATACTGAAGATGTTGTGGATGAATGTGAAGATGGTCTTTCGAATGTAGAACGATTTCTGGTCGCCATCAAAGATAAGCCTAATCTGGTGGTGTTCACAATCACCACTTCAGGGATTGCTTGTAGCCCGGTTTCAAGCACTGTACATATTTGCATTAATATGGATTACTGCAAAGAAGAAGAGGAATAGGCTAAGAATCACGCCGGGTTCTTAATTCATTCGGAATCCTTTAGAACTCCTCTGGCGCATGGGATAAGATATTTTAGATGTTCCGGGCCATTGGACTAATCATGGCTTTGGTCAAGAAAGAAGTATCACCCATGAAATCATTTATTAGTTTAACGCTTTGGTTAAGCAGGCTTTAAAAGGCGTGCCTTGGCAACTTATTTGCCTTTTTAATGGATCCATTAAGCCCATGAACGACTCTAGCAAGTTTAACTCTGAAGTAAGTTTAATTTGGTCTATCGCCGATCTGCTCAATGGCAATTTCAAGAAAAGCGAGTTTTATAAGATTATCCAGATGTTTACCACTCTGCGCCGGTTCGATTATGCACTGGAGGCAACCAAGGAAAAGGTGCTGGATACCGAACATAAGCTGAAGGAAAAGGGTCTTGAAAACCTCCATGGGTACCTGTGTCGCGCCTCTGGTTACGCCTTTTATAACACTTCAAAGTTCAGTTATGGGAGTTACCTACATAAAGATGTGCGCTGGAAATGGAGCGGTTTTACATGGATGGCTTTAGGCCGTTGGCCTTGTGACGAAGGGATAGTTCATCAATTCGGCGCCCCACCCAAGGGTAACGCCAAGTACCGACAAGCCGGCTTGACTGCCCGACTAAAACAAGTTGGCGTAATGTTCGAGAATTGGTTTAGCTCCAGGCGCAAGTCGATTGCCTATTCTTTCGTATCTGGTTGCATCTATGGAGTTGAAAAATGAGAATATCGAAAAACTCAAAACTCCGCGCCGCTATTGTTGAATCGCTCAATCCCCATCCTTCTGCCCTAGTTGAATCAATGCGGAATATGGGGTATTCGCCACAAACAGCTATTGCGGACTTGGTTGACAACAGCATCACGGCAAATGCACGCAAAGTTCACATCGAATTATCTCCGTCTTCATCTGGAATGAATGGGTGGATTAGGATTGAGGATGATGGAATAGGAATGAACACAGACAAACTGGTGAACGCGATGCGCTGGGGCGGGGAAGGGCCGCTCTCATCCAGAAACCTGAACGATCTAGGAAGATTCGGGCTTGGTTTGAAAACGGCCTCCATTTCGTTGGGGCGTCGGTTGACGGTGATCTCGAGAAAAAACAATCGCGTCAGCGCCTTTCGTTGGGACTTGGATCATATTTGCAAGTGTGGATCTTGGAGCCTGCTAGAAGGAATTGATCAGGAAGATGAAATGCTTTTGAATGGTTCAAAATTGGGTGTTGCGAAAGGCAATCAAAACGGAACCATTGTTTTAATCACCAAGGTTGACCGTATGCGAATCGACGGGCATTCGGAGATGCAGCGCCAAACCAACCAGACAGCTCTTTTCTCTGAAATTATCGACCATTTGGGGCTAGTGTTTCACAGGTTTCTGGAACGCAAAACCTTGAAACTTCAATTAGGAGCGGCTGTGATAAAGCCTTGGAATCTCTTCGGTTTCCCAAACAGAGGCGAGGAAACCCAATGGCTGAATTCGACCGAGCATTTAGAAAAGGGCCCAGTAAGTGTTCGAACTTTCATTTTGCCTCACTACAAAAATTTAACCGACGAGCAGCATATTAGGTTAGGCGGTCCACGCGGTTGGAACGCTCATCAAGGATTTATCATCTACCGTTTGGACCGACTTATTGTACCCGGTGGTTGGCTGGGTTTTTTTAGGCCCGAAGAACACTGCAAGCTGGCCAGGATATCGGTTGACTTGCCCAATGACTTGGATGATATCTGGGACCTGAATGTTATCAAATCGAGTGTGCGTCCCCCCTCCGCCCTGAAAGGTGATCTTGAGAGGGTTGCAGGTGCGGCACGCAAGAGCGCAATGGCAGCCTACCGTTTTCACGGCGCCAAAGAAGCCCCCGAAGTTGAACAAGTTAGCGAGGACGCTGCGCGTCATGCTTTTTGGAAGCAGGTTTCCGGTAAGCATGATGTATTGTTTAGAATCAACCGATGTCATCCATTGGTTGAAGCGCTTGTGCAATCGGTCTCAAGTAAGCCATTTGCCGACGCATTCCTGAAAACGTTTGAGCGTTTGCTACCGGTAGCCGCCATACTTCAGCAACCATCAAAAAGCACCCACGGCTTGGCGGCGGAACCAAATAAGGCGGAACTAGAGCATCTAGCCACCGCCTTGCGGCTTACAATGGAAGTGTTGGTAAAAACCGGCATGCCGCCTGATAAGGCTAAGGAAATGACACTGTCATGCCAGCCTTTCAATTCATTCCGTGAGACTTTAAGTCGTCATCTTGGCTCTTAAACCCAAACTAAATCGAGTTTTATATGCCCGACATAACCAAAGAAGATATCTTAGACCTGGTATTGAAGTCGCTTTCGCGTGGGGAAGAAATAATCCCAGACCGCCCAGCCGTTGAAGCGATGACCGATAATTTCTTGAAGGCATTTGGTCATCTCACCGAGGCTAGGAAATGGATTATATCTCAAGCCCTAGCTATTCTCGTGACCAGCATTGGCAAGGCTCAGGAACTTGTGGATCCCAACGGCTACCACGAGTGGCTTGAAAAGCACGACCGGTCAGCATGGCGCTCTTGGCCTTGGCTAATACTATATCTAAAAGAAAGACTTCGTAGACCTAAGGCGGTAAGAGTTGAATTGGAGAGAAGCAGCGATCGAGTTCTTGAGCTAATTGGGGACCCTCGGCGGGATGGGCTTTGGGATCGGAGGGGAATGGTGGTGGGCCATGTTCAATCGGGGAAAACCCAACACTATACATCTGTCGTGGCGAAAGCCATAGATGCAGGCTACAAGCTTGTAGTAATTCTATCTGGCATTCATGAGAATCTTCGTCAGCAGACACAGGAGCGAATCGAGGAGTGCATTACGGGGAAGAACAGCCGAAACCAGTTTCAGCCGTTCGGAATACGCACCTTCGCAACACAATTCAAAAGCACCAACAATCCTGATCAGCCTCCTCCGGACATTTCTTCCCTTACGTCAGTTGCGGGGGATTTCAGTGCGGCTGTCAAAGGGACGATTGATGTCGCCCTTGGTGCAGTCCCGGTGGTTCTTGTGATCAAAAAAAACGTTTCGATCTTAAGGAACCTTCTGAAGACACTCCGAGGGGGCAATGCTCCCTATACCACACAAAAGTGCCCTACTCTTATTATCGATGATGAAGCTGATCATTCATCAGTGAACACTGCAAAGGTTGATCCTGAGACCGATCCAACACGCATAAATGAGCTCATTCGCAAAATCCTGTGGGCGTGCGACAAGGTTGCCTTTGTGGGCTACACAGCAACGCCCTATGCGAACATTTTTATAGATGACAATTGGGTTGCGAAGCGCGATGGCCGAAATATTGACGAACCCGGATCAGACCTATTTCCTCGAGCATTTATTATTGGGCTCGAAGCGCCATCAAACTACATCGGACCCGATATCGTGTTTGGTAGTGAAGGCGATGAGTCCTTAGGTCTGCCACCGCGTGCACCGCTGCCGATGGAACAACAAGTTTCTGACGCTGAGACTTGGTTACCTGCAAAGCACAAAAGCAGTCATCGGGTTACTGGGGACATTCCGAAATCACTTGTTGAGGCTCTCAACGTATTCGTATTGTCAATTGCCGCACGCACGGCAATCGGGCAGAACGACTTGCATTGTTCGATGTTGATTCATGTTACCCGCTTTAATGCTGTCCAAGCGCAGGTAATGGCACAAGTTAAAGCCTACTTAGATGGCTTATACTCAGAACTTGAAAGTGGCGTCAAACGCGACGTAATATGGGACGATTTGAAGGAAATTTGGGATCGGATTTTTTCTCGTCCATTCGGTGTGTTTTTCGACCACCCCTCGCAAAAGCTCGACCCCCCGGTGCTTCCCGACTGGGTCAACGTTAAAAAGAATGTGCTTGCTTCGCTTGCACGATTGAAGTTCGCGAGTGTGAACAGTGAAACAAAGGAGCATCTCGACTTCGCTGGTAATAGTAAACAAGGGTTGGTTGTCGTGGCTGTAGGCGGGGATCGCCTAAGTCGAGGTCTGACCCTTGAGGGCTTGACTGTCAGTTACTTTCTCCGGGGCGCGCGCGCCTACGATACCCTCATGCAAATGGGCCGCTGGTTTGGATACCGGCCTAGTTACACGCATCTATGCAGAGTGTATGCACCCTCAGAGATCACCAGAAATTTTAGGACTATCACTCTTGCAACCGAGGAATTGCGTCGGGAGTTCAGTAGGATGTGCTACCTTAAGCGGACTCCAATAGATTATGGCCTCCAAGTTCGGGAGCCACGCGCTGACCTTTTAGTAACTGCGCTCAATAAGATGCGCCGCGGCGAAACTGTGCGGATCCATTTTGCTGAAAGTTTGGTATCTTCCTTGGACATTCCCGAAAAGGCGTTGGCAGGAAATTTGGATGCCTTCAAGCAGCTTGTTGAAGCAATCGAAAGGATCAACGGCGCATCGTCAACGGTTGAAAAGGTAAATCATAAATGGGTTAATGTTGATTGGGACGTGGTAGCGCCATTCTTGGCGGCATATACGGCCAACTCCCACGTCTGCCTCGCAAATGATCAAGGCAAGAGCCTTCTCTACACCTATATCAACTCAGTTCAAAAGTATGGCGATTTGAATAAATGGACTGTAGTGGTTGTTGGAAAGGCGAAGGGGACTCCATTTATGGATGGAAAACCGTTCACATTGATTGGGCGGCAGAGACTCATGAAGATTCCGGAAGCGCCCACCCAACCCCTTCACTCTAATCGTGTCACATTCCAAGGAGTGGCTATGGGAGCTGATGAGAAGCTCGATCTGGACTCATATAAGATAGACGAAGCTAAGCATCTTAAAGATCAGAAACAATATCAGAGCTTTGCGGCAGCGTTCCGGGCCCAGCGACCGTCTTCGAATGGCCTGCTCCTTCTGTATCCAATCATTCCGACGATTCCGGATGGTTCAACAGCAAAAGAATGGGATGGTCCGCCTGTTATAGGTATAGCCGTGAGCCTTCCATCTTCGAAGCATGATACAGGTTGCGATTATGTATGCACTCCTCAGAAAATGCGCGAGCTATTTGGTAGTCTTGCCGATGATTTGAAGCGCGATGAGGAGGAGGATCAAAGCCCCACGCCATGAATACAAATCACTCAACCATCACGGTGGAAAAACTCGATGCCGCATGGGAACAAATCCGAAGCAAGTTGCCGCAGGCGGATGGCCAAAGTTTCCTGAGAAAGGAACTTACCTTTGGACCATTGACATTGAGCGCCGTAATCCGGGTTGCGGACGGCATGTTAGGCTTGCTCTTGCATATTCCCGAGGCGTCGTTAGCCGCAAAATGGCCGACCAAACACTACGCGGGAGTTAGATTCGATTCCATGGTTAAATTAGACGATGGATACGGTCTGCCGCTCATGCTGGTAGATCTTAAGGCAAGAGACATTTTTGCTCAACTGGCTGCTGATATTACGTCCACTGCCGTGGGAGAAGAAACCGCCGACGCTATGCTTTCGGGCATTCTTAGTCGCCTAGCACTTTGGCGCAGGTTTCTTCAGAATCGTACTGGGAAAATGTCAGATGAGGAAATACGTGGACTCATTGGCGAATTATCGGTGCTAGGCGACTTATTGGTAACCAAAGGCGTAGATTCCTGCCTCGATGCTTGGATGGGGCCTCTAGGGGAGCTCCACGATTTTCGTTTGCCGAATCACAGGATCGAGGTCAAAAGTTGGTGCAATGACTCTTTGCCCCGCATTTTCATATCCAACCCGAACCAAATTGTTGCAGATGAGGCCTGCCCAGTCTGGATCGCCGCGGTTCAAATTTCGAAGAATGAGAAGGCAGGCCGGACTCTTTCCGAATGGGTGAGACCATTAACTAAATCGATGGACGCCTTGCAGAAGGAGTTCTACTACTCCCTCTTGGCAGACTATGGATTTCTTGCTGCGCAATCAGAGTTGTATACTGACCGTTACGCCGTCATTGAAACTGTTTTTTACGCCGTCACACGCTCATTCCCAAGAATCGACCCAGAAGCAATTCCGCTGGCGATAAGTTCTGTCAAATTTGCAATTGAATTGAACGCTATCGTAAGCCACCGAAAGCCATCACCCATCACTGGAGAAACTACAATTTTATGAATGTTTCAAAGTCTACCATCGACCAAGTACGGGAAAGCGCCACGATCGCTTTTGATCTGGAACAGCCGATGCATCGGGAAGAAGCTATCTTCAGGGCGATTGCCGAAGTCCTTACGGAGTGCGGTCATTTTGCATTACCAGAATGGGCTCCCCTGTCGATAAAATCTGGTCGGAAGACGGTCACCGCCCATGGATATGAATTAGATGAAGATCTCGAACTCCTTACGGTTTTTCATATTGTGGACTGCCATGAGAAAAAAGATCTCCACGCTCCTTGGGAGAGGATGTCTTGCCCTTCTAGCCAACTAGAGAGAGCCGTTGCCGATCTCGAGAAGATCGCGGGCGCAGCATGCGAAGGTGACCTCCCGCTTCTTGATGAGGCAAACCCCGCAAACGACATGTGCCAGTTGTTGCAGAGGTATGCAAAGAAGGATAAAAGTCGCATATGTCTCTGCGTTTGGACGACCGGCGAACTTTCGAAAAATGGATGGAAGCGTTCGGACAAGGCAGACTTCCATACCTCTGTGTGGGATTCGGCACGCATATGTAATGCTCTAGACAGCGGTCACGAAACCCTTACGGTTAATTTTCAAGATTTCGGCGGGATCGACTGCCTCTTTGGAGATGCCGATCACCAGAAGCTTCTGGAAACAGGAAGCGCTGTCCTTTTGGGAAAAATTCCGGGCGAGTGTCTTGCGAATCTTTATTTCGAACATCGCACACGGCTTCTTCAACAAAATGTCCGGGCTTTTCTTAATTTCACTGGCAAGGTCAACAAGGGGATTCGCGATACCATCAAAACCGAACCAGAACGGTTTCTTTCTTATAACAATGGCATCGCGGTAACCGCTAGTAAGATCACATTGGAACGCCAGGCCTTAGGGGTATACCGCCTTCTGGCAGCAGATGATTTCCAGATCGTCAACGGTGGCCAGACGACCGCTGCTCTCATGCACACTCGGCTCGAAGGCAAAAGTGACCTAAAGGCAATCCAAGTTGCCATGAAGCTCACTGTGGTTAAGCCACAAGATCTGGACGACCTAGTCCCCAAGATATCGCTCTATGCCAATTCTCAGAATAAAGTCCAAGAAGCTGATTTTGCGTCAAACAATCCTTGGCTGGTAAAATTAGAGGATATCTCCCGTAAAATTGAAGCTCCCAAGGATGATAAGTCTAACGGGCAGCCATTAAGGTGGTATTTTGAGCGAGTCCGTGGTCAATACAACGTCGATCTTGGAAAGCAGAACGGCGCGCACCAGAAGTCCGCTTTCAAAGCAAAGTGCCCGCCGCGCTCACGATTCGGCAAGACCGACCTCGCGACTACCATTATGACATGGGAAGCGGAACCGCAGGTCGTTAGCTTGGGGCGTCAGAAATGCTTCGGGAGTTTTATACGCAAACTCTCCGCAGCCAAGGAAATGACGCATGACGGGAATGCGGTTGAACCCTCAGAGGAAGATTTTCGACGGATTGCCTGTCTTTTGATTCTGCGCCGGGAAGCCGCAGCAGTTTGCCGAGAACTCGAAATCAGCACCATTAGATCCAGTGTCATCACATATGCGATTGCTTTGATTTCAACCCGAGCAAAGGGGCGCCTTCCCTTTTCGGAAATTTGGAACACTCAAGCAATCCCATCCCCTCTGCTTAAGTCCCTTAGAATTGGGTTGAAAGGGTGTGAAATGATACTTCTTGAGCAAGCGGCCGCACGAAAACAGATCGTCACTGAGCTAGCCAAGAAGGATGAATGTTGGAAGGCGATTTTAGACAAACCTATTAAACTCGATCTAGGTAACATCGATGAAAAATGGGACAGTTTTTCAGTGGCAGATGCGCTGAGATCGGCTGAAATGATAGAAACCACCGAGGTTTTTTTTCGATTTACGGACAAGGAGTGGCTCAAGATTGCCCGTGCTTTGGAGGCGGAAACTAACAATGTAGTTTATCCTGGTGTGGCAAAGACGATGGCCAAGTATGCACCCATCCACAAAAAGCCAACCGAAAAACAGGCCCGAATTTTGGCCAAAGGACTAATTCGGCTGAGGGATGCAAAGATCTTGGGATGCGGGTTTGGTAAAATGATGGAGGTAGATTGGACGTTGCTCAAAGGAGTAGCGGGACAAAAATAAAAAGTCTTCAGATAGACAGAAAGCTTATTAAAGTAATGAAAGAAATGCCCATTCCCATTATCGACTTATTTGCCGGACCCGGAGGGTTGGGCGAGGGCTTTTCCGCACTGCGCCGCAGTGGACTGCCCGTTTTCAAGATCCACCTCTCTATCGAGAAGGATACCGATGCACACCGCACCTTGGAACTCCGCGCATTCTACCGCCAGTTCCCAGACCATCAGATCCCGCCTGAATATTATCAGTACCTTGACGGAAAAATCTCGCGCACCAAACTATTCGGCGCTCACCCGGTCGCAGGTCGTCATGCCCGAAAAGAAACTATGAATGCAACTCTTGGCGTAACATCCCCACAGGAAATAGATGCCCGGATTGCTGAATCTATAGCAGGGAGCCGCAATTGGCTGTTGATTGGCGGTCCGCCCTGCCAAGCGTATTCCCTCGTGGGTCGCTCCAAGATAATTGGCGAGAAGGGTCGTAAGGAATACGAGGCCGACCATCGCCATTTTCTTTACCGCGAATATCTCCGTATCATCGCAGACTTTCAGCCACGCGTCTTCGTGATGGAGAATGTGAAGGGTTTGCTCTCCGCAACCATCAATGGTCAGTCAACGATTTCTAAAATCCTCGACGACCTTCAGCATCCGATTGCCGCAATCCACGGACCGCGCCATCGCGATGCTAAAAGGACTTACCGGCTCATCTCCCTTTCTGTTCCGTCCTCTGAGGTCTCCGGCGAATTGGCACCCGCCGATTTCATTGTTAAAGCCGAAAAATATGCAGTCCCCCAACGCCGCCATCGACTCATCATCGTTGGCGTCGCCGAGCGTGTGAAATGCTCGCCGAGTCTGCTCACCGAACAGCCTGAAACCACTGTTGCCGATGCTATCGATGATCTGCCTCCTCTTCGCAGTGGATTGTCCAAGGAGCCTGACTCAGATTCCGCATGGTGTGAGATCGTCCGCACCATTCGCCAGTCCGCATGGCTCAATACTCCGCAGGTTGACGCCGCCGTTCGGCGTCAAATCAAGAAGAAGTTGTCAGAAGTGCCTACTAATTTGGAACGCGGCCATGATCTTGCCCAACCATCACACAAGCCCCTTCGCCTCCACCCAAAGTGGTTTCGACCGGATGACTACACTGGTGTCTGCAACCACGCCACCCGCTCGCACATTCGGGCTGATCTGCATCGCTATTTCTTCCTCGCCGCTTTCGCCCAAGTTCACGATCGCTCTCCCTTGCTGGAGGAATTCCCTACGGAACTCTTGCCGAAACACAAAAACGTCGCATCCGCCTTGAAGGAAAACAAATTCAACGACCGTTTCCGTGTGCAAGTTTTAAATCGCCCGTCCACCACCGTCGTCTCGCATATTTCGAAGGACGGCCACTATTTTATCCACCCCGACCCGTCCCAGTGTCGCAGTCTTACCGTCCGCGAAGCCGCACGCTTGCAAACGTTCCCCGATAACTATTTCTTTGAGGGCCCTCGCACGCAACAATATCACCAAGTCGGCAACGCAGTTCCACCCTTTCTCGCCCACCAGATCGCCGCACTTATTGCTCAACTTTTCTAGTGCAATGAGCGCACAAAAAAACGATTGACTCTTGTTAGAAAAATTAGACAAAACGCGTTTCCAAGATCATCTCTGGCTACAACGACCGAACTAACGAGGAATACAATTACGACCGCCTCGTTTCGAAATATAAACAACTGCAATCAGGTGCCCTAGCTATCCCCCGACCAGTAATCGTAAACGAAGCCCAATCCTCGCAAGCGGGGCAAAGTGCCAAGGCGGGACAGTGCGTGTGGCCCTTTCCTCCGGCGACCGCCAGAAGGCAGGTGATTTACAAGATGAGTGGGTGCATCGCCTTGGCAACCTTACATTAAGCGGCTACAATTCAGATTTAGCCACCGGAGCCTTTGAGAAAAAGCAGAAACTCTCAAAAGATCGAAGCTTTATTGGGCACAAGATTAACATCGGTTATAAAAACAACCTAGCATTAAATTCTCTAGAGTTCGAAACCAAGGATGGCAAATTCAGCCTAGCCACCGCACCACATTGGAATACGGACATGATTAAGGCTAGAACAAAATTAATGGTGGACATAGTTGCGAACGCAAACTTGCTGCCCGGTGAAAAATCGTAAGAAATCCCATGAACGAAGGAGAGACCAAAGCTAACATATTGATCCGACCTTTAACATTCCCTTACACGGGGAAAGGAAGATTTAAAATTTTTTATTATTCAAGGTTCAAATTATTGCTAAAAAGACAAAAGAATAAGTGATTAATTTGGGTGATGGCATTTACTAACCTTTTTAACAAACAAATTCATGAGACTATCCCTATAAAACCAATAACGATTTTCTCTTGGGGATACTATGGCTGGGGTAATCATACACCTTACTTAATCAAGGCTCTTGATGCGGTTGAAGAATCAAGAGGCTTCAAACCTTTGATGTTTGTTGATATTCGTATTAGCCATGCAGTAAGAGCAAAAGGATTCAAAGGGAGTGCATTTAAAAATCTAGTAGGCGAACAACGCTACCTTGCAATGAAGGATTTGGGTAACGAGAAAATCATCAGCGGTTCTGGGCCAGCAATTCAAATTGCTAAACGAGCTGCAGCAAAAGATCTTTTAGAATTGGCGATCAAGCTTTCAAAAGATAAGCAAAGACTTCTTTTCTTCTGTAGCTGTGAATTTAATAAGTTTAGAGGTAAAACAAGTTGTCATCGTTGCACAGTTGCGGGACTGTTGATTAAAAACGCAAAGAAACAAGGGGTTTCTATTCAAGTTGTTGAATGGCCAAGTGGAAAACCCAAAAACATTGAACTGGAAGTAAAGCCAAAGGTGTTTGATGTAATTAAAAAATGGCGAATTAATATTCCATTGCCAAAATATTATGATCTTGCAGAAATGGCAGGCTTACCTTGGGGTACTGTTGTTACTTTTAAATGTAACGATCAAGAATTGAATCGCATCGTTGGCCCTGCAATCCGACAAAAAGGCAAATGGGCTTTGCCAGTTAAGTATTACTTTTATGATCACGATACAAGTTTAAAAACATACCAAATAGAATCAGAAAACCAACGCAAACTTAATGGCTACTTGCCAGCTTATAGTTAGTCGTTATTCAGCCTTTTATTTCCCAGTTTTGGCTTTAGCTTCCTGATTCTTCTTCGCCAAGGCTAGGCTTTTAGTTGAAAGTAGGCGATCCGGAATATTGACATAAAACAATCGGGCTTGGCCAGTTGCTTTAACAGATTTTGTAAGCCATTCAGGATTCTTCAAAACCCAGCACCAACTAGACCTATTTTTAGATACATAAGGATCATTTTTTAGTTTAGCTGGAAGGTCTTTTGGCCTACATATGTTCACCACCTGAACAACGCCAATTACCCTACCAAATTCTGGTTCACCAGTTTGCGAATCTTCACAAACATCTTTTTGATCTTCTTCGCTAATACTGTTCCACATACCTTTATTAGTACTGGATTGAATACCGATCAAGATAGGGCCTTCTTTTGCCCAATCTCGATCTTTAAGCCAAGTCCACCCACGGTTTTCAACGTTTTTAAGGCCAGTCATAATATCATCAGCCAAGGGTTGAAGTACAGACAGGCAAGGTATTTTCATGGGGCGATCCTATAAGAGAACTTTTAAAAAATAACAATTTACATTTTAAGAGTCTACTTTGATTACCGAGAAAATCAAAAAAAATTTAGTTCAATTATAAAAGGATTCGTCCCAGTTTAATTCAGCTCAAAAACGTGATTTAATATTATAAAAACCTGAACGAAAGAACTTACGAACAAATTTCCACCAGTTTTGGGGTTTTGATTTAATGCTCGTGCCTGGGTGAAGATGTTCTAATCAGCAAGGCTTGTCCTGAACTGATACCTGTTTCTCACCAATTTCTTTTGCATGGCCTGGGTGACAGGTCAGCAAGATTATCTGCGTTTTTTCACTAAATTTTTGCAGGAGGCTGATACATGCTGTGCGACGACGTGCATCCAAATCAACAAACGGATCATCCATTATTAAAAATGCTGGGGCTTTTTTCAAATAAAGTTCAGCCAGCGAAAGTCTTGTAGCTATAGCAAGAGAAGCTGTAGCTCCTTGAGAAAGAGAGCCAGTTTCAAGAGTTAATACATTTGTAACAACTTCCGCTGGCAATCCTTTTTCATGGTTGATGTTAATGTATTTATCATTCGTGAGTGCCTTGAAATTTTTCATAATAAGATCTGAAAGGCCTGCATAGGGGTCATTTGTTCCAGTGATACGGTCAATAGCCGTAGTTATGCGCTTTAGGGATTGAGCATGCTCTAATTCCCGAGTAAAGGTATCAATGCTTTGTTGTAATCGTTCTTTTAATTCTTCGCCGTCTTCTATAGATGTTAGTGTGAGATCACGAATCTCCTCACGCAGAGTTGGAAGCAATTCTTTCACAGAAGTAAGTTTTTTATCATTAAAATTGTGATTTTCTTCAAATTTTTCGTCTAATTTGAGGCCTTCAGGTAATAAAGGTAAACCATCTTTTTCCTTTTTCTTTTTTTTCAGCTCAATGGTTTTTTCAATGATCTTATTTTCGAGATTATCTATGTCAGTCCAATTATTTTTACATTGATCAATAATTTCATTTAAGAGATTATTTTTAACTTTAAGATTTGCTATATCTTCGACAATTTTATGGATTTCATTATCAATCAAAGATTTGGCACGAGTTTGGGGAATATTATCATGCTCCGATCTGATAATTTCCCATTCTTGAATTGTTTTGTTAGTTAGAGCCTGATTAAGCTTCTCATTATTGATTTGGATCTTGTCCGTAATTTCTTTGTTTGATTTCGCAGAATCTTTAGCATTTTGTAAAGATCTAAAATCAAGTTCAACAAGAATTTCACTTTGTTCCAGTTTTTTTTCTTTCAATTCCGTGATTAGTAAATCTAAATTGGTTTTGCCACTTCGGACAACTATCATTAGCCCGTTTCCTAAAACCTGAATTTGCCCAGTTGCATTAATTTCTTGCTCAATACCTGCATTAAGTGAAATCTCTTCTGTAATTTCAGAACCAGTCGTAACCATAACTGATGTTGTGTTGTCAGACTTTAATGTAGCAACAAGTGACTGGGCTTTGATTTCAACATCAAGATCCTTAATCCGACTTTCTAGTTGATCAAGATATTCAAGCTTTGTGCTATCAACTTTTTTGGTTTTAGATTCAAGATTATGAAGGGTTTCACTTTCCTTACCTAAATCATCAATAATTTTCAATGCGGCCTGAATTGAGGCGGATTGGTTGCGCAGGTTTTCATTTGCTTGTTCAATTTTTAGGTCATCAAGAGTAACCGATTTAGTTTTTATTTCCTCAACTTTAATTGGGTGCGTTAACTCTGCGTTCCGCCAATCTGTAGAATCTTTTCTTAAATTTTTCAAATCTTTATCGATTATTATTAACTCGGCATCGACAGCTCGGAATTGCGAAATCGCCTCATATAGTTTTTTATCCCTTTCCACAATGGGCAACAAATTTTTTACTGTAAGTTCATTTTCTCGAATTTGAATATTAATTCGATCGACCTCTTGGTCATAGTTATGGCGTTCATTAACTGATTTTTCGTCTTCTTTCCATTTGTACCAGGCTTTTATAACTGCTCCATTGCCATTACTCCATTTATTATCAATACCTCGATAATTACCTTTACCGTCTTTTTTCGGACAATTTTCAGTCTGATCCCAATTGCCATATAAAGTTTCAGCTTCATTACTTATTTTAGTTTTAAGAACCTGTGGATTGAAATCACCTACTAATGCTTCTATTCCCAATGTAAGCTGACTCGCATCCTCAAGAACATCGGCATCATCTTTAAGATTTTTAATTGTGTTTCGAATCTCAGCTTGGGGGATAAAGAAAACATTTTCCCAAGTAGCCTGATTGTGAGCAAGAATTTCTTTAATTCTCGAAGCTACTTCCTCAGAATTACTGATGGTTACATTAGAGGTTTTATTGATAACCTTACTAGAAGGATTTTCACCCCATCGTTTTTCGATTTGGTAAACAGTTCCCCCAGATTCAATACATAGTGCAATTTCCACGTAGTCCCCTCCGCCCTTAGGAAACCATTTGCCCAACACGTCTGTGCATCTTTTTTTTGTTAAGTTATTCGTAAATAATACATGCGATAAAGCTGTAAAAAATGTGGATTTTCCAAATTCATTAGGACCTTCAAGACTTTGAATTTTTTCAGTAAAACAAAATGTTCGATCTGTAGCACCACCGAATGGACGAAGCTGTAAAGATAGTAGTTTCATTAGCGTTCTCCCTCAATAATCTTTAAAGCAACCTTGGCATCATTCGGATTACCAGAGCGAAGCAGGTCCAACATTAACTTATGAGCAAACGAGTTTCCTGAAAAGCGCTGTTCAATTTGGGCTAAAGAAAGCTCTTGCATAACATCAGTACGATTAATACGAACATTAATAAAATCTCCTTCGCCCTCTATTTTCTTCAGAAATAACGCAAGATCATTAAAATCTTCATTTTTCAATGTGCCTTCAAGTTTAAGATCGAGGACCGTTTTTTGCGGAACTAAGACTGATACCTGAGATTTAAAATTATCCAAACCTTTTTCTGGGCAAAAAATGTGTTCAATACGTTTAAAAGTAATGTCACTACTATGGATAGTTTCATATCGCTGGATGCCATCTTTATTGAGTTCAATAAACCACGCTGAACCAGAATGGCAGTTACGAACCGAATGGGGGGAATGAGAACCAGCCATAAAGAGGTCAGGACTATCTGTTCCATCTTGATTAGGAAACGGACGATGAATATGCCCAAGGAGCCAAGCATGCATTTTGGCAGCCCTCAAATCATTGCGGGACATGTTGAAAAATTTATCATCATTATCTAGTCCAAGATCATCAACATTACCATGAGCTACTCCTATATTGATTGCATCTTTTATTCGTGGTTCATCAACAACCCAACCTATTGCATGATCCTTGCTGGTTTTTGACCTGCAAGGACAAGCAAAAAACTGGATTTGCTGATCATCAATATTGAAATTTTCGACCTGCGATTCTGTAAGCACTTTTATTGGTAGGTCACCCGCTGCTTCACGGAATCGCACCCAGAGTTCACTGGATTGGTCTGAAAAAAAATCATGATTCCCGGGAAGCACTAGCACATGATTTCCAGTGAATCTAGCCAGTATATCAACAGTCCGTTTAATAACTCGCAAAGATGACTTGACACTTTCAAACAAATCTCCTGCAACTACAACAAAATTTGCTTTTTTTCCACTAGCTACATCAACAATCCTCGTAAGGGCAGCCATTCGTTCCTCTTTGAGGAAATTAGCAACATCATCTGGATAATTTTTAAAAAGTAAGTCGATATGATTATCTGCCGTGTGAACGATCCGAATTGTCATTTGGCACCTTAAAGATAAGTCTGACATCAGTATTATTTATAAATATAAAATAAATAAAACTTTAATACCATTAAAAAAGCTTATTTAAGTTTCTGACCTAATTTAGCATTTTTACAAGTTGTAAATTTTTAATTGCATTTTTTAGCGCCCTACCCTGCACCTAAATTCAGGCCAAAAGCGCGTCATAATTAGATGAAGAGCAGCATAACTATCAACCGATAGCAAAATAGCTTTGCCCTTCAGTTCTCTTCCATTCGGAAGAACTTTACCCCCATGTTTAAGGAGACTCTTTATGTGTCAGTCATTAGAGTTGGATCAATCGGTCCAGCAAAAATTCCATCGCACCCGCGAGGAACTTTCAAGCGCTCTAGTCGAACGAGATCAAGAAGTTGATCTTCTTTTAACTTCGCTAATCTGTAGGGAAAACCCTCTTCTCATCGGGCCGCCAGGCACTGGCAAAAGCATGCTCGTTGACGCTCTTTTAAGCTGGATGCAAGGCAAGAAATTTTCAATCTTGTTTAGTAAGTTCAGCATGCCCGAAGAAATCTTCGGCCCTGTTTCCCTTAATGGTTTGAAGAATGATAAATTCATTCGCATCATCGAAGGGAAACTGCCCTGCGCTGATATCGCTTTTGGCGATGAGATATTCAATGCAAGTTCAGGAATCTTGAACACGCTTTTGAAAATCCTCAACGAACGAGTTTACGAACAAGGTGATGGCTCTAAAACCAAGGTTCCTTTAAAGCTTTTTGTGGGTGCAGCTAACCAATGGCCACATGAACAAGAAGGGGGCAAAGAGCTTTCCGCATTGTTTGATCGATTCCTTATGCGCAAACGGGTATTACCCATTGTGTCCAAAGCTGGGAAGGAAAGGCTTTGGTGGAATCAGCCCTGCGAAGTAAAACTAACCTCCACGATTAGCCCAGAGGAAATCGATACTGCACAAAGTGAAAGCGTTGCGATTACATGGACTGCAGAAGCGAGGGAAGCTTTTCAATCCATCATCACGCAACTTGCCAAGGAAGGAATTTTGCCTGGGGATCGCAGGCAAGCGAAGAGCGTGAAAGCGGTTCAGGCTTACTGTTATCTGGAAGGCAAGAACCAAGTGGAGCTTGAACATTTGCAGGTTCTAACCTCGATTCTTTGGGAAGACCCTTCGGAACAACCAGAAAAAGTTCTGCAAATCGTTTTGAAGGTTGCAAATCCAACAGGCATGAAAGTGAATTCCCTTCTGATTGAGGTTGACCAGATTTGTGAGAATGCGGATTTAAAACAGTTAGCTCAGGCTGCAGTTGCAGCTTCAAAGTTATCGGAAATTGAAAAACAATTGCATGCTCTGGGGAATCATCCCAAGGCTGCGATAGCTAGAAAACATGTGCGTGAACAAATCAAAAAGATCAAGTTAGCCTCAATCGAGGCGCTTTAACCCAAGGAGATTAACCCATGAAAAGTGAATCTGATTTCTTGCAGGATTTTGATGATGCAACT
>Ga0194055_10000710_pt1 | contig 26930 bp, 24 predicted proteins | sample SepL449m_MetaG_FD_155482 | JGI IMG/M metagenome (GOLD analysis project Ga0194055, IMG submission 155482) | Anoxic zone freshwater microbial communities from boreal shield lake in IISD Experimental Lakes Area, Ontario, Canada - Sep2016-L442-9m | ecosystem: Environmental > Aquatic > Freshwater >... | reverse complement strand
TCCCACGATGGGCCCAACCCCCGAGTCGGTTGCCTCCACGCCCCTGGTGCTGGTGCACGGCCTGTTCGACACGCCGCGCGTGTTCGACACCCTCCGCCGCCGGCTGGCGGGACGCCGCTCACCCCTGCTGGTGCCCCACCTGCCCCACGCCCTGGGCTCGGTGCCCCTGGAGGATCTGGCCGCCATGCTCGGCAGTCACATCGAGGCGGCCTTCGGAGCGGAGCAGCCCGTGGATGTGATGGGCTTCTCGATGGGGGGCGTGATCGGCCGCACCTGGATCCAGCTGGGGGGCGGCCATCGCCGCACCCGCCGCTTCTTGAGCGTGGCCAGTCCGCAGCGGGGCACTCTGGCCGCTGTGCCGTGGCCCCGCTTGGCCCTGGCCGGCATCGCCGACATGAAACCCGGCAGCGACCTGTTGCGTCGTCTGGACCGTGATATCGAACCCCTGAGGCAGATCGAGTGCTGCAGCTTCTACTGCCCCACCGATCTCACCGTGTTTCCCGGCTGGGAGGCGGTGCTGCCGGTGGGCCCCTGCAAGCCGTTGCCGGTGTTCTGGCACAACCTGCTGATGGCCGAGCCGGGCTCCCTCGATCCGGTGGTGGCCGAACTGATGCGGCCCTGATCGCCGGGGGTTGTTCCCGAACCAGGCTGGCCCCGGCAGAGATGTGGCACTTCGCGCGTTTCCTCGCTCAGGCCGCCGCCGCCATCGCCAGGGCTGTCTTGGCGCCCTCCACAAATCCCGTCACCGCGAGTCCAGCCCCTCGCGTCAGCGGCACCAGATCGCGGCACTGGTGCAAGGCCAGGGCGGTGGCAATGGTGAGGGCCTCAGCCATCTCCACCGACCCCAGCCCATGGCTTCGAGCGCAGGCGGCCACCAGGGCTCCGAGCCGCTCGCGGGTCTGCTCCAGGCTCAGCAGAGCGCCGGCACTGCCTTCGCTCGGGCAGATGATCGCCTCCTCCGCCAGGGGCTCCCCGAGTTGGGCCAGGGTGGCCAGGAGCACGGCCACCAGGCGTTGCCCCTGCTCATCGCCGCTGGCTTGCGCGGGCCGAGGCCGCGGGCTCCAGAACCGCCGGCCGCCAACCCCTTCGTCAGCCTGAGTCGCCATAGAGAGGATCGAGCGCTGCAGCTCGGTTCCGGCCAGGCGCGCCACGGCCAGGATCCAGGTTTCGGCATGGAGGCCTTCATCGCTGGTGAGGAAGATGCGGATCGAGCGATCCAGCAGGAGGGCCGCCTCGACCAGGGGATGGTGCGCTTGGGACATGGGGGGTGCTCGGTGAACGGTGCAGCCCCGGACGGGGGCGGCCCATCTCTGGGCTGGAGGAAGCATTCCCCGGCCACGACAGAACCTCGGCGACACCTTTAGACCCCAGCACGGAGCGGTAGGGGGCTCCAACGCACCGTGAGCACGATGGAGGGGGCAATCACCCGCCAGCTGTGCTCCAGTCCCTCGGCCCACAGCACGAAGTCGACGGCCTGCTCCAGCACCAGGTCCAGCTGGCGCTCGCCGCGGCGGAACGTCAGCGCGAATGCTCCGGGAGCGACCAGTAGGGAAAGGGTTCGGCCGGTGCTGCTCGGTTTGGCAGCGCCCCAGGCGGGGTCATCGTCTGGATGGTGCTGGAACCATTTCAGGCAGAGGTGGCTCACCGGCTCGGCAGGCGATGGGATCGCACCGTTGGCTCCCGAGCCTGTGAGGGGATCGCCGTGCCGCAGGAAGCGCAGGCAGTCTCGCGGGATGGCCGGGTGATCTCCCACGAACCAATTGGTGTGAGGCTGGCTCGGGTCCCGCAGGTCCCAGGCGTTGCCCCATTCCACCCCCTCAAGGCCCTCGCCGTTCTGCAGCATTGCGATGGCGCTCCAGCCGGATCAGGCCGGCGCCAGTCCGGAGTGGCGAATCAGGGCCTCGGCCGAGGGGGGGCGGCCCCGGAAGGCCTCGAACACCTCGGCGGGGTGGCGGCTGCCGCCCTGGCTGAGCACGGTGTCGCGGAAGCGGCGGCCGGTGGCGCGGATCGCCTCCTCGTTGCCCAGGTCCACCTCCTCGAAGGCGCTGAAGGCATCGGCGCTGAGCACTTCGGCCCATTTGTAGGAGTAGTACCCCGCCGCATAGCCCCCGGCGAAGATGTGGCTGAAGCTGCAGAGCATGGCGTCTTCGGGCAAGGGTTCCAGCACCGTGGTGGTGGCGGCGATGCGGCGGCGCAGACCCTCCGGAGAAACGCCAGATTCCTGGGCCCACTCACTGTGGAGCTTCAGGTCGGTGAGGGCGAAGTGCACCTGGCGCAGGGTGGCAGCGCCCCCCAGGAAGGTGCGGGCGGCCAGGAGCTTCTCGAATTCCGCCTCCGGCAGCGGCTCACCGCTCTGCCAGTGGCGGGCCATGCCGAGCAGGGTGGCGCGGTCGTAGCACCAGTTCTCCATGAACTGGCTCGGCAGTTCCACCGCATCCCACTCCACGTTATTGATCCCTGCCGCCTGGGGCCGCTCCACGGTGGTGAGCATGTGGTGCAAGCCGTGGCCGAATTCGTGGAAGAGGGTTTCCACTTCCGCGAAGGTCATCAGGCTTGGGGTTTCGCCCACCGGTGGACTCTGGTTGCAGACCAGGTAGGCCACCGGCAGCACCGGGCTGCCATCGGCGCGCCGCTGCCGCACTAGGCATTCATCCATCCAGGCTCCGCCGCGCTTACTGCCGGGGCGGCTGTACGGGTCGAGATAGAAAGCGGCCAGGGGCTGGCCATCGGCGGCATCGTTGACGCGGAAGAAGCGCACGTCGGGGTGCCAGAGCGGCGCTTCACCGTCGGCGGCCACGATCGTGATGCCGAAGAGGCGGTCGCACAGGCCGAACAGTCCTTCCAGCACCTGCGGCAAAGGGAACCAGGGCCGCAGCGCCTCGCTGTCGAGCTCAAAGCGCTCCTGGCGCAACCGTTCGGCCCAGAAGCTCACATCCCAAGGCTTGAGATCCGCGGCTTCCGGGGCTCCCGAGCGCTGCGCACAGGCCCGCAGCTCGTCGAGTTCGCGCTGGGCGGCAGGGTAGGCGGCTTGGCGCAGGTCTTCGAGTAACCGTTCCACCTCGGCCTCGGAGCCGGCCATCTTCGAGGCCAGGCTCACCTCGGCCCAGTTGGCGTAGCCCAGGCGTCTGGCCTGCTCTTGGCGCAGGGTAAGGATCCGTTCGATCAGCGGACCGTTATCGCTGCCGTCTTCGCCGACACCGGAGGCCCTGCTCACGTGGGCCCGGTAGAGACGCTCCCGCAGGTCGCGGCGCCGGCTGTACTGCAGGAAGGGGCCGTAGCGGGGGAAGTCGAGGCCGAGCAGCCAGGGCCCAGCCTCGGCGCTGGCCTCCACCTCTCCCTTCTGGCGAGCCGCTTCGGCCAGCAGGCCCCGCAGGCTCTCGGGCAGACCCTCCAGCTCGGCCGGGTCGTTCAGCCTCAGGGTCCAGGCGTTGGTGGCATCGAGCACCTGGTTGCCGAAGCGGGTGGAGAGTTCGGCCAACTCCTGGCTGGCGGCATTGAAGGCCTGGCGCTGTTCACCTTCGAGGCCCACGCCTCGCAGTTCCATATCTCGCAGCTCGGCGGCCAGGATGCGCTGTTGGGTGACATCGAGGCCGCCCTGCTGATCCAGCCGTTTCAGAGAACGGTGTATCACCGTGCTCTGGCCGGCCCGGTTACCGAAGGCCACCACGGCCGCCTGCTGGCTGGCGTGGGCTTCGCGCAGTTCGGTGGTGTTGCAGACGCCATTGAGGTGACTCACCACCCCCCAACTCCAGCGGAGCCGCTCGCCCAGCCGGTGGAGCGGGTCCATCACGGTGTTCCAGGCGAGCGGCTGATCCGCCGCCAGTGCCTCCTCCAGCTGTCCTTCGATGGCCCCAAGGCTGGTGTGGAGGTCTTCCAGCAGCGCCGGAATGTGCTTCTTCACCTGATCGGGCGTCATCGCCTCGAATTCAGGCAGGCCCTCTCCGGCCAGCAGGGCGGGGATGGCTGATGAGGACAAGTCCGGGCTCACGGCGGTGGGGGTTTGGGTCATCGACAAGCCGTTGATCGCTGAAATTCATTCCAGCGCAGCAGCGGCCCTGGCGTGAATCAGCCGAGGGCGGGCATCCGGCCGAGGGCAACCTGGGCCTGGCTGGCCAGGCTCGTGGCCAGGGCGGTGGTGCTGGCCTCGTAGAGGTTGATGGCCAGGCGCGGCCAGAAGCCGATCACTAGAGTTGGTACCAGCAGGCTCAGGCCGATGACTGCCTCACGGGGGTTCATATCCCCCACCTTCGCCAGGGCCGGGATGCGGGGTCCGAAGAACACGCGTCGGCAGAGCGACAGCAGATAGACCGGGGTGAGTACTAGGCCGATGGCCGCCAGCACGATCGTGATCACCCGGAAGCCGGTGGTGAAGCTGGCGTTGGAGGTGATGCCGAGGAACACTGTGATCTCGCTCACGAAGCCGCTCATGCCCGGCAGGGCCAGCGAGGCCAGGGAGCTGGCCAGGAAGAAGGCGAAGGTGATGGGCAACACCTTGGCCAGGCCCCCCATGTTCGGGATGGAGAGGGTCTTGGTGCGTTCGTAGAACACGCCGGTCACGAAAAACATAGCGGCGGCAATGAGGCCATGGCTCACCATCTGGAGCATGGCGCCGCTGATTCCGAGCGCGTCGACGGCCCCGATGCCCAGCAGCACGAAGCCCATGTGGCTCACCGAGCTGCAGGCGATTCGCCGTTTCACGTTGTCTTGGGCGAAGGCATTGAGGGCGCCATAGATGATGTTCACGATGCCCAGCACGATCAAGGCCGGCGCGAGCACTAGGTGGGCCTCCGGCAGCATCTGCACGTTGAAGCGCAGCAGGGCATAACCCCCCATCTTGAGCAAGACCCCCGCCAGCAGCATGGACACCGGCGCGTTTGCCTCACCGTGGGCATCGGGCAGCCAGGTGTGGAGTGGGAAAATCGGCAGCTTCACGCCGAAGCCCACCAGGAAGCCCAGATAACAGAGCAACCCGAAGCTGCCGCCGGCGGAACGGGCGGCCAGCTCGCTGAGGTTGAGGGTGAAGTGGTCGCCGGAGAGGGCTAGGGCCAGGCCGCTGATCAGGATCAGCAGCGAGGCGGTGGCTGTGTAAAGGATGAATTTGGTGGCGGCGTACTGGCGCTGGGTGCCGCCCCAGATGGCGATCAGCAGGTAGACGGGCACCAACTCCAGTTCCCAGGCCAGGAAGAAGAGCAGGAAATCCTGGGAGAGGAACACCAAGGCCTGGGCCGAAGCCTGCAGGAGCAGCAGGCCGAAATACAAACGGGTCTTGCGCGCCACGTTCCAGCTGGCGGCTACCGCCAAAAGGGTCACCAGACCGCTGAGCACCACCAGCGGCGCCGAGAGACCATCGGTGGCCAAAGACCATTCCAGCCCGATGGTGGGTACCCAGGCGAAACGCTCCACCAGCTGCAGCTGGCTGGAGGCTCCATCGAAATGGCGAGCGAATACCCAGAGCATCAGGGCGAAATCGGCCAGCAGGGTCACCAGGGCCACGGTGCGGGGCAGCCGGGGATCGTCGCCGTCGCCGGGGAGCAGGGGCATGATCAGGGCCGCCGCCGCCGGCAGCAGCACGATCAGGCTGAGCCAGGGAAAAGTTGCGCTCCCCTCCACCGGGAGGGACGCGGCCGAAAGGGGCAGGGTGGCGTCCATCACAGGCGGGATCGAAGGGGGAGCAGGGGTGGAAGGGTTCGGGGACCGCAGGGGTCGGGCTGGACTGGCACCGGGCCCGTGGCGCCTGCGCGGAGCGTGAGCGAGGCCGATCCGATCGGGGACCTCACGCGGTCGTCATGGGAATGGCAGCCGGATTGGTCGGGGGCACCGGCCCCCCAGGGCGATGTCGAAATACAACGACTGGGTAAATCTACTCATCGGCTATGCCTATTGGGTGCGACTGGGGAGCGGTTCCCAGTGGCTGCCGTTCATCTGGATGTCCAGCACGGCCCCGCTGCTCGGCACGCCCTCCGCCTCCCAGGCCTTCACCATCGCATCGCTCACGGCTTCGGCCACCGAGGGCCCGGCCAGGGCCAGCAGGGTCGGGCCGGCGCCGCTGATCACGCAGCCCCAGGCCCCGGCCTCCAGGGCGGCCTCGCGCACGGCCCGACCTCCTTGGATCAGTCCCCAGCGGTAGGGCTCGTGGATGCGGTCATGCAGGCCGTCGGCGATCAGGTCACCATTGCCGCTGCGCAGGCCTTGGAGCAGCAGGGTGAGGGCGCCGAGGTTGAGCACCGCATCGGGGATCGGGATGCTGCGCGGCATCGCCCGCCGTGCCTCGCTGGTGCTCAGCCGGATCGCCGGGATCGCTACCACGGCCTTCACCGAGGGGTCCCATTCGCAACGCACCACCCGCCAGCGGTGGGAGGCCGCCCGGGCCGTCATGCAGAGCCCGCCGACCAGGGAGGGCACCACATTGTCCGGGTGGCCCTCAATGTCGATGGCGAGTTCCAGGAGTTTTTCTTGGCTCAGGGGTTCGCCCACCAGGGCGTTGGCGCCCATCAGCCCCGCCACGATGGCCGTGGCGCTGCTGCCCAGGCCCCGCGCCGGCGGCACGGCCAGCTGCACCCTGGCCTCCAGCGCCACCGGCTCCTCACCGGCTTCCCGCCATACCCGTTGCGCCGAGCGGTACACGAGGTTGTCTGGGCCGCCCCTGAGATGGCTGCCTTCGCTCCCCTCAATGATCAGGTCGAAGCGTTCCCCGCCCCCCTCGATCACCCGCAGCTCGAAACGGTTGTTGAGGTCCAAGGCGGCACCGAGGCAGTCAAAGCCCGGGCCGATGTTGGCAGTTGTTGCCGGCACATCCACCCCGACGCCCTGGCCGATCCGGGGACGCACCATTTCATCAATCTGACTTCAACCACTCTCGCAGCCGGTGGCCCCCCAGCCGCCGGAAGCGACTGCGGATGCACTTAACCGAGCAGCGCCCGGGCCCGGCAGGCGGCGCTGAAGCTGCCGACGGCCGGATCCGTGATCGCCCGGATCGGAATGCCGCCGAGGGTGGATGCGAGCCGGCCCTTGGCCAGGAAGGCTTGGCTGAAGGTGCGAGAGCGCAGGCCATCGAGCAGCTTGGCGGCAGTGCCACCCGCCAGCCAGATGCCGCCGCGACTGAGGCAGGCCAGGGCCAGGTCGCCCGCCACGGCTCCATAGGCACCGAGCCAAAGATCGAGGGCTTCCCGGGCCAGGGGGTCGCCTCCGGCTGCCGCCCCGGCTACCGCCGCCGGCAGGTCGGCGCCGCTGTCGCCCGCTTCCCAGCGCCGTGCCTCGCTGTCCAGGGGATGGGAGGCTTCACCGGATCGGCAGGCCAGCAGCCAACGGGCCAAATGGCCCAGGCCCGTGCCGCTCACCACCCGCTCGATCGAAACGCGGTCCAACCCCAGATCCTGGCGAAGCCACTCCCGCAGCTCCCACTCGGCGGCGCTGCGGGGTGCGAACTCGCCATGGGCCGCCTCGCTGGCGACCGCCTGCAGCCCCGTGGCGGTGGGGATGCCGAAGGCCACCCCGAGGCCGGTGCCGGCCCCCAGCACCAACAAGGGTGCCGAGCCCACGGCTTCACCGGCCCGCACCTGGGCCAGCTGGGGGGGCTGCAGGTGGGGCAGGCCATAGATCAGCACGGCGAAGTCGTTCACCAGCTCCACGCTGGCCAGCCCGCAGGCCTGAGCCAGGGCGGCCTCATCCAGGAGCCAGGGAAGATTGGTGAGCTGCGCCCTCCCCCCCTGCACCGGGCCCGCCACGGCGAGGCAGGCAGCTTCCGGCCGGGGATGCTCCTGCCCAGGACCATCCTGGAGGAAGTGGATCACCATCGGCCCCAGGTCGTTCCAGTCGGCCGAGGCGTAGCGCTCCTGCACCAGCAGCTCGGGGTGGGATCCGCTGGCTGAATACAGGCTCAGCAAGGTCTTGGTGCCACCGATGTCACCGGCCAGCAGGGTCGCCATGGCACTTCAGACAGGGAACTCAGTCTGGCCGTTCCCCTCGCTACAAACTAGAGATCGCCCGGTTCCGTGCTGGTTCGATGTCCCACTTAGGAAGCGATCAGGCAGCTCCCGCCTCCACGGGCTCCAGTTCCAGGGAGGCGGCCCGCTGGCTGTTGGCCGCCGCCGCTGCCAACAGCAGTGCATCCGCCCCCACCAGACCCAGATCCCCATCCGCTCGGCTGCGCAGGCTGGCGCCTCGCGCTTCCGCTTCCTTGGCACCGATCACCGCCAACACGGGGATCTTCATCGTTTCGCCATTGCGGATCAGCTTGCCAAGCCGCTCACCGCTCCGCTCCAGACTTGCTCGCACCCCGGCGGTCCGCAGCCGGGCCAGCAGCTCCTCGGCCCAGGGCAGCACCTCATCGGTGACCGGCAGGAGGCGGATCTGCTCAGGGGCCAGCCAGAAGGGGAAATCGCCGGCGTAGTTCTCGGTCATGATCCCGAAGAACCGCTCCAGCGAGCCGAAGATGGCGCGGTGAATCATGATCGGACGCTGGCGCGTGCCGTCGGCGGCCACGTACTCGAGGGCGAAGCGTTCCGGCAGGTTGAAATCGAGCTGGATCGTGGAGCACTGCCACATCCGGCCGATGGCATCCTCGATCTTGAGGTCGATCTTTGGGCCGTAGAAGGCACCGCCGCCCTCATCCACCTTGTAGGCCCACCCCTTGCGATTGAGGGCCTCGATTAGGCCCTGGGTGGCCAGGTCCCACACCGCGTCTTCGCCGATCGATTTCTCGGGACGCGTGGAAAGGTTGATCTCGTAGCTGCGGAAATCGAAGCTGGAGAGGATCTGCTCAGTGAGATCGAGGATCGCCAGGATTTCAGCTGTGATCTGCTCCGGCAGGCAGAACACGTGGGCGTCGTCCTGGGTGAAGCCGCGCACCCGCATCAGCCCGTGCATCACGCCGGGCCGCTCGTACCGGTAGACGGTGCCCAGCTCGGCCCAGCGGATCGGCAGCTCCCGGTAGCTGCGGAGGGTGCTGGCGTAGGTGAGCACGTGGAAGGGGCAGTTCATCGGCTTGAGCTGGTACTGCCGCTCGTCCACCTGCATCGGGCCGAACATCGACTCGTGGTAGAAATCCAAATGACCGGAGGTTTTCCAGAGGCTGATATCGGCCACGTGGGGGGTGTAGAGCAGCTCGTAGCCCGCATCAAAATGGAGCTCCCGCCACAGGTTCTCAATCAGCAGCCGCATACGGGCACCGCGGGGATGCCAGAACACAAGGCCAGCGCCGGCCTCATCCTCAATCGAGAACAGGTGCAGGTCGGTGCCGAGGCGGCGATGGTCGCGGCGTAGGGCCTCCTGTTTGCGGCGCTGGTGTTCCGCCAGCTGCTCCGGGGTTTCCCAGGCGGTGCCGTAGATCCGCTGCAGCTGGGCCCTGGTCTCATCGCCGCGCCAGTAGGCGCCGGCCACGCTTTCGAGCTCAAAGGCCTTGGCGTTGAGCTCGCTGGTGTTGGCCACGTGGGGGCCGGCGCAGAGGTCCCACCAGTCCTCACCGAGGGTGTAGAGGCTGATGGGCTCGTGAATGCCGGCCAGTATCTCCAGCTTGTAGGGCTCGTTCTGGGCCTTGATCTTCGCCTCCGCCTCGGCGCGGCTCACCTCCTGGCGCTCGAGCGGCAGCTGTTTATTGATGATCCGGATCATCTCCTTCTTGATCGCCTTCAGGTCGGCTTCGCTGAAGGGATCGGGGCTGTCGAAGTCGTAGTAGAAGCCGGCCTCGGTCCAGGGACCGATCGTGACCTGGGCCTTGGGGAACAACTTCTGGACCGCCATGGCCAGCACATGGCTCATCGAGTGGCGGATGCGCAGCAGCTTGGGGCTTTCGCTGGTTTTCGGCAGAACAAGCGGCGCGGCAATCGCCCCTTCCTGCTGGGTTGAATCGCTGGCCTGATGGCCCGAGCCAGCGGTGGTGCAACTACCGGCCGGCGCCAGCTCGGAGCTGTTGCTGGTGGAGGCGGCAGCAGGCACGGGAATCCGACACACACAACTGCGATCCTAAGCAAGAGAATCCAGGCCGTGCTTCTGCGCCGCCTTGATCACTCGTCTCCCCTCCCCTTCAGCGGCCCTGGGTTTGCTGCGGCAGGAGCGTCGCAGCGTGGGGCTCACCTATCTGTTCTGGGCGATGGGCCTGTTCGGCCTCAACGGCATCCATCGCTTCTATTGCCGCAAGCCCGTCAGCGGTGGAATCTGGCTGATGAGCCTGGGACTGGTGGGCATCGGGCAGATGGTGGATCTCTTTCTGATTCCAGGCATGGTGGAGGAGGCCAACCGTCAGGCGGTCCAGGGGGCCCCGGCAGCGCTGGATGGTCCAGGGCTGCCGTCTTTGGAACGTCAGTTGCTGCGGCTGGCCCGGGCCAGCGGCCGGGATGGATTCAGCCTCAACGATGCCCTGATCGAACTGGAACTCCCCGCTGGAGCCGGCAGTGCTCAGGTGAGAGGCGAGATTGACCGCCTTCTGGGGGAGCATCTGCTGGATGTGGGCAACGATGAGCGGGGCCGGGTCGTCTACCGCGAACCCTGAGCCGCACCGAGTTTGCTCAGACCGTCTTGATGCGCTGGCGGGCCAGATCTTCGCTGTAGAAGCGCCGCAATTCCTCCATCCCCTTCACCGGCTGCCCGTAAAAACTGGCGCCCTGGAGAGTTGGGAGCGAAGCCCATTCCTGGGCAAGCAGGGCCAGCACATCGTGGCTGAAGCCCTGGCGATCAAATCGGGCCAGGGCTCCCCGCTTCTCCATCAGGTACAGGGCCGCCTGGTCCTGGCTAGCGGGTTGAAAATCGGGCAATCTCAGCCGATGGGCGGCCTCATTCCAGGTGGCCGGCAGGAACTGGTAGGCACCGGCGGCGGCACTGCTGTAACCGTTCGTGACCACGAAATCGGGATGGCGGGCCATGTCGCTGAACCGGCCTCCGCCGTAGAGCATCCGATAGCCGTCACCCCGTCCATTGGTCCAGGTTCCTTCGGCAAACCGGATTGTGTTCAGCAGGGCCCGCCGTTCCGGTGTGATCCGATAGATACCTGGCCCGGCCGATCCAAAGGCCTGCTGCTCCGCCTGGATGCGGCCCGTCGGGGGCAGGCTGATGAGGGGCAGAGCGGCGTCCGCCGTCGGGCCGCCGCGGAGGCTGGCCGGTTGGAGGCTCCTCGCCGGTTGGGAGCTTGGAAGCTCGCCGATCACCAGAGGCAGGGCCACCAGCAGCGCTAAGGAGCCGAGTGGACCTTTCAGCGGCGTTTTGGAACGGCAGAGGGCGGAGACAGGCAGGCGGGACAGCAAGGGCAAACGACAACCGAGTTGTGTGCAACCTTGACGGCTGGCCTGCAGCGCCGCCCACCCCCCTCGCGCCGATCTGGACAAAAGGGCTGATCTGTGCTCTCAAGAAAAAGTGTTGCGTTCCTTAAAGGTCGGATCGCTGTGGACAGCAGGAAAGTCAGCGACCGGCAACCAAAGCAGATCGTTTCTGTCAGTGTTTCCAGACGGGGCCTGAAACATCAGTTTGGCTGATCCATGCAACGCCAATGATTCAGGCGTCGGGGCCGCTCGACTGCAAAAAACCCAGGGCTTGCCGTACTCGCTGCAGGGTTTCATCGGCCACCATGCGGGCCCTTTCGCGGCCTTCCGCCAACACTGCCAGCAGGGTGGCCGGATCGTGGCGGAGATCGGCATAGCTCTGCTGCACGGGCCGCAGCGCCTCTACCGTGGCCTCGGCGAGCAACGGCTTGAAGGCCCCCCATCCCATGGAGGCGCATTCGGAGGCGGCGCTTTCCCGGCTCCTTCCGCTGAGCAGGGCATAGAGGCTCAGGAGATTGTCGGCCTCGGGGCGTTCGGGGTTGCCGAACTCAAGACCCATCACGGGATCCGTCTTGGCCCGCTTGATCTTTTTGGTGATCAGGTCGGGCGGATCCAGCAGGGTGATGCGGGAGCCTTCATTCGGATCGCTCTTGCTCATCTTGCTGCGGCCGTCTGTGAGGCTCATCACCCGAGCTCCCTCGCGGAGGATCAGGGGCTCGGGCACCTTGAGCAGCGGCAAGCGCTCCCCATCGGCTCCAGTCGGCCCGAAGCGGGCGTTGATGCGCTGCTGAGCGATGTCGCGGGCCAGTTCAAGGTGCTGTTTCTGGTCTTCCCCCACCGGCACCCGATCGGCGTCATAGAGAAGGATGTCGGCGGCCATCAACACCGGGTAAACGAGCAGCCCGGTCGACACATCGGCCCCCTGCTTCAGCGCCTTCTCCTTGAACTGGATCATCCGCTCCAGCCAGTTGAGGGGCGTCACGCAGTTGAGCAGCCAGCAGAGTTCGCTGTGGGCGCTCACCTGGCTCTGCACGAAAACGGTGGAGCGCTGCGGATCGATGCCACAGGCCAGGTAGAGGGCTGCGGTGGTGAGGGTGTCCTCGGCCATGCGTGCGGGGTCGTGGGGCACGGTGATGGCGTGCAGATCAACCACGCAGAAGAAGGTGTCGTGGCTGTCTTGGAGCTCAACCCAGTTGCGGATCGCTCCCAGCCAGTTGCCCAGATGGAGCGCGCCGGTGGGCTGAACCCCCGACAGCACCCGAGGCCGCGGTGTCGTCATTGGGGTGCGGCTCAGGTGCCGGCGTCAACGGTGGCGTCGACGGTGGCGTCACCGTGGTCTGCAGGGGCGGAGGCACCATCGCTTGCAGGCGGGGCTTCGGCGGTTGCCGCGCTGCTGGTCTCCGGGGTGTCGAGAACCGCTTCAGGGCCGCTTTCTGGGCTGGCTGCAGTCTCGGTAGAAGCATCGACTTCGACCAAAGCTTCGGCTTGGGGTGCACTCACCACTGGCTTGCTGGGCCTGGCGAAGGGATTGGCCCGGGGCGCCCAGTTACCGCCACCACCGTCCCCGCCGCGGTTCTCATCGCGAGGCCCGCGCCGTTCGCCGCGTCCCGCGGCTGCGGGCCCGCGCTCGCTGACCTGAGCGCGCTGCTGGGCCACCAGCTCATCAAGCTGGCCCGCTTCAAGCTGCTGGGCCAGGGTACGGAGCGAAAAACCGAGCACAGCCACCGTGGAGCGGAGGCCGAGGGCCTCCTGCAGGGCCCGGGCAGCCTGCATCTCGTTATCGCTTAAGCGGATCCGGAAGCCGCCGGGTTCCCGGTTGTCGCCCTGGCGGGGGCTCCGGCCCTGCCCCTCCTGCCGGGTGTAAGGAATGGAGCGGGGTGTGTCTTCTGCCATGGCCGCAGCCTGCAATCAGGGGCAAGTGTGGCGCATCGCTTCTCCCTCCCCGCGCCCCAGCCAGACCAGCTCATGAACGGCACCCCTGCCGCCCTCATCCCGGCGGGCCAGCACCATCAACGGAAGCTGACGCAACTCCCCTGTTTCGAAGCGACACCGGTAGTCGCGCAGCAGCTGGAGGTAGCTCTCCAGGGTCCAGCCCTGGTTGCCCCGTTCCTGGGCTCCCCAGAGGCGGAGCTGGGCTTGGCGACAGGCTTCTGTGCCGAATTCCAGCCAGCAGAGCTGTTCGGCGGTCAGCGGGGAGTGACCCTGCTCCACCAGCTCGCGGTAGCGCACGAGTTCCGGCGCATCCCAGCTGCTGTCGGGTGGCAGGTGCCGGGCCAGCTCCTCGACCCGCACCGCGATCAGCCGCAGCCAGCAGCGCTCCAGCAGCATCACCGGGAGTTGCCCGTGCCAGTGGGAGCTTGCCTCGAGCTGATTGAGCCAGTGGTCCAGTTCTGCGCGCTGACGGGATGTCAGCAGCGGCACGGCGGTGATGCCCGATCGGCGGGAGCCAGGGGTCATGGATTGGTTCCTGGACCCGTCCAGCCTATGGGCGCCGTTCGCGTTGTTTGGTGTCCCACCCGACAGCCTTGAAGCAGAACGGGCCCATCTGAGCTAGAGAAGCGTTGCTTGAGCTCCGAGCCCAGGCCCTGACGGAACCGATGCACCCTTCCGAGTCCCCTGTTGCTCCCTCTCGGGAGTTCTTTCCCCTGTCTCGCTTCGCTGCCGCCAACCACCCGTCCAGCCCTGGCACGAGCCCAACAGCCTTGCCGTTTCCGTTCTCATCGGTGCTTTCGGGCGCGCTCGGTCGACTGCCGTTATGGAGTCGTCCCGCTCTGCTTCTGGCTGGCGGAGCAGTGGCCCTCGATGCTGTGCTCCATGCATTGCATCCGGGCGGGGGGGTGGTGCTGGGCCTTGGTGCCCTGGCCGGTGGTTGGTGGCTGCTCACCCCCAGTGGCCGCACCCCTTCGCCCTGGCGAGCTGGCAGCCTGGCGGACTGGGTCGAGCGCTGTGAAGCCCTAATTCCCCGATTCACTTCCCTTGAAGGCCATGGCGCCGGAGAAGAGGCCCGCCGCTCTCAGCTTGCCCAACTGGAGCGCGATCGCCTTAGCCCTGAACTCCTGCTGGCGCTGGTTGGGGTTGAGAGTCTTGCCCCGGTTCAGACGGATCGTTTTGGAAGCCTGGCTGCCGCCGTGCGCGGGCGCCATCTCCTGCGCCTCCAGGTGGGTGAGCCGCTCGGCAGCCGCCCAGCCGACTGGAGCTGGCCCGCTGGACCCGCCGCCGCCGATGTCCTGCTCTTTTCGCTGGCCACACCCCTGCGGGCCTCGGAATTGCGCTGGCTCGAGTCTGTGCCGGATGGCCAGCCGGTGTGGCTGCTCCTCACCCTGGAGTCCGAAGGCGACGGCGAGGGCGCCAGGGCTGATCTTCAGCGGCAATGGCCGGCGGCCGATCCCCAGCGTCTGCTGTTCTGGGATGGGGAGGCAGAAAGCCTGCCCGCAGCCCTGGCTCCTCTGAGCGACTGGCTGGACCGGGAGGCCCCGCTGCTGCGCTCTCGCACGGCTCGGCGCCGGATCGAGGCGCTGCACGGCCTCTGGCAGGCGGATCTGGAACGCCTGCGGCGCCGGGAGTTGCAGCAGCTTCAGCGACGCACGCAGTGGGTGGTGGCGGGCGGGGTGCTCGTCACCCCGTTGCCCAGCCTTGATCTGTTGGTGTTGGCCGCCGCCAATGGCCTGATGTTGAGGGAGATGGCCCAGCTCTGGGATTGCCCGTGGAGTGCCGATCAACTCAGGGCCGCCGCCACCGAACTCGGCAAGGCTGCCCTGGCCCAGGGGATTGTGGAGTGGAGCACCCAGGCCCTTGCCGCCGCGGTGAAGTTCCATGGCGCCACTTGGCTTGTGGGCGGTGCCCTGCAGGCGCTGAGCGCGGCCTACCTCACGCGGGTGGTGGGCAGGGCCATGGCCGATGTGCTCGCCCTATCCGCTGGTGTGAGCGAGCCCGATCTGGCCCGGATCCGGCTGGAGGCCCCCCTGCTGGTGGCCCGGGCCGCCGAGGAGGAGAGGCTCGATTGGGCCGGCTTTCTTGGCCAGGCGAGGCGTTGGTGGGAAGGGCAGCAGGTTCAGGGAAGCATCAGCTGAGTGTTCTGGAGCTTCCGGCTGGGTGGCGTGCTGATTGAGGGGTGACAGCAGATACCGGTGCAACGGTTTGGAGTGGTTGTCAGCAGAACCATGGCGAATACAGTTGATTGCAGAGACGGCCACGGCAGCTCATTGCGACAAACTCGGTGAAGCAATCACATGTAAGTCCACTATTTAAGGGCTGCGCCTTAATCGCAAGGGCCTTCTTGAGATCATTTGCTTATGGGTTTCTCTTCGTCCTGACTTGGATCGCGTTCCTGTCAAGGCGGCGCTTTGTTGTCAATGTTTCGCCGTTCGGCAATCTTGGCAACCGCCTATTTCTCGTTGCCGGCACCAGGCCTGTTCTCCGCCATGCACGGTTCGCTGGTGACCTCGTCGCTGGTTACGTCGGCCGTCCGATCTTCCAGCACGCCTGCTTCAATAACAGCCGCAGCCTCCACTTCTTCCTGGCTGCTTGGCCCGTGGTCGGCATCTGGTTCACCTCCCTAGGCGTGAGCACGATGGCCTTCAACCTGAACGGCTTCAACTTCAACCGGTCGAACCTTGATGCCAAGGGCAAGGTGATTCCCATCTGGGCCGATGTGATCAACCGTGCCAACCTCGGCATGGAAGTGATGCACGAGCGCTACGCCTACAACCTCCCGCTCGACCTGGCCGCCACCACCGCAACCCCCCGTGGCTCTGACGGCTGCGTCCATCGGTTGAGCGGATGTTGCGATCCTTCCACATCCGCTCTGCCCTTGCCTGGCACGAGCGGCTGCCAGCCGTTATGCAGCGGAGCTACGCCGGCTGCGATCATGTGAGGTGCGCCTCAGCGCCCACTGGAGGACACGCCTTGCCGGGCCTGGATCAGCACGTTCATTTCGCCCTGCTGCTGACGCTGTTCACCGGACTGTCCACCGGTATCGGCAGTCTGCTGGGTTTGCTCAACCGCAGCTTCAATCCCCGCTTGCTCGCCCTCTCGCTGAGCTTCTCCGCCGGGGTGATGATCCAGGTGTCCTTCCTGGAGATCTTTCCCAAGGCCCGCACCGCCCTCAGCGCCGTCCTCGGTGTCAGAGCCGGCTACGTGTGGACCACGATCGCCTTCTTCGCCGGCATCGCCCTGATGGCCGCCGTTGATCAGGTGCTTCCGAGCCACGGTGATGCCCCCCTCCTGGGCCTTCACCCATCCCAGTCAGCCAGCGCCGAGGAGAGAAACACCCTGCTGCGTATGGGTCTCTTCTCTGCCCTGGCGATCGCGATTCACAATTTCCCCGAGGGGCTGGCGACGTTCATGGCTGCTGTGAGCAACCCAAGGTTTGGGTTCAGCATCGCCATGGCGATCGCCATTCATAACATTCCGGAAGGTCTGGCCATCTCAGCCCCAGTGCATTACGCCACCGGCAACCATGCCCTGGCCTTCTGGCTCTCCTTTGCGTCCGGTCTTGCCGAGCCGCTCGGTGCCCTGCTCGGCTACGTTCTGCTGCGGTCCGTTCTCACACCCCTGGTGATGGGTGTGGTGTTCGCCAGTGTGGGAGGAGTGATGGTCTACATCTGTCTTGATGAACTGCTGCCTGCCGCCCAGCGCTATGGCACCCACCATCAGATGATTGCCGGCGTGATCGCCGGCATGGTTGTGATGAGCACGAGCCTTCTGTTTCTGGCCTGACGTGAGCAGCCTCCAGCCCTCCCCCGCAGACACCAGCAGCCAGCGATGGGCCTGGTGGCCGCTGCTGCCTCTCTATCCCTATGGCCGTCGTCCCACGCTGATGCGCGAGCTGGTGCCCAACCGGGTCTGGTGCTTTGAGCAGCTCCACGGGGTGTGGTACGTGGCGGTTCCGATCCGGATGACGGTTGTGAAGGTGGAGGAGGGTCTTCTTCTGTATGCGCCTCTCCCACCAACGGCAGAACTGCTCCTCGGGCTACGGGCTCTCGAAGCTCAGCATGGCCCGGTGCTCTCGATTGTCTTAGCGACCTCCTCTGGTCTTGAGCACAAGGTTCCGTTGGCCGCATTGGCTAGGGCTTTCCCTGCAGCCACGGTCTGGGTGAGTGATCAGCAATGGAGTTTTCCCGTTCCCCTTCCCTCCCGTTGGCTTGGCTTTCCCGCAGGCCGTACGAAGGTCCTGTTCCGTGACGGGTTGCCCCATCAGGACCAGTTAGTCTGGATACCATTAGGGCCAATCAATCTTGGTTTGGGGACTTTTTGCGAAATTGCTTGTGTCGATCTTTGCACTGGTACGTTGCTAGTCACCGATGCTCTTGTTGCCATCTCAGCCACTCCTCCATCGATCTTTGATCTAGATCCTACCCCGCTGCTATTCCATAGTAGAGAAAAGGGATCCGAGGCAATGGTCGATACCCCAGGGCAGCGTTTGAAGGGTTGGAAAAGAATTGTCTTGTTCGCCAACTTTTTCCGTCCCGAATCTCTTAGTATCCCCTCATTTCCTGATCTGGTGATCGACGCCATGACAGCTGATGAAGCTAATCCCCGCAATCACTTCGCTGTTTTCCCTTTCCGATGGGCACCCTCCTGGGAAGAGCATGCAGACCAATTGATCACTCATGGTCATCCTGTAGCCCCATGTCGCCTAGCCCCTGTCTTGGAAAGGCTGGTTTTCGTGCGTGCTAAGGAAACCTATCTTCAATGGCTACGCACTTTGGCCAATCAGCAAATAGTTAGAAGCCTTATATCTGCACATTATTCAGCCCCTCAATTCGTTAGCAGCGCCAGTCTCAACGCCTATGCCGACCATATCGAAACAACTGATTGGGCGCCATCGCAAGGTTCATGGCAATTGCTCGCCGATATTGATCGAACCTTGATCAGACTGCACATCGTGCCCTCGTAGACGTTAATTTGCCAACCTATTCTTGCTTGCCACCGATTAAAATTCGACGCACAAAGCACTTTGTCTGGAATACTATGTCGTTCATAGCGTGAAGCCAAGGCGACGGAGGCATATCGTCGAGAGGAGTTTCCGCCCAAGGAGTTTTCGCTTTTGCTTCCAAATATTTTTCTTTCAATGGATGCTTGCATTGAGCATTCCAAGGCTTGATCGGGCCAGGACCGGCAAAATGAATAATCGCTGGGTTAGATATTGCCTCTTTTTCAGCAGCATTAAATTCATAGCCAATTGCATCATAATCCCTGCACAGTCCAAATAAGTGTGGGCAGGCATTCCAACGGTCAGGTAGAGGAAGCCAATCAGCTTCGTAGACATGATTTAAAACATCCTGGTCCCAGTGTCTCAAACGCCCGGGATTCTCAGTTGCAAACCGACGACCACGTTCGAGCAAATCAGATCGACGCCATTGTTTGAGATCGACCACCATGATACCTGAATTAAAATAGCCACCAAATTCATAGCCGTGGTCTTGACACGACAAGCGATGCTCACCAACGGCAGCAAGAGCACAGCCCTCCAGCGACATCTCCCACAATGGAACAATACTGTCGACAACAATAGTGTCAGCATCAATAAAAATGAAGCGTTCCACTGACATCGGAAGCATGGCGGGCAGCAACAGTCGAAAGTATGCGGCTACACTTCCATGACCGCTGACTGGGAAGCCTGTCAATGGCTTAGCCGATGCCTGCATCAAACTCAATCCGGGCAGGAAGCTGTGAAGATAGCCCGCTGCCAAACTAAGCTTATGCGAATCGACATTATCATAAATCAGATAAACATGCATATCTTCATTAGGATTATGCTCCCATAGCGACTCCAACATCGCAACGCAATGCCGTAGATAATTTCCATCGGATGTGCAGACAATGTTCATCGAGATGATTTCTATCACACTCCAATGCTAGCAGAGGTTGATATCGGGGCAACAATGCTGAACGAGAACCAAGCAATTAGCTAGAAGGGGAAGTCATATTCTTAAATTGACCTCCTAAAAAAATGAATCAGGCATGAGTCCTAAAGCCCCTAGCAACACTACGTAGTTTTCGCAGAAACGATCGAGGATTATCGACGAAGGGAGTCTTGAAAAAGACTCGATAGTAAATCTCACTGAGAGGAGTTATGCTTTCGCCAAACTCTCTATGGTGAAGAATTATGGTATTGCGTTTTACGGGCTTCGCCTGATAATGAATATCCTTAAGATAGTCTGAATAAGGCTGCATTCCTAATCTGTGCGCAACAATACCAGCAGCAACTTGGTCGCATCGATGTCCGCATACACGTGGATCTTGTGAAATTCGGGATTTACGGTTCCAAAAGATCTCCTGATATTCATCCCAATTTTTGATCTTCTCCTTAATGCCCTTAACCGTTATCCCATCAGCCATGATTTGGTGCCAACCATCAAGAAAATTGCTGGCCAAGTCTGATCGAAGGTTTAGACCCAGTACTGAACAAGGGATTTCTGGCATTGCAAGGGCTTCCTCCCGACTGATGTTATTCATTGCTAAGGCATCATCGCTCGACCATTGTCCCATCATTTGTCCATAATTATTATTGAAGAAAACATAACCATGCTGTTCAATAGAGCGAAATACTGGTGCTAGATTCCGAATTGCTACGCAAGGCGCATCAATCCAAAGCACTTGCTCATAGCCAAGTTCTTTTGCTTTGATAAAACAATAGCTTTTAAATGCGAACGGCGCATCAAACTGATTGGGGCAACCGCTTGGCAGTGATTCATCCCAATAGAGATAATCGCCATCAAAACCGACACGCTTTAGGCTTTCTCCTAGTCGCTGCAGGGTAAGTTTGAAAACCGGTTTACCCACTCCAAGGCTGATGACACATCGCTTGGTGCGCTCCGTCTGGGGGCAAATGGGGATGATTTTCACGTGAGATAAATCGATTTTTTTGGTACATTCATCACTTTCAACTTAAAGTCGTTCAAGACTTGAGAAGGCTTCGTGTTTGTTGATCAGACAATGTCTACTCACAATGTCTACCCACAATGATTTGTTTAAATGCCACTAATAATACCAGCCATGGAAATAAAATATAGCTAATATTAAATTTCATTCATTCCAGCTCGTAAGTTTTTTAAATGTCATTTTTAGTTTTAAACTCTCTTTTTTACAGCATGCATTTCAATCTACAAAGGTCGGCTGTGACACTCCTGGTTCTGACACAGTGCTTTCCACCTCGTCAGAGCCTTAGCCCGTCTGAAGGCTCAGGCCATTTCAGCCAATTTGACTCGATTGGTCCATGGTGATAAAGTGTGTATGCAGCTTAGTCAATTTCCATGTCCACATCACCCACACTTAACAAGTCAATTCCTTACTCAATTAAAGCGAAACTAAAAAAACTTATATACCCTAACATTGATGCTCTACCAGCTTCGACTAAACCGGCTTTCGAATTCTGGATCGATATTGTAAGCGGTTGCAACCTACGCTGTGCAGCCTGTCCTGTTGGAATGCCAGAATTTTCTAACAGTATTGGACAACAGCTTCGCGAGATGGACCTTGATGTTTTTGAGCGCATATGTGTTAAAGCCAAGGATGAGACACAGGGCAACTGCCGTTTCGGTTTATATAACTGGACCGAGCCAACGCTTCATTCGCGCCTCAATGAATTGATTGCCATTGCGAACCGTCACGCCATACCATGTGGTATTTCTTCCAATTTGAATCATTACTATGATTGGTCTTTGTTGAAATCTGTAGATCTCTGCAATTTCACTATAACTGTATCCGGCTTTACCCAAAAGACATATGCGATTAACCACAAGGGTGGACGCATTGAGCCAGTTTTGAAAAACTTGGTTGACATCTCCTCGATCCTAGGAGATTCGCCTTCCTACAAGAATATTCAAGTTCGTTATTTGGTTCATCGCGATAATAAGCATGAGGTCTCAAGTTTCAAACATTTGTGTGATCGCTTAGGACTTGCATTTTCTGTTTATCATGCTTATTACATGCCTATCGACCGTATGTTTGAGGGGCTTGAGGGTGTGCCCGATGGACTCGATTATATTGAATATTCTCCCAAGCTGGTGAGAGGAGCTATCGGCGACTATCGCACTTCAAAGTGTGCTTTGCGTGACGGACAAGTTGTGCTGGATGTGGATGGTAATTTCGGTGTGTGCTGTGTCGAATCTCCATCGGCACCTCAAATTGCGAACTTTCTCGATACTCCATTCCGCGATATGCAAAAAGCGCGCTTTGCCAGTGAGCTTTGTACAAAGTGTATCGACCAAGGCATTAATGTCTTGGCAACCTACGCGCAGTACGAACCTCAATCAGTCCAGGATGCTGTTAATAGCTCCCTTCCCTTTGACCTTAAGAGCTTGATCTAGCGGCTTGGTGATAGCAATTCAGACTAACATCATTGGCAGTAATTTATAAGACTCTCTGATCACTATAGTTTTCTTGCTAATCCTCTAATAACTGGTGTCATTCCATCAAGGTGTAGGAAATCAATTTCACCAATTTCTATGCCAATGATTTCAACGGCGGCTGTTTGCTGCAAGGCTGCAATAGCATTGAGGCAAAACTTGTTGATGTGCTCGTGGCAAATCGGTAAATTGCCAGCCTTGATCTCTTCAATTCCCGGAAATTCTACCGGAACCTCAATGTAGATCAATCCGCCCCTGCGGCACTGCTTCACGAGCTTGGCGTATGTGCGCAGCGGATGCCCAACGTGCTCCAGCACGTGCAGGCACTGGACAAAATCAAATCCATCGAGCTGCTCTTGGTTGGCTGGTTGATCGGACTCAACATCATGAACGCTGCCCTGGACCCAGCTCAGATCGGGAATGATCAAGCCCTCTCCGCCGCCATGATCTAGGAGATGAACCACGCCATCGCTGCTGGCTGCGCGCAATTCGATTAAATAGGGAAGGACATAATCTTGATGCTGTTTTCGCCTACTTAGCGCTTCGGCTTGGGAACCCATGACTTGACCAAGTTGAGCAAAGCCTGGCTGGAACTCGGTCCTAGCGTGTTTGTATTCTTCAGTTAGATAGTGAGCATAATAATCGCTCAATTGGTCATCGCCGATCTCGTGCCAGGGTGCCAAGAAATGACAGCTTGAGCAGAATCCGTAGGGGATCCTGATGGCGGAGGAGGTTAAGAGGTTTTTTTTCCTTAGCCGATCAAGGCGGCGATGCAGCTGGCGAGAAAGGACCTTCGGAAAATGATCAATCTTTCGTCGTAGTCCCCAGTCAATCAGAGGAATATCGATCTGTTGCTCATGAATGATCTGAAGCCCGTGTCTGGCAAAGAATGGATCAACCTGGACTTCCGTCTCTTGACGCTCAAAGTTTGGTTTGCCACAGCATCGGCAGATCTTGCGACGCAACTTCATGATCAGAGTCTGAGTTCACCGGGATCATCAAGATGGCTCAGATCTCTGTTGGCTGTTCCCAACAGAGCCCCCTCAAGCTCCATCCGCTGCTCCATCTGGCGCAAAAAATAACCGGTCATCATGGCCGACGCCAGCAAACCGGCAAGGTTGTCTCTGCTGGTCTGGATCTTCACGTCGAATTGGTCGCCGGGGAGCATCCCCAGCAGTCCCTGCACGTTGTGGCGAATGATGTCCTGGATGTCGCCACTGGCGGAGCGGGCCACCCGTTGCAGCACATCCGGGGATTGCTCCTGCAGGTACTGGATCAGGGAATTGCCGCTGATCGCCTCGTTGTCGCTGGTCAGGAACTCCGGATTGAACATGGGACTCCCGCTCGGCTGGCCAGGCCCCGGACCAACGCTGGCCCTGGGTTTGCGAAGAACCATACCGCAGCTGATCAGACTCACCCAGGGGGCTCACTGGATGGGGACCGTATCGGGCCAAAGCGCTGCAGGGGCCAGTAGCGCCAGAAGGCCGTGCCGATCACCTCCTGGCGGGGCAGGGGCCCCCAGACATGGGAGTCGAGGCTGGCGTTGCGGTTGTCCCCCAGGACCAGCAGGTGGCCCGGAGGAACCACGACCGGTCCAAATTCGTAGTCCATCGCCTCGGCATTCCAGTCGGGCTCCACCGGAGCGCCGTTGCGCAGCAGCCTCCCCGCCAGGATCTCGACCCGGTCACCGGGTCCTGCCACCACACGCTTGATCAACGCGGAGCTGGGGCTGTAGCCCGCATCAACCAGCTGGGCGGGGGGATGGAACACCACCACCGTGCCGGGCTTGAAGTTGCGACCGAGATGGGGGCGGACCTTCTCCACCAGGATCCTGTCCTGCAATTGGAGGGTCGGAAGCATCGATCCAGAGGGTATCCAGCGCGGTTCCACCACCAGCCAGCGCAGCAGCAGCGCCACCATCAGCCAGAGAAGCAGGGAGAGCAGCTGACTTCGAAGGCCGTTCGTGGGCCCAGAGGCCAGCGCTTCGGCCTGGTTCCGGACCCCGCCCCGGGGCAAGTCAACCGATCCGGGTCCTGTCGGAGATTGCGCAGTCGGCTTTGAACTGCCGTCGTCCATCGGCAGGGGCTCGTGAGGATGATCCATGCATCCATCCTCTCGTCCCTGCCGCCGTGGCCGCGGAATCCTCCCCTGCCGATCGGGCCGAAGCGAACCTCAGGGCCGCCCTGCTGCTCCTGGGAGCCCTCAAGCGAGCCGGCCTCGGGCACGCAGTGCTGTGCCCGGGCAGCCGTTCGGCCCCGCTGGCGTTAGCGGCGGGCCTGCTCCAGCATCGGCGACTTCGTCTGCACACCGCCCTCGATGAGCGTTCGGCCGCCTTCTTCGCCCTTGGGCTCGCCCGGGCCACAGGCGTGCCCGCCGCCGTGATCACCACCTCCGGATCGGCGGTGGCCCAGCTGTTGCCCGCCTGCGTGGAGGCCGACCATGGAGTCATCCCCCTGTTGCTGCTCAGCGCCGACCGGCCGGATCGGCTCAAGGGATGCGGGGCTAACCAGAGCGTGAACCAGGAGGACTTCCTCAGGGGCAGCTGCCGTTGGTTCGGCCAGGCATCCGGAACCGGCATGGGGGGGATGGAGCCTGCCGATGTGGAGGCGCTGGCTGCCGAGGCCTATCTCAGGAGCCTCGGGGGGAACGGAGCGCTTCCGGCTGGCCCCGTGCACCTCAACCTGCCCTTCGAGGAACCCCTGCACGTCGGTGCCGCCTCCCTGGTCTCCCTGGTCGGCTCCCTCGCGATGGAGCCTGCCCTTCTGGGTGAGCCTGCGCTTTCGATTGGCGCGCCTACGACCACGCCAGCTCCGCCCAGCTCGGTTGCCGACCCGGCCGGCTCGGTCAATGGGGCCAGGGCTGTTGTCAGCCCCTCAGCGGCCCTTCCCGCCCTCGATCCCGATCGTCCCGGCGTGGTGGTGGCCGGCCCTTGGCGGGGCAGCCCGCACGCCTGGCATGCCCACCTGGATGCCCTGATCCGTTGGCAGCGGCGGAGCGGCTGGCCCGTGCTCGCCGATCCCCTCTCCGGCCTGCGGGGACAGGCGCAACTCTCCTGCGTGGGCGGCTACGACCTCCTGCTGGAGTCCCCGGATCCGGATCTCGCCCCCTCCCAGGTGCTGCGGCTCGGAAGCCTGCCCGCCAGCCGCCGGCTGGAGCGGTGGCTGGCGGGCCTGGATGCCGAGCAGGTGCTCGTGAGTGAAGGGGACTCGCGACCCCTCGATCCCCTGGCGGTGGTGAGTGACCAGACCGCCGCGGGCTTGTGGGCCTGGGTGGGGGGCCAGCTCGAGGGCCCCCCTGCGGAGCCATCCGCCGCCGCCTGCCGACTGGCGACAACTTGGCGAGACGCGGAGGCGAGGCTCCAGGTTCTGCTGGATCAGGCGCTCCGCAACGGTCCGCCTTCGGCCGGTGCTTGGAATGAACCCGCCCTTGCCCGCCATCTCAGCCGCCTGCTGCCGCCAGGGTTGGCGGTGATGCTGGCCAACAGTTCGCCGGTGCGGGACTGGGAGACCTTCGGCGATCCCGCGGCCCCGTCCCGGCCGATGGTGGGCTTTCGCGGCGCCTCAGGAATTGATGGAACCCTCTCGGAGGCCTGCGGCCTGGCGGAGGCCCTGGGCTCCTGTCTGCTGATCAGCGGCGATCTGGCCCTCCTGCACGACGCCAACGGCTGGCTGTGGCGGCCCCAGCTGCAGGGGCGGCTCACGGTGCTGGTGATCGACAACGGCGGCGGCGGCATCTTCGAGCAGTTGCCGATCCGCATCGAGCCCGCCGAGTTGCTTGATTTTGATCGTCTTTTCGCGATGCCCCAGCCGGTGGATCCCCTCGCCCTGGCCCAGGCCCATGGCGTGCCGGCCCGTCTGATCGCCTCCCCTGCAGCTCTGCCGGAGGATCTCGCCTGGGCCCTGGCCCAGCCCTTCAGCCTGTTGGTGGTGCGTACGGATCGTCGCCACGATGCCGAGTTGCGCCGCCGGCTGCGCACAATGGCGGCACTCGCTTCCGCCTCCAAATGAGCGCAGCGCCCCCCACCAGCCAACCGGCCCCGGTGCAGTGGGAAGCCGTAGGCACATACCGCGACATCCGCTTCCTGCGCAGCGAGGAGGGCATCGCCCGGATCAGCATCAACCGACCTGAAAAGCGCAACGCCTTCCGACCCGGCACGGTGCAGGAACTCTGTGATGCCTTGTCCCGGGTCCGCGATGACCCCGGCATCGGGGTGGTGCTGTTCACCGGCGACGGCCCCGCCGCCGATGGGGTGTGGGCCTTCTGCGCCGGCGGCGACCAGAGCGTGCGGGGCGACGGGGGTTACCTCGACGACACGGGCCTGCCCCGACTCAACGTGCTCGACCTGCAGCGCCTGATCCGCAGCCTGCCGAAGGTGGTGATCGCCTTGGTGGCCGGCTACGCGATCGGCGGTGGCCAGGTGCTTCACCTGCTCTGCGACCTCAGCTTGGCGGCTGATAACGCCGTCTTCGGCCAGACCGGGCCCCGGGTGGGCAGTTTTGACGGGGGCTTCGGCGCCGGTTACCTCGCCCGGGTGGTGGGGCAGCGCAAGGCTCGGGAGATCTGGTTTCTCTGCCGCCGCTACGACGCCCGTGAAGCCCTGGCCATGGGGTTGGTGAATGCGGTGGTTCCCTTGGAGCGTCTGGAGGCCGAAGGGGTGGCCTGGGCCCGGGAGGTGCTGGCCCACAGCCCCACGGCGATCCGCTGCCTGAAGGCGGCCTTCAACGCCGAAACCGACGGCCTGGCCGGCATCCAGGAGCTGGCTGGGCAGGCCACCCATCTCTTTTACCGGACCGCCGAGGGCCAGGAGGGTCGCAATGCCTTCCTGGAGAAGCGGGAACCCGATTTTTCCCAGAGTGGGTGGTTGCCATGACGCTCGTCAGCCTCTGGCTGGTCTGGGTAAGGTGCGCCTTGATCAGGACTTTGGCCGCATTCCGGGATCCGTGTTCCCTTCATCGCTCAGACCCATGCAGGGCGAGCTTGGCCACCGGTTTCGTCCGCTGGCGGAGAGCTTCTCTCTGGCCAGCCGGCCCTTTGGCCTCTGCCGCTTCAGGCTGCATCTCGCCCCGCTCCTGCTGATCTGGTTGCTGCCGTCGCTGACCAGCCCAGGGCAGGCCCAGCCCCTCCCGCCTGCCTCAGCCCTCCCCGAGCAGGCTGCTACGCCAGCGTTGCCGGTGGCACCACCACCCCTAGGCGCGGCGGCCCTGCTGGGACCGGAACCGTTGAGCATCGGCGGCGACCCCATTCCAGCTGCACCGTCCCCGCTGCCGATGGCTCCGGCAGTCCTGGAGGGTCCCAGCGGCCCCTCACCCGCCGCCGCCGCCCCCGGAGT
>Ga0194055_10000709_pt1 | contig 26937 bp, 24 predicted proteins | sample SepL449m_MetaG_FD_155482 | JGI IMG/M metagenome (GOLD analysis project Ga0194055, IMG submission 155482) | Anoxic zone freshwater microbial communities from boreal shield lake in IISD Experimental Lakes Area, Ontario, Canada - Sep2016-L442-9m | ecosystem: Environmental > Aquatic > Freshwater >... | reverse complement strand
GCACAGTATGTAGCCATGACCATTGCAGTAATGGTTGCACAAGGCGTGTGAGCAAAGTAGTTGTTTCTTGTTTCGGATAAGGCGAAACGATCGCCAGGCCAGCGCGTTCCAACATTTCAATGCTTGTAGCTATGGCGTTTGGTGCAAGATAAACATCAGCATCAATGAATACGAGATAGTCAGCCGAAGATTGCTGTGCCAATCTGGCGCAAGCCCAAGTCTTTCCTAGCCAGCCCGCTGGTACATCATCCAAACCAGTAATTACTGTAAGGCTCTGATTCTGGATTTGCGAAAGTTTTACAGCAGTGTCGTCGGTGGATGCATCATTTAGGACGGTTACTCGCAAATTCGAAACACCAAGTTGGTTCAGCGCACTAGTCACGCATACTTTGATGTGTTCCGATTCATTACGAGCGGGAATCAATACTTCAACGCTGGCAGCAACTTCAGTTAGATCCGATTTGCTAGGTCGCAACATTGTGCGCAGGTTCACTAGTGCAAGTACGGACAGTGCCCAACTGAAACCGGCGGAGAAAATCAGTAGTGCATGCATTAGCGAGCACTCTTCGCGTGATGAATCTTTATCTGCGCCCGATAGAACGGAACTAAAACAATTCCCATGCCGATCAATCCAGTAATTGCTGTGCGCGGCTGGTTTAGAAAAGGTGAGAACCAACCGATGTTCGCGATGAAGCTGCCAAGCCAAACCCAGGCAACTGCCAGATACGGAACAGAATCAGCCTGCCAAAACTTGGCTAGCGGGTAGTTGTTTTCAGTAACTGTATGTTTTGGTAGCACAACTTGAAGTATTGCGAATACAACTGCGGCGGTTAGTAACCAGCCGAAAAAATTGCTCAGTGGAATTTGAGTTGTGGTGCCAGAATCTGCATGCCAGAGCCAGAATCCTTCATTGACCATCTGTGGGTCAAGGAATAGATCCCAAGTTGCCATCAGCCACGCAGCAATACCAATTTGAATCACTGGTTTCTTGTGCATTGAAGTAGCGATTAACCAGCACGGGTACATCATCATGAACCAAGCAAGCGGAATCAGTAGCGGAACATCCCAAAGCATCCAACCAAGCGAAGTGCTGTAGGAATAATCACCAAAAGGCAATCCAGTATGAACTCCTATTGCCTCAGCGACAAAAGCTATCGGCAGCACAACTGCCACGAATGTTAGAACAAAGCGCAGTCCACGTGTCACAAACGCATGAGTCAGCGACTCTAAATAAAACGTGATTACGCCAAGAATTGTGACTACCAATCTGGTATCACCCTGCAAAATTGGCCAGGAAATGTTTAAGGCGATGGTGATGGATAAAAGGGCAAGGGGAGCGTCGCGCAAGGTGCGCGCAAGATTATTCATCAGCGCTCACCTGACTCAGATCTACGCCATCTAATGTCCCGCTCATTGTTAATACTTTAAAGCGAGCAAAAAGTTCTTCGGCGTACCAACCTGTTTGATGAGTGCGAGCAACCACTGCTTGATGTGGGGCTTGGCGAGAGGCGAACTGCGTGATTGCATCGGTGTTTTGCCAGATACTGAAAGTACCTTGCAGGCCAACAGGAGCTTCGCCGATACCGAGTGTTGCGAGTAGGCCCGCAGTGTTGTGTAAATCGATTGATACTGGCGGCACGCTGCGCCAAAAACTGATCCACCAGCGTGGTTTGATGCGTGCCCGGGTTAGCGCTGCGGTTGGACCCGTCCAGCGCGTTACATCTTCGGGGATGAATGGAGTTTGCCCGGCCCATGTGCCTTTGGTACTTAGCGGTTCAAGTTCAGCGTGCGCAGACCCCGTCGCGATAGATTGCCATGCTTTGAACATCTTGCTAGTTGTGAAAGTTTTGTAATCGTCGTGATTAGCCCAAACGGTTAAGACAGCCCACTGCTTTGGATTGGCATCACGCATTGTGAAAGTTCGGCCGGAACCGGTGCCTAAAAGTTTCCAGAAACTAAGACCAGCAACTTTTCGCATAGGTCGGCGATGAAGTCCCATGTACATGAAAGCGCGCGCGACATGTTTTGGCGCAACAGTCCACGTATCGAGAACCACCAGCTGTTTGGTCATGTAACTAGTGTGGCGCAAAGGCGCAAATGGTGCGCAGTGCTATGCGGTTGCCGCCACAAACTGTTCTGTGATTATGTCCAGCGCTTCGGTTAATAAATGATTTGGAATCACAAGCGGTGGCAAGAAGCGAAGTACATTTCCGTAAGTGCCAGCAGTTAGAACTACCAGCCCTTGTGCATGACAAGCTTTAGCAACTTTTGCAGTGAGTTCAGAATCTGGATTCTTTGTGCCTGGCTGCACAATTTCAACTGCAATCATCGCGCCACGGCCACGCACTTCACCGATAACCCCAGTTTGGGTAGCAATCGCGTTAAGCCTTGGCAGCATAATTGCCTCGATGTCTTTGGCGCGATTGACGAGGTCAAACTGTTCCATAGTTTCGATTGAACCCAGTGCTGCAGCGCAAGCCACTGGGTTGCCGCCATAAGTTCCACCGAGACCACCGGCATGAATTGCATCCATGATGTCGGCGCGACCAGTAACCCCAGCTAACGGCATGCCGCCAGCTATACCTTTAGCGGTTGTGATCAGATCAGGCACGATGCCTTCGTGTTCACTAGCAAACCAGTTGCCGGTGCGACAGAAACCAGTCTGTACTTCATCAGCAATGAACAAAATGCCCTGCGCTTTTGCATAGTCAGCCAGTGCTGACATGAAGCCTGGTGCTGGAACAACGAAGCCACCTTCACCTTGAATTGGTTCCAAGACGATTGCTGCGATGTTACTGCCGCCAAGTTCCTTCTCCATGCGACTAATCGCGAGCTTCGCAGCATCTGGGCCAGAGAGTTCATCGTGGAATGGATAGGACGTAGGGAATCGATAAATCTCAGGAGCAAACGGACCAAAAGTGTGCTTGTACGGCATGTTCTTTGCAGTCATACCCAAAGTTAGATTTGTCCGGCCGTGGTAACCATGTTCAAAAACAGCTATCGCTTGGCGCCCTGTTGCACTGCGCGCAATCTTCACTGCGTTCTCAACCGCTTCAGCGCCGGTATTAAATAGTGCCGAGCGCTTTTCGTGTGTTCGGGGTGTTAGGCGATTTAGGGCTTCGCACACTTCAACATATTCTTCGTATTCGGTCACCATAAAGCAGGTGTGCGTGAAATCTTTAACCTGGGCGGTAATGCGATCTACTACAGCAGGAGCCGAGTTTCCAACGCTGGTTACCGCAATGCCAGAACCGAAATCAATTAGTTGATTGCCGTCTACATCAACAACGATTCCGCCGGCAGCTTTCGCGATGAAGATAGGCAAGGTAGCGCCGACGCCCGCGCTAACAGCGGTAGTTCGGCGCTGGTGCAATGTTTGAGATTGTGGGCCCGGAATAGCGGTAGCCAGTACTCGCTTTTGCATGATTCCGTTGACAGCGTTGTCATCATTTATCGTGGTCATTGTGCAATCGTATCCCTGACAGGCGTAGCGTAGGAGTATGAAAACTGCCTATCCGTTTTGGATCGCTGGAAAGTCCACTATCAGCGACGAAATTGCCCAGGTAAAACATCCCACTGGTGAGTTAGTGGCGGAGCACTATGTGCCAACAGAAGCTGATGTGGAACTGGCAATCGCCGCGGCTTGGGCTGTGCGTCATGAGGCGGCTGCAACCTCGGCCGCGACTCGCGCTGAAGCACTTATGCACGTGTCAACACAGTTGCAGGCCCGCCATGAAGAAGTTGCACGCATCATCACTGATGAAGGCGGTAAGCCACTTATGTGGTCACGCGTTGAAGTAAACCGCGCAATCAGCACTTTCAGGTGGGCAGCGGAAGAAGCCAGGCGTTTTGTTGGCGAATTGCAGCGCCTTGATACCGACCCAACAAGTGTTGGCCGACTCGGAATTATTCGCAGATTTCCACTGGGCCCGGTGTTAGGAATTGCGCCATTTAATTTCCCTCTTAACTTGGTTGCGCACAAGATCGCACCTGCGCTAGCTGTTGGAGCGCCAATCATCATTAAGCCAGCTGCGTATACCCCGATTAGTGCCCTAATTATTGGCGAGATTTTGAGTGAGACAAATTTGCCAGAAGGCATGTGGTCTATCCTGCCAATTTCGCGAGAAGCAACGGCTGCAATTACCGCAGACGTGCGCTTGCCGATCCTTTCCTTCACTGGTTCAGACACAGTTGGATACCAAATTCAAAGAGAGATTCCACACAAGCATGTAATTTTGGAACTCGGCGGCAACGCGGCTGCCGTAGTACTTGATGACTGGTCAAGTGAGCAAGACATCGAGTTTGCTGCAACGCGCATTGCAACATTCGGTGCGTCACAGGCGGGCCAATCTTGCATCTCGGTGCAGCGCGTATTTATCCATGATTCGCTCTACGACCAACTGGTGCCAAAAATAGTGGAGAAGACCGCAGCATTAACTGTTGAAGACGCTTATAACGAGAGCACTGTTGTTGGTCCGCTGATTAATGAAGCGGCGGCGCAACGCGTTCAAGAATGGGTGAATGAAGCAGTAGCCGCTGGCGCAACTTTACTGACAGGTGGAACCCGCGACGGTTCGTACTATGCGCCAACAGTGCTTGCCGATGTGCCTGCTGATGCCAAGGTTGCGGCGTGCGAGGTGTTTGGTCCGGTAATCGTTCTGGCCAAAGTGTCATCAACACAAGAAGCTTTCAATGCAGTTAACAATTCTGATTTCGGGTTACAGGCAGGTGTTTTCACACACGACATTCAGACTGCGTTTCTTGCCCAAAGCACACTGGAAGTTGGCGGCGTAATTATTGGCGATGTCCCAGCATTTCGCGCAGATCAAATGCCCTACGGCGGCGTGAAAAATTCTGGTGTTGGCAAAGAAGGCGTGCGTTGGGCGATGGAAGATTTAACGCACGAGCGCATCATGGTGCTCACTGGCCTGGAACTCTAGAAGGTGACTGCAAATCTCTAGTTCGCCTCGTCGCATAGTAATTCTTGGGTCCACAGGTTCTATTGGCACGCAAGCACTCGACATCGTTTCGGCTAATCCTGAACTGTTTTCAGTAATTGCGATATCCGCAGCTGGCGGGAACCTTGCGCTTTTAGCGCAGCAGGCAATTTCATTTGGGGTGGAAACAGTTGCTGTTGGCGAAGCTAATGCTCAGCAAAAACTTGCAGAGTTACTAAAAGAAACTGCCGATCGACTTGGCGTAACAAAATTGCCGACAATTTTGACTGGAGTAGATGCAGCAACACAGGTTGCGGCGCTTGAGTGCGATGTTGTGCTTAACGCAATCACTGGAGCTGCTGGCCTGATGCCAACAGTTGCCGCGTTGCAAGCTGGTACACAGTTGGCACTTGCTAACAAAGAATCGCTAGTTATCGGTGGGCGAGCAGTAACAGCGCTTGCTAAACCTGACCAAATCATTCCGGTCGATTCCGAGCATTCAGCGCTGGCGCAATGTTTACGTGCTGGCAGTTTCACGGAAGTTCAAAAGTTAGTACTCACTGCAAGTGGCGGACCATTTAGAAATTCCACTCGCGAACAATTAGAAACGGTTACTCCAGAGCAAGCATTGGCGCATCCAACTTGGTCCATGGGTCCAGTTGTCACAATTAACTCGTCAACGATGTTCAACAAGGGACTTGAGATTATCGAAGCTCATCTGCTTTTCAATATTCCATTTGAACAAATCGAAGTTGTGGTTCATCCACAATCCGTGGTGCATTCAATGGTCGAATTTGTTGATGGTTCCACAATTGCGCAGGCAAGCCCGCCTGACATGCATTTACCGATCGCGCTTGGACTGGGCTGGCCAGACCGAGTGGCAAACGCCGGCAGTGCATGCGATTGGTCAACCGCAAGTACCTGGACATTTGAGCCAGTCAACGATGATTTATTCCCAGCAGTGCGGATGGCAAAACGTGTTGGTCAGTTTGCTGGCACAGCGCCGGCGGCTATGAACGGTGCCAACGAAATTGCAGTGGCTGCATTTTTAGCGGGGCACATTTCCTACCTTGGCATCATGCGTTTAGTGCAGTCAGTTGTTGAGCAGCACATTCTGAATGGCTTTATGTCAGATGAAGACATGACAATTGATGATGTATTAACAGCAAGTAACTGGTCGATGCAATACGCACAGCAGTTGCTTGAACATGGAGGTTTCTAGGTGTCAGGCTCTTTCGGCGTACTGATTTTCGTTCTGTCACTTTTGGCATCAATTGGCTTGCACGAAATTGGTCACATGGTGCCAGCCAAGAAGTTTGGGGTACGTGTCAGCGAATACATGATTGGGTTCGGTCCAACTCTGTGGTCGCGAGTACGAGGTGAAACTGAATACGGTTTGAAAGCAATCCCACTTGGCGGTTATGTGCGTTTGATTGGCATGTTTGGTCCTGGCAAAAACCAACCCAGCGAATTTTCTCAAACTGAAGTAGCTGATGCTCCCCATGAATCTGATGAACATTCGCAAGATTTGCTCGAGGATGAAGATGAAAGAGGCTTCTTTGGCTCGCTAATCGAAGGTGCCCGCCAAAGTTCATTGCGAGAGATTCGACCAGGCGAAGAAGCACGCGCTTTGTATAACCTTTCAGCACCGAAGAAGTTCATCATTATGTTCGGTGGACCATTCATGAATTTCTTGATTGCCTGCATACTGTTCACGATTGCCTGTGTCTTTGTCGGCACTTCAGTGCCAACTACTTCTGTTGCGGCAGTTGTTGCGTGTGTTCCAACTACCGACAATCCAACAGGCATTGAATCCACTGATGGCTCGTGTGCTGATGGTGTGGCCTCCGCCGCTCATTTGGCTGGCTTGCAATCGGGCGACACCCTTTTAGCAGTTAACGGCGTACAACTGAGCGCCTGGGAAGATTTGGGCAATGCGGTTAGTTCACTTGCCAATAAGTCAGCGGTTTTGAAATTTGACCGCGATGGTCAGATCAAGTCGGTAACAGTAATTTTGCCTGCTCGAGACATTCCGATTTATGACGCCGGGGTTGATACCGGCAAAACGCAGACAGTTGGGTTCGTTGGTGTTCGTCCTGCGTTTGAATCCCAGACTGACTCGCTTAGTTCGATGCCAGGTTTTATTTGGCAGCAGGTTACAGGTACAGGGTCAGCGATCCTGTCGTTTCCTAAAGCCGCCTTTGGGATGGCGCAGAGCGTGTTCACGTCTAAACCGCGCGCAGCTGATGGTCCCGTGAGTGTGATTGGGATTGGCCAGATAAGCGGCCAGATCGCATCCGATCAAGGCGCAACTACAACCGATAAAACATGGTCATTTTTGATGATGATTGCCTCGCTGAACATGTTCTTATTTATGTTCAACCTAGTGCCGGTTTTGCCGCTCGATGGTGGTCATTTAGCTGCCGCTATTTACGAAGGGGCTCGCCGACAAATCGCCAGACTGCGCCGTAAACCATTGCCAGGACCAGTCGATACTGTGCGAATGATGCCGCTGGCTTACGTGATGGGTGTACTGCTGATCGGACTATCCATAATCTCAATCGTTGCCGACCTGATTAAGCCGATTGCGTTCTAAGCACCTGGGTCAGGCGTAATGGGTGATTGTGCCTGATAATAGAGGTATGTCAGCAACGCTCGGAATGCCAGAATTACCACCGCCAGTTTTAGCACCTCGTCGTAAAAGTCGTCAGTTACTTTTGCGCCACAATACGCATCCCGTGTTAGTGGGTGGCGGCGCACCAGTGAGTGTGCAGTCAATGGCTACAACTCTGACTGCCGACATCAATTCAACTTTGCAGCAGATCGCTGAACTAACCGCATCAGGTTGTCAGATTGTGCGCGTTGCCGTGCCAAGTCAAGACGATGCCGACGCGTTGCCAATCATCGCTAAGAAGAGCAGTATCCCGGTTATTGCAGATATTCACTTCCAGCCAAAATATGTTTTCGCGGCCATCGATGCAGGTGTTGCCGCTGTACGCGTTAACCCAGGCAACATCAAACAATTTGATGACAAAGTAAAAGAGATCGCTCGAGCTGCTGGCGAGACTGGTACGCCAATTCGTATCGGCGTAAACGCCGGTAGTTTGGATAAGCGCCTACTTGCAAAGTACGGCAAAGCGACTCCCGAAGCTCTTGTTGAATCTGCGCTTTGGGAATGCTCACTCTTTGAAGAGCACGGCTTCCGTGACATCAAGATTTCGGTAAAACATCACGACCCAGTTGTGATGGTGCAGGCATATCGTTTGCTAGCGCAGCAGTGTGACTATCCGTTGCACCTGGGTGTAACTGAAGCGGGTCCACAGTTCCAGGGGACCATTAAATCTGCAGTGGCTTTCGGCGCATTACTTGCAGAAGGCATCGGTGACACGATTCGTGTTTCACTATCTGCTCCGCCGGTTGAAGAAGTTAAAGTTGGAAACCAGATTCTCGAATCACTTAACCTTCGTCAGCGCGGACTTGAGATTGTTTCCTGTCCATCATGTGGTCGCGCTCAGGTTGATGTTTACACTTTGGCTGAACAAGTTACTGAAGGTTTGAAAGATTTTGATGTGCCACTTCGCGTCGCTGTTATGGGTTGTGTTGTTAACGGCCCAGGTGAAGCTCGCGAAGCAGATCTTGGGGTAGCCAGCGGAAACGGTAAGGGTCAGATTTTCGTGCGCGGCGAAGTTATCAAAACTGTTCCAGAAGCCGACATTGTTGCCACATTGCTTGAAGAAGCCCACAAACTTGCGGCTGAAATGAGCGAGTCAGGCAAGCCAAGCGTTTCTACCCCATAACTATGGGCCTCGAGCTTCGACCTATTGATACACACAGCCTTAGTCAGCTGTGGTCAATGATAAATGCCAATCCAGTTCGACATACCTATGTTGCCTCGAGACTGGAACAACATGGGCTCGCTGGTATTACCCGACGCACTTTAGAAATCATTGGGGCTTTTGATGGTGAACGTCTGGAATCCGCGATGCTATTTGGTGCGAACTTGGTCCCAATAGAAACTTCACAAGAATCGCAACGATTGTTTACAGAGGTTTTAGTTAGGCAAGGGCGAAGGTGCTCTTCAATAGTCGGACCAGCCAATGAAGTGCTGCAACTCTGGGCGATGTTAGAGGTGCATTGGGGAACTGCGCGAGCGATTCGGGCGAATCAGCCAGTGATGATGACTCAAACTCGTAGCGATTTGATTGTTGATGATCGAGTCAACTATTCCACGCTGATGGATTTAGACATCCTGTTCCCAGCCTGTGTTGAAATGTTCACCCATGAAGTCGGACTTTCGCCATTGGCTAAAGGCGCAGGAATGAGTTACCGCAACCGAGTAAGCGAGCTCATTTCAAATCGCAAATCTTTCGTCCGTATTGAGCAGGACCAAATTGCATTCAAGGCAGAAGTTGGTTGTGTCGGCGCACAGGTAGCTCAACTGCAAGGGGTGTGGGTGAGCCCAGAATTGCGCGGCCAAGGCATTGGTCGCCACGCGCTGGCTTCGGTAGTGAAGTACGTTCTTCAGGATATCGCGCCAACCGTGAGCCTGTATGTAAATGATTTCAACCGCAATGCAATCGCGATGTACGAGAAGGTCGGATTCAAGCAAGTAGATAGTTTCGCCACAGTTTTGTTCTAGTGGTGGCTGAACTAAGTCAAGCCATGCCTTCGGTACGATAATTGCACAGCATTACTAAAGGAGATTGCCAGTGTTACGCATGTCGACCCTGTTCCTTCGAACACTTCGGGAAGACCCAGCCGATGCTGAAGTGCCCAGCCACAAACTCCTTGTGCGCGGTGGCTTTGTCCGGCGAGTAGCTCCTGGTGTTTTCTCTTGGCTGCCATTGGGTTACCAGGTTTATCGAAATGTGGAGCGCATTGTTCGCGAAGAGATGGACAAGGCCGGATTCCAGGAAGTTCACTTCCCAGCACTTTTACCGCGTGAGCCTTACGAGGCAACGGATCGTTGGAATGAATACGGGCCGACCCTCTTTCGGCTACAAGATCGTAAAGGCACGGACTACCTACTAGGGCCAACCCACGAGGAAATGTTCACTCTCATGGTTAAGGGCGAATATTCTTCCTATAAAGATTTGCCAGTAAGTCTGTATCAGATTCAGACGAAGTATCGCGATGAAGCTCGTCCGCGTGCAGGTATTTTGCGTGGTCGGGAATTCGTGATGAAAGATTCATACTCTTTCGACATAGACGAAGCCGGACTTGCCGTCTCGTATGAGCGTCATCGTCAGGCGTACATCGCAACCTTCAAGCGATTGGGTTTGGAGTTCGTAATTGTTTCGGCAACTTCTGGCGCGATGGGCGGCTCTGCAAGTGAAGAGTTTTTGGCTCCGTGCGAAGTTGGCGAAGATACCTACGTTCAGTGTGGTTCGTGTGAACTCGCTGCCAATGTTGAAGCAATCGTTACGCCAGTTCCGGCGCAGCAAGATGCTTCAGGGATTGGCGCCGCGCATGTTGAACTAACGCCAGGCGCGTCATCTATTTCTGATTTAGTCGCGTTCTCAAATCAGAACTTTGGTAACACTTGGACAGGCACGGACACATTGAAATGTGTTGTAGTTATGTTGACCCACATTGATGGTTCGCAGACTCCGCTAGTAGTCGGATTACCCGGCGATCGCGAACTAGATATGAAGCGCCTAGAGACTGCAGTGCATCCAGCCACTGCTCGCGCGTTTGAAGAAGCTGATTTCGCTAAGACACCTGCATTGGTTAAAGGTTTCATTGGGCCAGAAGTACTTGGCGAAAAATCAGCAAGTGGTATTCGTTTTGTAGTTGACCCGCGCGTTGTAAACGGAACTCGATGGATTGCCGGCGCGAACAAACGCGATCACCATGTTTACGATTTGGTAGCCGGGCGCGATTTCACTTGGGATGCGGTTGTCGACGCGGCTGAAATTCGCGAAGGCGATTTGTGTTCGGCTTGTGGCTCGCCACTTAACATTGCTCGCGGTATTGAAATAGGTCACATATTCCAACTTGGTCGTAAATATGCCGAGGCGCTAGATCTGAAAGTGCTAGATGAAAACGGCAAGCTAGTTACCGTAACCATGGGTTCTTATGGCATCGGGGTTTCCCGCGCTGTTGCTGCTATTGCTGAACAATCGCATGACGACAAGGGCATGATTTGGCCGCGCGAAATTGCGCCAGCGGATGTGCACATCTTGGCAACCGGCAAAGATGAAGAGGTTTTCGCTAAAGCCAACGAGATTGCTACTGAACTAGAGGCACTAGGCGTGCGCGTATTGTTTGATGATCGCAAAGGTGTCTCGCCAGGCGTTAAGTTCAACGATTCAGAATTGCTCGGCATTCCAACGATTGTGGTGGTTGGTAAAGGATTGGCTGACGGTGTCGTTGAAGTTCGTGATCGAGTTTCGGGTGGTCAGGAAAATGTTGCTCTTTCCGGCGCAGTTCACCTCATCTATCAATTGGTAACCGATTAACCATGCCAATCAAGGCAGTCATTTTCGATTGGGGCGGCACGCTAACCCCGTGGCACCCGGTTGATTTGCGCGATCAGTGGCGCGCGTACGCAAATGTTTACGACGCATCACGCGTTGAAGAACTCGCGCAAGTTCTACATCATGGCGAACAAGCACGCTGGTCGCATCAACTAAACACAATGGGTGAAGTTGGCACTGGCGTTCTAGAAGATTTGTTTATCGAAGCAGGCATCGATACTTCAAGCCCCGAACATCAAGCGGGTCTTGAAGCATATTTAGCAGCATGGGATCCACACACCTACACCGATGAAGATGCAATGCCAATGTTGGAAGCGCTTCGCGGGCAGGGGATTCGCACTGGAGTGCTATCCAACACAATGTGGCCACGTTGGCATCACGAGCGCGTGCTTGAGCGCGATGGAGTGTTACATCTGTTTGATTACTTACTTTTCACCAGCGATGTTGCAACTGGTAAACCACATCGAACCGTGTTTGCCGATGTGCTTTATAACTTGGACGTTGACCCACACGAAGCAGCTTTCGTTGGAGATCGAATGTTCGACGACATTCATGGCGCACAGTCAATCGGCATGCGCGGGATTTGGATACCACATTCGCAACTGCCCGCCGCTGAAACTCCTGATTTAGGAGTTGTCCCAGCTGCAGTGGCCCAGCGGTTGGGCGATGTGCTCGATATCGTGAATGCTTGGAATAGCGAAGAAAACGCTAATAAATAGACATTTGTCAGGCCAGACAATCTAAATTTTTCAAAAACGCAATATGCACTGCGCATTTTCTGGCGTATCCTTACGGGCATAACTGCTCGACCAAATTGAAAAGGCGCACGATTATGGCAACTGTTGCTGAATTAATTACCCACCTCAGTCCAGTTGTGTCTGCCATTGGTTATGAAGTAGACGACATCATTCTCACCACGGCGGGTCGTCGCCGAGTACTTGAAGTAGTGATCGATGCCGATACGCCGGTGGACATGAACGCAATCTCGGAATCGTCACGGGCTATTTCTGCTTACTTGGATGAAAGCACCGTGATGGGTGAGATGCCCTACCTACTCGAGGTTTCTTCACGAGGCGTTGACCGACCATTAAGTAAGCCGGTGCACTGGCGCCGCAACATCGGTCGTTTAGTTGAAATTAAAGGCGATGCCCACAACTTAACTGGTCGGATTGCAGCTTTTGCTGACCCAATTGTCACCATCGAGGTTGATAAAAAGACTCGTGAAGTAGATGTGACCAAAATTTCGAAAGCAACAATTCAAGTTGAGTTCAAGAAGCTCGATGAGAGCGAACAGGATAACTAATGGACATTGATATCAGTGCGCTTAAAGGTTTAACGCGCGAACGAGGACTTTCTCTTGACTATGTGGTCGAGTCAATCGAACAGGCATTGACAGTTGCCTACCAGCACAGCGCTGACGCTGCACCCAATGCGCGCGTACAGCTTGATCGCACAACCGGGCATGTTGCAGTTTTCGCCAAAGAACTTGATGAAGAAGGCAATTTTCTGGCCGAATTTGAAGTTACCCCTCAGGGTTTTGGCCGAGTAGCAGCATCGCTTGCTCGAGGTGTAATTGCCCAGCGCCTAAAAGCTGCTGACGACGATGCCACTGTTGCACAGTTCGCTGCCAAAGAAGGCGACATTGTTTCTGGGGTTATTCAGCAGGGTGCGGACAAGCGTCTGATTTTCGTCAACCTTGGTGAAGTAGAAGGTGTGTTGCCCCCTGAAGAGTGGGCGCCCGGCGAAGAATACACACACGGTCGCCGAATTCGGTGTTACATCGTTGCGGTAAAAATGGGTCCAAAGGGTCCAATCATCACACTTTCTCGAAGTCATCCGCGCTTTGTTGAAGAATTGTTCAAGCTTGAAGTTCCAGAAATCGCCGATGGCACTGTGACAATCGAAGGTATAGCGCGCGAAGCTGGCCATCGTACAAAGATTGCTGTCGCCACAAATGTACAAGGGGTTAATCCAAAGGGTTCGTGCATCGGGCCAATGGGTTCAAGAGTGCGCGCGGTTATGACTGAACTTGGTGGCGAAAAAATTGACATTGTTGATTACAGCGACGACCTAGCCGAGTATGTTGCGCATGCACTTTCGCCAGCTCCAGTGATTTCGGCAGACGTACTTGATGTGGAAAACCGAGTCGTGCGCGTAGTGGTTCCTGACTACAAATTGTCATTAGCCATTGGGCGCGAAGGGCAGAACGCCCGCCTAGCGGCCCGCCTAACTGGCGCCAAAATCGACATCAAATCCGATACAGCGCAAGCGTAAACCCGCCCGTTTGTCGCTAAAAATAGGGCAATGTCCAACTTCGGGCTAAACTAAGGAAGGTTCACGACTATGACACCTACGCGTATGTGCGTTGGCTGCCGCAGTCGCGAACTGCAGAATCTACTGATTCGCATAGTTCTGGCCGACAATCACGCAGTGGTTGATTCATCCGGAACCTTGCCAGGGCGTGGTGCATGGTTGCATCTAAAGCCAGATTGTTTCAGTACAGCTGTTCAACGCAAGGCCATCGCTCGCGCATTGCGAGTACCGGTTTCGCTAGATGTAACAGCCGTAGCAGATTTTGTATCCGCAACACTTACGTAATGGGAGTTCCGTATGTCAACCAACACGGTCGCGTTCTAACAATGAACGTCCGCACACAGAGCGTTCAACAATGAACGCCGAGGAAACACAAACGGTCCGGTAACTATTGGCTTAGCACCCGGATCAGACTGGAGAAAAGTGGCAGCCAAGATTCGGGTCTGGGAAATCGCTCAGGCAGCAGATGTCGAGAGTAGCGATGTAATCAGCAAACTCGCTGAAATTAATGAATTTGTTAAATCTGCATCATCATCAGTGGAACCTTTCGTTTTCAAAAAACTGAAAGCTAAGTTCCCTGAATTAAATGTTGATGTAGTTCCTGGTGCTGTAAAAAAAGCAGCGACCAAAAAAGCAGCTATTAAGAAGGCGGCCGAAGAAGCCCCAACTGAAACTGCAGAAGTAACTGACTTTGCGCCAGTTGTAGCGGCGCCGGAACCAACAGCTGTCGTAGAACCTGTTGTAGAAGCGCCATCGGCAACCGCTGGCGCAGTTCCTGGTCCTCCAGCACCACGAGCAGCGCCACGTCCAGGTCCACGACCTGGTGGTCCTCGTCCTGGCAATAATCCATTTAGTACTGGCGGCGCACGACCTGGCGCTGCGCGTACTGGCAACAATCCGTTTAGTACTGGCGACAGTGGCGCACGACCTGGTGGTCCGCGTCCGGCTGGCGCTGGTGGTCCTCGCCCGGGCGGTCCACGTCCAGGTGGCCCAGCTGGCGCTGGCGGTCCGCGTCCAGGTGGCTTCAGTGGTCCACGTCCAGGTGGCGATCGTCCTGATCGTGGTGGTTTTGGTGGTCCACGTCCAGGTGGCGCACCTGCAACAGGACCAGGCGCAGCAGCCGGTGGCGCACCGGGTCGTCCAGGTGTTGGTCGCCCAGGTGCGGGTACAGGTGGCCGCGGTAACGCAGCGGGAGCTTTCGGTAAGTCGGGAAGCCGCCCATCGAAGGGTCGTAAGTCAAAGCGGGCAAAGCGTCAAGAATTCGACAACATGATTGCGCCTTCTATGGGTGGCGTATCGCTACCTATGGGTCAAGGTCAACCACTACGTATGCCACGCGGATGTTCACTTACCGATTTCGCCGAAAAGATTGGCACCGAGCCAGCAGCGTTAGTTCAGTTGCTATTCAAACTTGGTGCAATGATGACAGCGACTCAGTCAGTTGATGAAGACACGCTGGCGTTACTAGGTGCTGAACTTAATTACGACGTTCAAGTTATTTCGCCTGAAGATGAAGATCGCGAATTACTTGAATCGTTCGATCTTGAATTTGGCCATGAAGGTGGCGATGAAACTCTAGAGATTCGTCCACCAGTTGTAACCGTTATGGGTCACGTTGATCATGGTAAGACCCGCTTGCTTGATGCAATCCGTCAAACAAATGTGATTGAACGTGAAGCAGGTGGAATTACTCAGCACATTGGTGCGTACCAGATTCATCACATGCATGAAGGCATTAACCGAGCAATTACGTTCATCGACACCCCGGGTCACGAGGCCTTCACGGCTATGCGTGCTCGTGGTGCTCAGGTAACTGACATCGCAATCTTGGTTGTGGCAGCTGATGATGGCGTTAAGCCACAGACAGTTGAAGCGCTTAACCACGCTCAAGCTGCTGGCGTGCCAATCGTTGTTGCAGTGAACAAGATCGATAAAGAAGGATCGGATCCAACAAAGGTTCGCGGTCAGTTAACTGAATACGGTCTTGTTCCAGAAGAGTACGGCGGCAACACAATTTTCGTTGACGTTTCGGCAAAGAGTTTGCTCAACATCGATGAGCTTATTGACTCAGTGCTACTTACCGCTGATGCTGGACTTGATTTGCGCGCTAACCCGAATCAGGACGCACAGGGTGTTGCTATCGAAGCACATCTTGACCGTGGCCGTGGTCCGGTTGCCACAGTTCTTGTGCAGCGTGGAACGCTAAAGCCAGGTGCATCAATCGTTGTTGGTGACGCTTATGGTCGTGTTCGTGCATTGCTCGATGAAGATGGCAATGTTGTTGAGTTCGCTGGTCCGGCTCGCGCTGTTCAGGTACTTGGCTTGACCGCTGTGCCACGCGCAGGCGACTCGTTCCTAGTTGTGGACGAAGACCGCACGGCACGTCAGATTGCGCAGTCACGTCAAGCACGTGAGCGTAATGCTGAACTTGCTAAGCGTCGTAAACGTCATACTTTGGACGACGTGCTTCGTAGCCTTGAGAAGGGCGAAATCGCTGAACTCAAGATCATCATCAAGGGTGACGTTTCTGGTTCGGTTGAAGCACTCGAAGATGCATTGTTGGCTCTTGATGTGGGTGACGAGAACGTATCACTACGCGTAATCCATCGCGGTGTTGGCGCAATTACCGAAAACGATGTGACACTTGCTGCTGCATCTGATGCATTGATCATTGGCTTCAACGTTCGCCCTGAAGGTAAGACTCGTGAACTAGCTGATCGTGAAGGTGTAGAGATTCGTTTCTACAACGTCATCTACGCAGTTATCGACGATATCGAATCTTCACTTAAGGGTATGCGTAAGGCAGAGTACGAAGAAGTCGAACTCGGCACTGCTGAAATCCGTGAGGTTTACCGATCAAGCAAGTTCGGAAACATTGCTGGCTGTATCGTCAAGGACGGCCTGATTAAGCGCAAGGCTAAGGCTCGTTTGATGCGCGATGGCGTAATCATTCATCAGGACCTATCGGTTGATACGCTTCGTCGCTTCAAAGACGATGCAACCGAAGTCCGAGAAGGCTTCGAGTGCGGTATCGGTCTTGGATCATTTAACGACGTAAAAGTTGATGACTTAATCGTGACCTACGAAATGAGGGAGAAGGTACGCGACTAAAGCGCGTGACCTTTTTCAACACCGTAGTTAAGGAGAGAATTCATGGTTGATGTAGCACGGGCGCGCCGACTCGGCGAACGCATTCAAGAGATTGTGGCCGAAACCTTGGAACTTAAGATCAAAGATCCAAGGTTAGGTTTCATCACAGTTACTGCTGCGCGATTATCGCCAGATTTACGTGACGCAACGGTTTTTTACACCGTTTATGGCACTGAAGAGGAAGCGATTGGTACCGCGGCAGCGTTGGAATCTGCGCGCGGTTTAGTGCGTAGCGAGATTGGCAAACGTACTGGGATTAAATTCACTCCAACCGTTGAATTCATTCGAGATGCGCTACCAGAAAATGTGCGAGCCATCGATGATTTACTCCGGGAAGCAAAGCAGGCTGATGCACAGGTGAGTGCGCAGGCTGCTACTGCAACATTTGCTGGTGAGGCTGATCCGTATCGTTCAAGTGATGACGCACAGGATCCGCAGAAGTAATGCCTAAATTTGATCAAGACTGGACTGGCGCGGTTTCGCTCATTGAGCAGGCCGAGTCTGTTCTGTTAATTGCGCATGTCTCACCTGATGCAGATGCATTGGGTTCGGCTCTGGCAATTGGGCTGGCTCTGGAATCGTTGAACAAGAAAGTTCAAGTTTCGGTGGGAGAGCCTGGGTTTACGGTGCCTGAATCTTTACAGATTCTGCCTGGCAAGCACATGGTGGTGTCTCCAGAGAATGTGACGCCAGTTGATTTAGTTATTTCGTGTGACACTTCCTCGCATGAGCGGTTAGGTGTTTTGGAAGACACCTTGGTTTGCGCAGAAAATTCAATCGCGATTGACCATCATCCATCGTTCACAGGCTTTGGCAAGTTGCACCTAGTTGATCCAGATGCTGCTGCTACAGCGGAACTGGCCCTAGAACTAATTGATTTGCTCAAAGTTGAATTGACACCAGATATCGCTTCAGCAATTTACGCTGGTCTAGCAACAGACACCGGATCATTTCGTTATAGCTCAACTACTGCGTACACCATGCAGATTGCCGCAAGATTGTTCGAAGCAGGGATTGATCACGCAAATCTTTCAATCGAGTTATTTGATACTGAATCTTTCTCAGCCATTCAGATGCTCGGCGATGCAATTGGTCGAGCGCAGTTGATTCCTGATGCGGTTCGCGGCAAAGGGTTAGTGTTCACATCAATTTCACTCGATCAGCGATACGGCTTAACTGAGTTGGCGATGGAGCGGGTTATTGATGTGCTTCGTCGCACCGCTGAGGCTGAAGTATCAGCAATTTTCAAGCAAGGTGATGACGGCATTTGGAAAGGTTCGCTTCGTAGTAAAACAACAGTTGATGTTGGTGCGGTAGCAACCGAACTTGGTGGCGGTGGACACACCCACGCAGCTGGGTACACCGGTCATGCGAATCTCGAGCAAATGATTGTCGAGCTTCAAGAAGCCCTAGCGAAAGCATAGGTGCAAGTTGGACGGCATCGTATTAGTCGACAAACCTGAAGGGCCGACATCACATGATGTTGTGCGCAAGATGCGTCGCATTTTTAATACCCGCAAAGTTGGCCATGCTGGAACGCTCGATCCAATGGCCACCGGGATGTTGGTAATTGGCGTTGGCAGAGCAACTCGACTTCTGGGATATCTAACACAGAGTGAAAAAGAATATGTGGGCACAATTCGTCTAGGTATTGCTACAACGACCGACGATGCGCAAGGTGAAGCGATTTCGCAGGCGACAACTCGCGAGATAACTCAGCCACAAATCTATGAGGCACTGCGGGAATTCCGCGGCCACATACAGCAACGACCAAGTTCGGTAAGTGCCATTCAAGTTGATGGTAAGCGAGCGTACGCTCGTGTGCGGGCAGGTGAAGAAGTGGAACTTGCCTCTCGTGAAGTAACAATCCATGACTGTGAAGTTTTATCAATAACTGATGTTACAGAGCTGGACGTTATCGACATAGAAGTCCGAGTTGTCTGCAGTGTGGGTACATACATACGCGCTATCGCTAGAGATTTAGGCGCAGTCCTTGAAGTTGGCGGGCATTTAACCGCACTTCGGCGTACCCGCAGTGGCGCGTTTTCAACAATGAAATCGTTAGAACAACTTGAAGCAGAGCCGCAAGTAATCGATATCACTAGTGCAATTCGTCAAGTATTTGATTGTGTGCAGATTGACGAAGAGCAAACCGTTAAAGCGCTTCATGGAGTTCGAGTACCCGCGCCAGCATCGGCTTCTGGAACCGTTGGCGTATTGGGCGTTGATGGCACCGCAGTATCGCTGTGTGAAGTGAAAAACGACGAACTCGTGCCGCTAGTGGTGTTTGTGTAATGGCGATTAAAAAGAAACCAGTTGTCGTAACGGTTGGAGTATTCGACGGTGTGCATGCGGGGCATCTTGCTTTGTTGGGTGAAGCGCGTCGCATTGCCGATAGCAGGGGAGCACGGTTAGTTGCTGCTTCCTTTGATCCGCATCCGGCTTCAGTACTGCGCGCTGGTGACTTTCTTGGGTTACTCACTTCGCCCAGTTATCGGACCAAACTGCTTAAAGCAGCTGGAGTAGACGCAGTTGAGTTTTTAGAGTTCAACGACAATTTGCGCCGACTAACTCCTGATGAATTCGTCGACGAAATTTTAGTTTCACAACTGCAAGCCGATGTGATTGTTGTTGGCAGTAATTTTAGGTTTGGTAACAAAGCCGCGGGCGATGTTTCAGTTTTGCAAGCGCTTGCTACCAAGTTTGGTTTTGAGGTCGAAGTTGTTGCGCTAAAGGGCGATACTTCTGCTTGGTCGTCAACGCGGATTCGCAAGGAAATTCTGGCGGGCGATGTTGCAGCTGCCCGCAAACTACTTGGCCGGCCACACAGGCTAAGTGGCGAAGTAATTTACGGTGATCAGCGTGGCCGCGAACTTGGCTTCCCAACCGCCAACCTCTCTGTTGCTCATGGCGTAATAATTCCGGCCGATGGGGTTTACGCAGGTTTGCTCACCACGAACGACGAAGTTTTACCGGCGGCCATCAGTATCGGCACAAATCCTACATTTGCCGATGTATTAACTCGCCGGGTTGAAGCATATGTGTTAGATCGCACCGATTTGAAGCTCTACGGCCAACAAATTGACCTAGATTTCTTGGGTCATATCCGTGGAATGCAGGCATTTTCTAGTGTGGATGAGCTAATTGTGGCTATGAACGCTGATGTGGCTACCGCACGCGGCCAAATTGACGATTTCCTAGAGGGCACAGGGCACTGATAGGGTAAAACCCAGACGAGTGCGGGGCGGGCGCCCCACATTTCGCGACTACCTGTAATTAGAAAACTGATTGCAGTCCGCGCCCGAGAGGAAAATAATCATGCCGTTAGACCCACAGGTCAAGCAAGAAATCATCGCAGAACATGGCAGAACGCCTGGCGATACCGGAAGTCCAGAAGTTCAGATTGCATTGCATACTCGTCGTATCAATGATTTAACTGGACACCTAAAGACACACAAACATGATCACCACAGCCGTCGTGGACTGCTGTTGTTAGTTGGTCAGCGTCGTCGTCTACTGGATTACCTAACCAAGACAGACATTAGTCGCTACCGCGCGATCATCGAAAAACTCGGTATTCGTCGATAGCACCAATCGGGCTAGTCAACCGACTAGCCCTTTTTGTGGAGTGACCACTTACTGCAAGAACTGTTCGTCGGTCCTCGGTAGTGGTGTTCGGCTAATTTAGCCGCGCACTTCGATCGAAGATCGGCACCAAATCAAGTGTTTACGCGTAAGTGCGTTACTCCCTAACAAGTAATAAGGGAGATGCCCGTGGAGGGTAACGAAGTAAAAACAAGCACCGCCATTATTGATAATGGCTCATTCGGCAAGCGCACAATTCGGTTTGAAACCGGTCGCTTAGCTCAGCAAGCAAATGGCGCCGCAAGCGTATTTCTAGACGATGAAAACATGCTGTTCTCAGCAACTACTGCAGGAAAGTCACCGAAGGATCAGTTTGATTTCTTCCCACTAACTGTTGATGTTGAAGAGCGCATGTACTCAGTTGGTCGTATTCCTGGTTCGTTCTTCCGTCGTGAAGGTCGTCCAAGCGAAGATGCAATCCTTACCTGCCGTTTGATCGATCGCCCATTGCGTCCGTCATTCGTTAAGGGACTTCGTAATGAAGTTCAGGTTGTTGTAACTGTTATGGCGCTAGATCCAAACGAACTTTATGACGTAGTGGCAATCAATGCTGCATCAATGTCAACACAGCTTGCTGGTTTGCCATTCTCTGGTCCAATTGGTGGCGTTCGAGTAGCGCTTATCAAGAACCAGTGGGTTGCATTCCCAACACACGAACAGCTTGAAGAAGCAGTGTTCGACATGGTTGTTGCCGGCCGCGTAGTTGATAACGATGTTGCGATCATGATGGTTGAAGCAGAAGCAACTGAGAACACAATCGAACTAATTGCAGGCGGCGCGAAAGCACCGACTGAAGAAGTTGTTGCTGAAGGTCTTGAGGCTGCAAAGCCTTTCATCAAAGCGCTTTGTGATGCACAGAGCGAACTTGCTGCTGTTGCTGCCAAGGAAACACAGGAATTCCCAGTGTTCCTTGACTACGAAGACGATGTTTTCGCTGCAGTATCTGCTGCTATTTCAACCGAACTTGCTACTGCGCTAACCATTGCAGGTAAGCAGGAGCGCGAAACTGAACTTGATCGCATCAAGTCTGTTGTTGTTGCTCAGTTTGCCGAGCAGTTTGCTGGTCGCGAAAAGGAAGTTAGTGCAGCACTTCGCTCACTGACCAAGAAGCTTGTCCGCACCCGCGTTCTTAAAGACAAGATCCGCATGGATGGTCGTGGCCTTGCCGACATTCGATCACTTTCTGCTGAAGTAGATGTGATTCCTCGCGTTCACGGCTCTGCATTGTTCGAACGTGGCGAAACCCAGATTCTTGGCGTAACCACATTGAACATGCTCAAGTTGGAACAGCAGATTGATTCGCTTTCACCAATTACCACCAAGCGCTACATGCACAACTACAACTTCCCGCCTTACTCAACTGGTGAGACTGGTCGTGTTGGCAGCCCGAAGCGTCGCGAAATTGGCCACGGAGCCTTGGCAGAACGTGCACTTGTGCCAGTTCTTCCAACTCGTGGTGAATTCCCGTACGCCATTCGTCAGGTATCTGAAGCTCTTGGTTCAAACGGTTCAACCTCAATGGGTTCTGTTTGTGCATCAACGCTTGCACTGCTTAACGCTGGTGTTCCGTTGAAGGCAGCAGTTGCTGGTATTGCAATGGGTCTTATCTCTGATGTAGTAGATGGCAAAACTGAATACGTTGCGCTAACCGACATTCTTGGTAGCGAAGATGCATTCGGCGACATGGACTTCAAGGTTGCAGGAACAAAAGAGTTTGTTACTGCTTTGCAGCTAGATACCAAACTTGATGGAATTCCAGCTTCGGTTCTTGCCGGCGCTTTAACTCAGGCCCGCGATGCACGCTTAGCGATTCTTGAAGTTATGGCTGAAGCGATTGACGTACCGGACGAGATGAGTAAGTTTGCTCCACGCATCATCACTGTCAACATTCCAGTGGACAAAATCGGTGAAGTTATCGGCCCTAAGGGCAAGATCATCAAGCAGATCCAGGATGAAACCGGCGCAGACATCAGCATTGATGATGACGGCACTGTTTACATTGGCGCTAGCAATGGTGAAGCTGCTGAGGCAGCTCGCGCACAGATTAACGCGATTGCAAACCCAACTATGCCTGAGATTGGCGAACGTTACCTGGGCACAGTTGTAAAGACCACAAACTTTGGTGCATTTATTTCACTTGCTCCAGGTCGCGATGGTCTTTTGCACATCAGTCAGTTGCGTAAACTCTCTGGCGGAAAGCGCGTTGAGAAGGTTGAAGATGTACTTAACATTGGCGATAAGGTCCATGTTGAACTTGCAGAAATCGATCCACGTGGAAAGCTTTCACTGATTCCAGTTGTTGAAGGCGAAGAAGCCGATTCTGACGATAGTGAATAGCCACTAATGGCAAAGAACTCCGCTGTGGTCCTAGGGCATGAACAACGCCCTGGGACCACACGCACTTTACTCACTGCTGAACAAGGCGGCCTGGTAAAGCGCACTGTTCTACCCGGTGGTTTGCGAATCATCACCGAACACATGCCAGGTGTTCGCTCAGCTGCTATTGGCATTTGGGTAAATGTTGGCTCACGCGACGAGCTGCCTTCACAAACAGGTTCAGCGCACTACCTTGAACATCTCTTGTTTAAGGGCACAAAGACTCGCAGCGCACTAGACATCTCATCATCCATCGACGCAGTTGGTGGCGAGATGAACGCCTTTACCTCAAAAGAATTCACCTGCTTTTACACGCGGGTTCTAGACACCAGCGTGCCAACCGCAATTGATGTACTGGTTGACATGATTACTTCGGCCACCATTGCTACTGCTGACGTGAATGGCGAACGCCAAGTTGTGCTGGAGGAAATCGCTATGCGCGATGATGATCCATCAGATTTAGTACACGAACATTTTGCGAAAGCGCTTTGGGGAGAGTCGCCACTGGGTCGCTCGATTCTGGGCACGGTGGAAAATATTTCATCCCTTTCACGCCGTTCAATTTATGGTTTCTATAACAAGTTTTATTCGCCAGATCGGTTAGTTGTCGCTATCGCCGGCAATGTCGACCACGCTCAAGTTGTAAAAATGGTTCGTAAAGCGTTTGATAAAGGCGGCGTTGATTTAGCAGGGGATACTTCGCCATTCACGCCAACTAAACGCAAGCAAATCGTTAAGCGCACTGGCGAAACCATTTTTGTACCAAAAACAACCGAGCAATCAAATGTTGTAATCGGAGTACCAGGGTTAGATCGCGGTGACGATCGTAGATACTCACTGAGTTTGTTAAATGCCGCACTCGGTGGCGGTATGTCTAGTCGACTTTTCCAAGAAGTTCGCGAAAAGCGCGGCCTGGTTTACAGCGTGTATTCATATGCACAACAGTTCTTGGATTCAGGCATGGTCGGTGTTTATGCCGGTTGTGGCCCAGCTCGTTTAGATGCCGTTCGCGAAACCGTAACTATGGTTTTGGATGATGTGGCAGCAAATGGCATCACGGCTGCTGAGTTGGAAAAAGCCAAAGGCCAACTCGCAGGTGGCATGGTGCTCGGGCTTGAAGATACTGGTTCACGCATGAGTCGTATTGCTAAGGCTGAGCTAACCACTGGCGATGTTCCATCTGTGTCACAGGTATTAGACCGAGTGCAAGCCGTTACGCTTGAAGATGTAAACGCCCTTGCGCATCACTTGTGGTCGCAGGAACGACTGACCACCATCGTTGGACCGGAGTAATCATGAGCGCACCAATCAAAGTTGCAGTTCTTGGCGCTCGTGGCCGCATGGGTGCCACGGTGTGCGCAGCCGTGCAGGCAAGCGCCGATCATGAGTTAGTTGCCAGCATTGATTTAGGCGACGACATCTCATCAATCGTTGCTGCTGGCGCGCAAGTTGCTGTTGATTTCACTGTGCCAGATTCAGTGATGGCCAATCTTGAATTTTTAACCGCCAATGGTATTCACGCTGTTGTTGGCACCACCGGTTTTGACTCTGTACGCATGGCTAAGGTGCAACAACTTGTTGATGCTGGGTCAAGCAATGTTCTTATCGCTCCTAACTTTGGTATTGCCGCCGTTTTGATGATGCAGTTCGCTAAAGCCGCGGCTGCGTATTTTGAAAGCGTCGAGATTGTAGAGATGCATCATCCGCGTAAAGCCGATGCGCCAAGTGGAACAGCGCGCCGCACAGCCGAATTAATCGCGCAGGCCCGCACAGAAGCTGGCTCTGCGCCAATGCCCGATGCAACAACGGATTCGCTTGATGGTGCTCGTGGCGCGCTCGTTGAAGGTGTGCCGGTGCACAGCGTGCGCGCACAGGGATTACTTGCGCATCAGGAAGTTATTTTCGGTGGACCAGGCGAGACCTTAACTATTCGTCACGATTCTTTTGATCGCGAATCTTTCATGCCTGGTGTATTGCTTGCAGTTAGCAAGATTGCCCAGACTCCAGGTTTAACTTTGGGTCTTGAATATCTTCTAGATCTGTAATCGGACATCCACCATGGCCAAACGCATCGCGTTTATTCTCACAGCAGTGCTTCTGGTGTATTTGGGCTTTGCTTTTAGTCGCGGCCTTGATTTACTGAACACAGATAACAGCGCTGTGAAACTACTTGGATTCTGTGTGCTTGTGTTGCCATTGCTTGGTGGCTGGCTAATAGTTCGAGAAATTCGCTTTGGCTTCAAAAGTTCAAACATGGGCCAGCAGGTGGCTGAAGATTTGCTGCCATCGCGTGAAATCAAACCGCGCTCACCCCAGGCAGACGAATACTTAGAAACTGCCGTGGCTCGCACAAAGGCTGCGCAAGATGTTTGGCAAAACTGGTTTTGCGTGGCGCTCGGTTACGACCTATCGGGAGAGCGCAAGCTTGCCCGCGAGTCTATGCAATACGCGGTAGAACTCTTCGAACAACAGTAACCGGGTAGCATTCGCGATTTCGGCAGTTGCCAGGGAATTCAAACGAGTGGGTACACTTACCAAATGAAGCGACCCGTATTTTTGTTTATAAGTCTGGCTATTCTTTGTTCTCTTCTCACTCAAACTTCCAACGCCAGCACAACGGTAAAAAGTGGCGCTAAGTGCACAAAACTTAATCAGAAAATCACCACGGCAACTCGTAGCATTTACCAGTGTCGCCCCGATGGCAAAAAATTGGTTTGGCGTTACATCGGCAAGGCCCCAGCGCCGAAACCGACTAGCCAAATGCTATGGAGCGAAGAGTTTAATGGATCGGCTGGGAGCCAACCTTCAGATTCAAATTGGACATCGCTACGGGGCGATGGCAACGAACAACTTGGCCTCTGGCGCTTTGGAACTGGTGAACTTGAATGGAATCTTCCTGAAGCGGCCGCAACTGATGGCAAGGGCAACATGGTGATCACCACCACGAAGTCGGGCGGACAGTGGACAAGTGCTCGCTATTGGACACAAGGCAAAGTGAACTTCAGGTACGGCAAAATCGAGGCCCGAATTAAAATGCCGACTGGTTCATTTAACTGGCCAGCGTTCTGGATGCTCGGCTCGAACTATTCGCCACCGAATCAAAGCTTTGGCACAACGGGTTGGCCAATGTCGGGCGAAATAGACATCGCTGAAGGGCTATGGGGAAACACTGACTATCGATCAACCATTCATGCCAATGTGATTAACACTTCCACACCATGGAACGGCGGTGGGGGACTCACTGCGGCTTCGAATTTGGATAACCCATCTTCCGGTTACCACACGTTTGGCATGCTCTGGAAGCCCAACATGATTGCTTTTACAGTTGATGGCCAAGAAATTGTGCGAAATACCTTTAACGGTACCTTTGTAACGCAGTCCAGTGGTGGCATAGCTTTTAACTCGTTTAATTCCAATGGAGTTTGGCCATTCAACAAGCCGTTTTTCTTGATATTGAACAATGCAGTCGATCCGAATGCCAGTGGCCAGCCAAATGGCACTACCGCCAAGATGAGTGTGGACTGGATTCGTTACTCAACTTATGCGGGCTACGGAACAGTAAACCCGTAATTAAGTGGCAGCAATTGAGTCGCTGCACCGGTTCGGTTAGAGATTTTCCAAGTGGTAGGTCCAGATTGCCCTTTACCGCGTAACGGGTTATGCTAATTACGAAACTAAATGGTTGCGTAATTCGTAGCCTGATGAACTGGCGGTTTGAGTAGCATGCTTGGTAATTTCCTGATCGGATTACGCGAAGGCCTTGAGGCTGCGCTTGTTGTAAGCATTTTGGTCACATACTTAGTTCGCACCGACCGCAAGCAGTACATCCGATTTGTAACTTATGGTGTATCCAGCGCCGTAATTTTCAGTGCCACCATTGGCACAGTCCTGCAGGTAATCGAGCAGTCACTTAGTGCCAAAGTGGAGCCTGTTTTTGCTGGCTCAATCTCCATTCTCGCGATTGGGTTTGTAACTTGGATGATCTTCTGGATGAAAAAGTCTGCTCGCACGATGTCGGGCGATTTGCGTAACCGTTT
>Ga0194055_10000708_pt1 | contig 26996 bp, 26 predicted proteins | sample SepL449m_MetaG_FD_155482 | JGI IMG/M metagenome (GOLD analysis project Ga0194055, IMG submission 155482) | Anoxic zone freshwater microbial communities from boreal shield lake in IISD Experimental Lakes Area, Ontario, Canada - Sep2016-L442-9m | ecosystem: Environmental > Aquatic > Freshwater >... | reverse complement strand
CGCTTGTACTCGGCACTAAACTGACGACGTTCTTTCGACATGCGATGGACTCCTCAAGGGTAAGCATACTTCGCTTTTCCTCGCGCCCACTTTTCTTGGGCAAGTCCAATCATCAACGCTTTCATTCAGCACTGCATTCTTGATGACGAGTGATTCCCTCTCGACAATTTCCCCGCCGAATTCACGTGTATACTCGACCTTCTCCGGAAACCAGATGCTCTTTTGCCACTCCTTCAATTCCATTTGACATTTGTCGATATACGGCCCCTCATCCGATTCCGCAAACATTGTAATCTCAACGACACCGTTGCCATACGCAGGAACGATAATCACTCGAACGCTATCGCCTTGCTTCAGCTTGAAATCGACTTGCCGCGCAGGGACGCCCTTGTGGTCCACATCCGATTCTGTCATCGATTCCCGATCCGGTCGCGTCAAATACGAAGATGCCGTGAATGCGTAAATTGCCCCCAGATCGATGGGGACGATACCAATCATGCGCGGGTCAAAGACCTCGCGCTTTCGCTTCGAATAGACATCATTAGGCTTGCCTTCGTTATGTGCTACGACGACGGCGTACTTCTTTCCGTTCGAGGCCTCTCCACCAATGTGGTCGAGAAAGTGCTCGTCCGTCAAAACTTGTTTACGAGCTTCCAATGGCAACCCATTATGGGGTTGTACCGTACGATCGATGCGTACCTTGGAACCTGAGAAATAGATGCGATAGTTACTTTCGATTGGGATTCGCAACGCCTTCATTGCGTGCGTCGAGGAGATCTCGAATTGGCCAGATTGTATTCGAAGACGTTCCTCTAAAGCGTCGCTTTCAATGGTGGCAGCTTGCGGATCGCCAAGAATTGCTGCAGCAAGAAACAAGATTCCAGCAGGGAGTATCACAATGGCCGCTCCAAAAGAGTACCGACCGACTTGCGTAGCACAAGTAAAACGGCCATTTCGAATTCTGCCGCAATCAAGGCTCAAAGCCCGAATTGCAAGAAGCAGTCGTAGTGCGATACGAATCAGTTGTAGTGGCGCACTTAAGATTTGATTTCACACACATGGCATTGCCATTGACCTTCTTGCAGGCATATGCCTCTGAACAGAGAGTCGTATCAGCAGCCCAAGTGCAATTGGTGTACGCCAATCCAGAAGCGGGACATTCTTTAGGCACGTTTTGCCGGTAGACACCGTACGTACCAGTACAAATCGCATTCACAGGACAAGCCGTTGCATTAATCTGCTCGAATTCAGAGTAGACCTCCCCACAGAGAGGCGCCGGACTTTCTGGTAACAATCCGTTACAGGGTGGACCACTTGAGTCTGCCAGCAATGCCACTTCAGTAGCGACAATCAATGCAATTGCGACGACAATTCGGGAAACACGACTGTTTTTCATAGCTACGACTCCAGTTTGGGGGAAGAAACTTATCGTCATCCGTCCACGAGCAATCGAACCATCACCAATGGTTGCCGAGTACTGTTTGTTTTGATTTGTAGCAGCGAATCTCGTTCACCTCGGCGCAGCAAATCAGGGGTAAACAAAACCTCAACCTTGGCGGCGATCGGAGAATGCTCTGTAATAACCGCCTTAAATGAAGCATTCGTGCAGGATGCATCCAAGATTTGAATTTCTTGGAGAAGCCGAGGAGTTAATGTGACTGAAAGGCGATTTGGCGAATCCTTATCTCTCGAAAAGTTCAGTGACTCCTGCGAAATGTCGTAATCGGGAATCACGTCCGCTTTCACGGCAAGCTGCAGTTCTCGGCTTCCCGATTCTGGTGCGGAAGAATAGACAATCGATAGCTTTGATGTCCGTTCACCGCGTGAAGCCCCGACATTCCATTCTGCCGTAAGTTCGGTAGATGCTCCTGCGGGAATACGACCACCACTTATCTTTGCAACCGTACACCCACACGCAGCAGGTGTTTCCAGAATGACTGCGTCATTGGAGCCGCGATTTTTAATGAGAAACTTCGCTGTGACTCGTTCGCCTTGGCGTGTTGTACCAATATGCTGTACGGGTTCATCACACGCTAAAATCGCCTCACCTCGTTGATCCTCGCCAACAAGTGCCACCCAAGCTGCTGCGCTGATGGATAACACCGATGTAGCAATAAGTGCGAGACGCAACTGATTTCCCCTTCTGAAGGTTTCCCAGACCAATCAACTGAGCCAAAAGGGTTCACAAGAAAGCACAGAACGGTGCACTACAATACGATTGTCAGATCACGATACACCACGGCGCAACCGATTGTCAACCGACTGCACATTGAAAGAAACCAACAGAAATCTACCGCACCATTATGCTCTGGATTACTGCCGGCGGAGCGAGTCGCGGTGATGCAATGTCAATCGTGATTGAAATGCATTTCGCTTAAGTCCGTCAATTGCGGGTAAACGCTGGGGTTGTCGCTGACGAACGTGCAACTGACGTGAGAATTCTCACTGGCGACGAGTGGCAGTTTGCCGCTGGCGTCAACATTTGTCGCTGGCAACGAACCGTCGCACTACGAATTTCTTTTCCATACTGTGAACGTCAATTGCCACTTCAGGATTTCTTGAAATTGAAAGCCCAAGGGATTCTCATGACCAATGTGGTCAGTTGCGTACAACTTCCAGTTGATTGACGACCCGGCCAATCCCTTCGACTCGTCGCAGGGATTCCTGGGCCATCTGCTTCTGGTAATAGCTTCGCACCGTTCCCGTCAGCAGTACATCGCGATTGATCAACTCAAAGTTGACCTGGCGATTGCCGACATGGGGATCAAGCGAAAGCGTCAGATGAACGCGTTGACGCAGTTCTTCAGCAGAATGCAGGACGTAGAACTTGTTCATGATCAGAAGTCTCGTGGGGTGAAGAGACGGTCGTCGACCAACCAAATGGAATCCTCCTGATCCAATCGGACACACCACAAGCGTAGGTCAGAAATGCGAGAATGCTGAGAGGTTTTCGTTTTTTGATCGAGTTCTGGCTGATCGCTGACAGCTGAAAGCTTCCTACGACAGCACCATTTCGGTTTCCAGATACCGATGACCGTCGGGCAGCTTCGTGAGCAAGTATTCCTCAAGAGCCCCCGCCGCACGTGCCGGTGCCAGTAATCCGAGTCGAATCACGGCAGCAGCCAGTTGCTTGGGGTTCTCCTGCTGCAATGACAGCAGATGAACCAGCTGAGGTTCTGTGAGCCATCCGAGTCGAACGGCGGCAACGCCGAAGCGTTCTCCTGTCTTTTCTTGCAGACTCAGGATGTGACTGACCTGATCCTCGTCCAGGTAATGACACTGAATGGCCAGATCGCCAATCCTCGCAATCTCGTTCGAGCATTCGAGCAAAGCTCGCGAGACTGAGGGAATATCCAACAGTCGCTTTGAGACGAGCCAGCGACTGAATCGATGTTGCAGGACCTGCTGCGACAATTCTCGTTCGGACTCATCGACCAGCGATCGGTTACAGCACCGGTTGCGACCACCCCGTTTTGCATCGTACAGACTGGCGTCTGCTGCGGCGATCAGGCGGTGTGGCAGATCTCGATCCGAACGTCCGGGCACCGCAATCGCGGCACCGAGACTGACTGTTACAGGGACTCGCATGTCACCAAACAAGAACGATTCGTCTTCAACTCGCTTGCGGATCTTCTCTGCAAGTCGTTCCAGGCCGCGTTCTGTCGGCTGGTTCACAAGGATCACAAATTCCTCGCCACCATACCGGGCCAGGACGTCTGAGTTCCGAATGGAGATCGCAAACACCTTCACCATCTGCTGCAGCACAACGTCACCAAACTGGTGGCCGTATGTATCATTGATCTGCTTGAAGTGATCGACGTCAGCGAAGATCAGGCCAATCGGCGAGGCACAGCGTGTGCATCGTTTGGCTTCGGTGTCGAGTATTTCGTCAAAGAACTGGCGGTTGTAGACCTTGGTCAGCGGGTCATGCAGTGCCTGTTTTTGAAGTTGTTTGTTTTGAAACTCAAGGTCACGGCGTTCCTGCTCAGCCAGTTGCTGTCGCAACGTGGCTTGAGTGCAGGCGACATGAGCGCGCAGCGTTAATCGAACCAACTGTTCATTCGCCTGCATCATCAGGTTCGCGGGCGTTTCAGAGTCGTCGATCTGCAATAAGGGTGCGTGCTGTTGCCAACTGAGTTCGGTCTGGTGCAGGAACTCCGCAGTTTCTTCGGTTTTCCAGTAGAGCAATGATCGAGCCAGCCGATCCAGCCGTTCACGGGCAGCATCGGTTCCAGTGCCAGTCAGCACATCTCCAGCACAGGCCGCGACGGCCATCGCCGACAGCATTGGAAAATCGATATGCTGACGCATTTCTTCCAGGCGACCAAGCGGCGCATGGTGCCACTGAATCGCGTCGATCACGGCTGTCGGCAGTTTCCACTGCTCCATCAACCGTGCTCCGACTTCGGCATGATGAATGCCCAGCCATTCCTGTTCGACCTGCGGCAGGGACAGGTGTCCCCGCTGCATCGCTTCCAGGACAGGCCGATAGTCATCCTCGAAGACCGACATCAGAGCCAGGCGACCGACATCCAGCAGCAGGCCACAAAGCGAAAAATCGTCGACGCTATTGGGCGCAATTCGTTCAGCAATGACGGTTGCGGCTGTCGCCTGAATGATCGAATGCCGCCAGCAGTTTACGTAATGAACAGACATGGGCGACGAGGGCGCGGCACTGGCCGTCAAACCAAAGCTGAGTGCCAGTGAATTCGAAACACTGGGGCCAAGCAGCGAAACAGCGCGCTCGGTCCCTTTGACTTCAGATCGCACACCAAAGAAAGTTGAGTTCGCGGCTTTGACGATTTTGGCCGAGATTGCCGGGTCCGCTTTGACCAGTTGGACAACCTGGCGCAATTCGGTTTCAGGATTGGCGGCCAGTTTCAACAATCCCTGCGCTACTGTGGGTAGCGACGGCAATTGCGTCAGAGACCAGATTTTCGTGGGGTCAATCATCGCGAACACTCACCAATCACGAGGCTGAATAAAATCCTCGCGGCCCTCCGCTCATTTGGCATCCTCGTTTCGACACCTGCGGAAATACCCACGTGAACACCACTTGGGTTCCAACGGAAAACTAGTTCACGTCGTTGAAGTGCAAGCAGAATCTGACTAGTGAAGATGAGAGTCTGACGAGAGTTCCGCTGAGTTCAGCGATTGTAGCGATAGTACGGAAAATGCAGGCGGGTCGTGCCGCGCACGGTGACGGAGTTACCTGGGCTGCGCGAAGGAAGCCCTGGGTTTCGCGAAGACGCTTGGAGCAGCATCGCGTCATTCGTCGGGATTACAGATCGTGCGAATGTCCTGCGACAATTCGAACTGCAACGACGTCAGCATTTCCCAGATGTCCCAGTCACATCGTATTGACCGCGAGGTGGCGTGCAGATCCTCAACCGAACCCTTGATGACCATTCCGAGGCGATATTGCAGGTGCGTCAACATGTCACAGAGTTGCACGCGCTGCAGCGCCGTCAGATTTTCCGGAATGGGAGGACGACCATTTGGATTCAACTCGCCCGGTTCCACGCCGATCGTCGGTTCGCCGTACTCGACGTCCAAATTATTCTCGTCGAAATCCGGAGGTACCTCGACCGTCTTCGATGGCAGATTCAAACTCGTCAGCGGCTCATCACTGACTGGCTGTGTAAATAACAAAGAACAACGTCCCACCAGCAGAACATCGCCCGGTTGCATGACTCGCATCTGAACTGGATGCCCGTTCACGCGAGTTCCATTGGTACTGCCGAGATCGGTCAGAATCACCCGACCGGAATGATCCTGCAGTTTGACGTGTGCACGACTGATCCTGTCATCGTTGAGTTGTACATCGCTGTCCGATTCGCGGCCGATCGTAATGGGAAGGGTCAGCCGACTGAATTCTTTCCCCTTTTCGATTCCTTCAAGGATCTTCAACGTCACAAACGTCATCGTAGAATTCCAAATGATACGGCAGCAATGTGAGGCGAGGCGACCTGACCTTCTAACGCGCGCTGCGCGGAACCGTCAAGGTGCAATTCAGCCGCACAGCAACTGATGTGTGAACTCGCGATCATCGTACGCGGTTTCGACGGCTCGCGCGACTGTGGCGACCAGATCCCGCCGCGTGACCGGCTTTTTCAAAACAGAAAACGCCGCGGCCTGTTCCGCATCGTTACGCAGTGAATCCGTATAGTCTGCTGTGACAATGATGCAGGGAGCGACAATGTGCAATGACCGCAGATGCCGCAACGCGTCGAGTCCCGTCAGTTGCTGCATGTGCATGTCAAACAAGGCCAGATGAACGACTTCGCGCGAGACCAGTTCAATCGCTTCTTCTGCGGATCGGGCCTCGATCAGTCGAAAAAACGGGGCAAAAATCTCGCAGACTGTCTGGCGAAAATCTTCGTCATCGTCGGCGACCAGCAGTTGATATGTCGGGTAATCCATTTTGCGATTCAGTACCTGGCGAGCCAGGCCTCCGCCCTTCGCAGGAAACATGTCACAATAAAATCGCGACCGTGTCGAAAGTTGTCTGAACTGTTCTGAAACCCCGGTCGCGAGACTTCCGCAAGACAATCCCACAGCCAATTTCTGATGAAATCGACGTTAAATCTTTCAGAGCAGTACCATCGGGTTAACACATTCGTCGTTCAACGTCAATTTCGCGGTCGGAATTTGTCCTGTTTTGTCGGGTGAGTGATCACTGGGTCTGGCAATTTTTCTGCCTTGTGAATGGCATTGCCTGTGATGAAATTCCCTTGCTGCGGTGACCCACTCAACTGTTCACGTTCTTTCGCAGCCGAACTCGGCGTTTTTCAGAATGCCCAGCCATCGCTCGTGGGCCAGCGTTCTGAAAGGGATGGCCTCCCCTTTTTTCCGCTGGGATTGGATCGAAGGGACAGACTCCTTATCATTCTCATGACTTGTTTTATCGAATCGAACCGGATTAAGAAGGCCTGCGATGTCCACGCACCATGAACAATACGACGATGCAATCCGCCTCAAAGATCAAGGTGACCTCGAGGGGGCCGCGACGAAACTGCTCGCAATCATCGCCGAAGTCCCGCAACACGCACTGTCACATTCGGCATTGGCTGTCGTCATGCAGAAACTTGGAAGAGCGGACGAAGCCATTGCCCATGCGAAGAAGGTCGTGGAACTGGAACCGAACGACCCTTTCTCTTATGCCCAGTTATCCGTGATCTGTCAGCGCTGTGGCCGCATTGCCGAAGCGGAAGATGCACTCGCCCGCAATCAGTCAATGAGCGGACGTCGCCATTGACCTGCAGGATGTGAAGTGAGAATTCTGAAGTGAGAATATTCGCCGTGGTTCCCGTTCTCACTTCTGACTTCTCACTTCCTGTAATCACCAGGGTGTTTCCATCATGTTGATGATCTTGCGAGCCATCTGGTCGATCGCGATTTGAGTGGCGGTGGCTTGGGACTGTCCAAGTTCCGGGGCAAAGCCCGCCTGAGTCAGCAGCGGTATCGCCTCGGGCGCCACAGGGGCTTCCTGCTTCGCGAGAATCTCGCCCGTCCGAAGATTTTCCCAGGTGACGCGGACCAGGATCGAAAACTGCAACTGACGTGGATCGTCGTTGTTGTTTTCCCCCAGCACATCTTTCCGGACCTGAACGATCCGACCGGTCAATCGCGTATCCGCGTCCATTCCACGCGCCAGACGGTACGGAGTTCTGTTCTGAATCTCTTTCTGAACTGACTCCGTCAGTTGGAATTCCAACCCGCGTCGAAAGGTGTCGTTTTCAAACGTCGGAACCGAGACGGTCTTGATGTCGGGACTGAAGCCATTGCCGAGCGTATAGCCGCAACCGGTCACTTGAAGAACAGCCAAACACGCCAAGACAAGTTGCAACCGCTGGATCAACACCATCGCCGTCAGACCGCAAAACGGTCCCAGACATAACTTCGCGAAGGATGACTTGGAATTCATACAGGCCTGGCGGCAGGAGCGGTCCCATCGATTGGGACTCAGGTTTTCGGAACTTAGCAGGAACTACAGCTTTGTTTTGCCAGAAATCTCACCGACATCCAGTTTTCTGGCGTCGGTATCAGCTTCTGAGGGGAGTCTGCGAGGAGCTGGCCAGAGCCAGCTTTTCTTCTTGGGTGTATCGTTCAGGTCAATCTCAGCACCTTCGTCAGACTCTGAGGAACTCTCTTCGACAGGGTCAGTCGTTGGTGCACTGCGGCGACGGAACGGATTCGACATCCACCGCGACGGTGACTGCTCAGACTTTGGATCATCCGCATAGGGATTCGCAGTTGCCGGTTCAGGCCGTGCTGCGGGGGTTGCCATTGATGGTTGCTGTTGTCCGGGAATGACTCGCTGCCACAGAAGAACTTTTGGCGGATCAGTCGGATTCAGTACCACGGCACCGCTTTCGTATTCTGGCCCCATGGTCTGCAAACGTTCGCGTGCTTTGTCGGCCTGATCAGATTTCGGATAGTGTGAAATCAGTTGATGGCACATGACCGCGACCGCTCGCTTGTTCCCTTTTCGGGCATACAGTTCGACCAGTTGCCAGTCACGCTCGGCCTTGGCTTGTTCAATGCGTGTCAGCTCATCTTTCAGCCGGCCCACTTCTGCCATCTCGGGATACAGCCGGATCGTACTTTCTTTCAGCATCTGAGCATCACTCAGAGTCTTGTCGTCGTAGTTCGCCCCCTGGTACGCCATCAGTTTGACGTGTGATCCAATCAGGAAGGCGTCACGCAGATGCGGGCTGTTCGGGAATGTTTCACGCAACATTCGGAAGTAGCGGTCAGCCTCGATGTAATTTCCCTTGCGGGCGTAGTGGCTGGCGACCAGCATCATTGCATCATCGGCCAACGGACCCGTTGGGTCGTTCATCCAGATCAACTGCAACGCCGCCACACCGTTCCCGGGGGTATCAAACGTCGGTTTGTGTTCATCGAAGAAGTTTGGAACAAAAATCGGAGTCTTGTTCAGCTTCGGCGGTTCTTCGGCCGGAAGCTTCCGCTTGGGATCTTCGAAATTGATCTGTTCGATTTCTCCCAGCTTGGCAACTTCGGGGAAGTCCAACCAGATCCGACCAATCTTGAACAATCGATCGGACACAACATCCAGATATCGTGTAGAAGGATATTCTTTCAGCAATTGAGCATACAGATCGTTGGCGTCTGCGTAGTGTTCCTGCCGGAAGGCCGCTTCACCCTGCATGAAGATCGCATCTTCCCGGATATCGCTTTTCTTGTACTTCTTGGCGACCTTTTTGAACGCGTTTTCTGCTTCCTTGAACTGATCGTCCCTATACAGTTCCTTGGCAGCAACGAAGGCATCCGTTCCAGGTAACGGCTTGAGCGAATCGTTTTCGTCGGCGGCTGCTTCCTCTTGCTTCCGCAAGCGGAACAGACCGCTCAGGCGTCGCTCTTCGGGCCCCTTCACTCCCTTAATATCAGGAGTGTTGTCCTTCATGAGTGCGGATTTTTCCCAGGGCGTGACACATCCCGGCAGGATGCTGAGCATCAACGCGGCGATCCACCCGCGGAGCACCAGTCTCCGAGGCAGATTCACTTTTTTGATCGTTTTGCCGTGTTGCATGGTCATCCATGACCGAAGGTTAGTGTCGATGCGTCGGTAGCTTGCGCCGTCATGGCGGGCTGCACGAGCGTGAATCAGTCGGTCTTACGATAAGTATTTCAACATTTTGGGACGATGCCCGAGGATATGTGATAAGGCGGTCGAAGTGATCTGGCGAGCTTCCTTGAATTGCTGTGGTGACAGGTTCAATCGTCTCCAGGCCTGATCATTTTCGCTGGAGAGCATCCGCAAGGCGGCGGCTGTACCAGCGTGAATGGTCAATCGGCTGTATTCTTCATGCTGGCACTCAGGACAGATCAGTCCTCCCTGAGACACCCAGAATCCAAACGTTTTTCCCTCAGTCAGTTCTGCACCGCAACCGGCACAGGTTCCAAAATCTGGAAGTTGTCCTATTTCTCTCAGCAGCACCAGTTCGAACCGCAGTACAGCAGTTGGCGTGGTCTGGATGTTGGTAAATGATTGCAGGGCGTCTTGTGCCGCCTGGTAAAGTTCAAGGTCCGGATCGTAATCTTCTGTCAGTCCCAGCAGTAACTCGGCCACGTAATAGCCCGCGTAAAGGCAGGTCAGTTCCCGTTCCTGAGGATGAAATCGCTGAACCAGTTTGGCTTCAGTCAGGAGATCGAGACCAGACGAGCTTTTGCGAAGGAACACTATCTGACATGTTGCGAGCAGGTCAAGAGAGGATTCAAAGGGGCCTTTCAGCCGTCTGCCCCCCTTGGCCAATGCAGAAATCTTGCCAAATTCACGTGTAAAGATCACGACAATCCGGCTGGTTTCACTGAAGTCGGTGACCCGTAATATCAGGCCTTCACCCTTCTCACTCGACATGCATCGTCCTTGACATCATCAGGAGCAGAAACTCCCCGTCACAAACAAATTTCCAGCTCCGAACGAGCGGGAACGCGCGAGTTAATCCGCCACCCTGATGCCGACCATTACAGACGCGCAAAGTAATACGCTGAAAGGACAAAGCCGATTGTAATCACCGCATAGCGGACAAAACTCTTATTCAACCGCCGGGCCACGCTGGCACCCAGGAACCCTCCTGCAATCGCCGCCACGATCATGGGGACGGTGAACTTCCAACTGACCTTGTCATAGATAACGAACAGGACCACCGACATTCCGTTGATGGCGGATGCGAGCAGACTCTTCAGCGCGTTCATGCGGTGGATGTCTTCGACCCCCATGAGCGACAGGCTGCTGAGCATCAGAATCCCGATTCCAGCGCCGAAGTAACCGCCGTAAAGCGCCACCAGAAATTGAAAAAAGACGATTCCGGCGAACACAACCGGCGAAGGTTGCTGGTGCGGTTTGCCAATTCCTGTCCAGCGAGTCAGCAGGGGCTGTGACAGAAACAGGACGGTCGCCAACAGGATCAGCCAGGGAACCAGTTGCTCAAACACCTTTTCGGGCTGGCTGACAACCAGCCACGACCCCAGAAATCCGCCGATCAACGACGGAATCAGAAGCGGAACGATCCACTTTTTCTGATCCTTGAGTTCGCGGCGATAACCCCAGACGGCGGCGAGCGACCCCGGAAACAGAACGGTGGTACTGGTGGCATTGGCACCAACCGACGTCCCGAGCGTCCAGACGAGCGCCGGAAACGTCAGTAATGTCCCACCACCGGCAATCGAATTCACGATCCCCGCCAGCATAGCCGACCCGCTCAGTACCAGTTCCGTAATCATCACCCAAGTCTAGTCGAGATCGTGTAAGGCTTGTAGCGGAATCCGCAAATTTGACGCGGCGGGCCCGATTAACACTGCGCAGTCCCAAGTCTGTGTACCAGACTGCTCGGTCAATTTGCCAGCGTTACGAGTACGCTACCGGTAAGGCATCTTTGTCATCCGGATGCACAATTGGTTCGGCGTCGCAACCAGTCCGGGAACTTTGACCGGATGGGAGTCAATCAACCAGATTGCCACTCTGTTGCACGTGTCCCGGAACTTGCAACCCGCGATTCGCGCGGCAATTGGCGATCGAATTCGATTTTCCAGCACCGACCCATTTCACGCTTGCCTCGGTCCGTTTGACTTCCCGAGTGTCCAAGAACGAACACCCTGTCAGCATCGTTTCTGAGCAATCTTCGGCATACAGGCCGAATGGGTTGCCCTCCAGCACCTGGACTCCTGTCAGCATCATCTGTCGACAACGGATCAGTTCGATCAGGCCCTTTCGAACGATGGGGACCACACCTGCGACAGTGTGCTCGCCCGCTTGAGCATCCTGGATCTGAAGTCCTGTCACGGTACAGTTCTGGCAATCCTCCAGCCGGATGCCGGTACACAATTCCTTGTCTTTGTAATCAGGGTTGTGACCGAAACAGTTCGCCCCGATCACCAGGTTCTGACAGTTTTCAGCCAGCAGGTTGCGATTGTGGCCGCTGTAAACGTAATTCCCTTCAAACGTGATACCACGCGCCAGTGTCAGATGGACGTTTGTCGCCTGGCTGCCGATCAGGTTTCCGCTGATGCACCACATTCCTGTCAAATGGCTGTGCTCCGATGCACCGCCGATGAATCGAATGTTGGCCCCGTTGGGACTGTAAGTCGCCTGGATCGTGTTGCTGGAAATCGTCCCTTCGCGAACGGTCCCTCCTTTTGAACAATCAATATAGATTTCGGCCGTCGCGACATCCGCCGCTTCAGGCATGTTGAACGCACGAAAGTTGTTGTATTCGATGTCGTTTCCGGTGATCTGCAGATTGCGGATCTCGCTCTCTTCGATCCGGATCCCTCCCAGCCGGTTGTAACTGATGTGGCTGCCGATGATGTTCGTCTGGTGCAGGTTGACCTTGTCCAGCCAGATCCCGATTCCCGTGTTGTGATAGATGTGGCAGTGACTGATCAAGACGTTGCGACAGCGTTGAGTAATATGAACGGCGTTACGTACGCGGCGAATGAGCACCCCCGTCAACGTCGGTTGCATGATCCCGATAAAACGGACGCCGTCAGCTTCGGGATGTTTTCCTTCAATCTCGATCTGGCTGATCGTCGGCATCCGTTCGACTTGCCAGACATCGGGTTTGAAGCTGGTTGGATCGGCCGAGCCACCGTGATGCCCCACGAATTCAAAGAGTGGCCCTGCACCGTGCATGATGAGCTTGGCTGTCCCGCCATTTCCTTGGATCGACAGTCGACCTGTACGGCTCATATCGAACGAAATTGTCCGAGTGACACGATATTCCCCGCGAGGAAACTCGATCACACCATCACCACCCTCTTTCAGAGCGTGTTCAATCGCCGCCGTATCATCCGTCAACCCGTCACCCATCGCTCCGAAGTCGCGCACGTTGGTCATGGATAGAATTCCTGAAGGCAAGAACCGGAAACACGCATTCCCAAGAGAATGCCGAAGCCACTTCTGCAGGTCAAATGCAACAGCGGTTGTTGGCCAGGGAAAAGATTCGCGAATTCTACGGTCGGACGATTTGCTTTTTCGGAGCGATTGCGCGAAATTGGCGGATCGTTGATTCTGCCACGCGGTTCAGAAATTCCTTGGAAGCCAGGAAACTCACCATGTCCAATGACTTGATTTCGCGTCGCGATCTGCTCCAGGCCACCGTGGCGGCTGGTGCCGTCGCATCACTTACCTCATTGGGAAGTCAATCCATGCTTGCCGCACAAGAAAAAGCCGTCGTGAATGGACGGATCCAGCAATCGATCGTGTTCTGGTGTTTCAATGTTGGTGGCGACAAGTGGGACATCGAAAAGACCTGCCAGGTCGCAACATCGCTGGGCTGCAAGTCGATCGAAATCTGCGGTCCAGAAACCTGGCCGACCCTCAAGAAACATGGCCTGACCTGTGCCATTGCCCCGAACGGAATGCCTGGTGCCCCATTCATAAAGGGGTTCAACAACAAGAAATATCATGATGAAGTCATTACCACGACCAGCAAGATGATCGAAGACTGTGCTGTCGCAGGTTATCCGGCAGTCATTGGATTCACTGGCTACAAGTGGCGTGACGCGGAAGATCCCAAGAGCGGTGAGATTTCGCTGGAGGAAGGTGCTGATAACTGCGTCGCCGGTTTGAAGAAGATCGCCGCATTAGCGGAAAAGAAGGGGGTGACTCTGTGTCTGGAACACCTCAACACCCGCGACGATTCACACCCCATGAAGGGGCATCCCGGTTACCAGGGAGACGACATTGACTATGTCGCGAATATCGTGCGCCGTGTGGGGTCACCTCGGATCAAGGTGCTGTTTGACATCTACCACGTTCAGATCATGAACGGCGATGTCATTCGCCGGATTGAACAGTGCAAGGATGTGATCGGCCACGTTCACACGGCAGGGAATCCTGGACGAGCAGAGTTGGACAACAACCAGGAAATCAACTACCCGCCGATCATGCGTAAGTTGCTCGAAATCGGCTACAAGGGATTCGTCGGACAGGAATTCATTCCGACCCGCGATGCACTCACAGGACTGCGCGAAGCCGTCAAGCTTTGCGACGTGTGATCAAGGCAAACGCAAGGGGGCGGATGATGCATCCGCCCCCGTACGGCATACATTCCACTGAGGAAAGGAGTCCTCGCAGATCGCGCCAAACGATCTCCATCCTCGCCCGAATGTCGCCAAAATCAAAGCGATCCTGGAGCAGGCGGTTCTCAGGAGACAGTCCAGAAGTTCCCGGTCCCGCAATTCGGACACCTGAGGACTCGCATCGTTCAGGACACACATCGTTCAGGCCTCGCCAAGGAACCGCTCCTGTGAAAACCTACGAACTCCAGTCCGTCGGAAATCTCAATGGTTTGGTGATGGTGGATCGACCACATCCCGACCCAGGCCCTGGTCAGATCGTCGTCCGAGTACGAGCCGTTTCTCTCAACTATCGTGACCTGCTGGTCGTGAATGGAACGTATGGCAAGATCTCATTGCCAATCGTGCCAACGTCCGATGGGGCAGGCGAAGTGACGGTGATTGGTGATGGCGTGACTCGCTGGAAAACCGGCGACCGTGTTGCCGCGACATTCTTTCCAGATTGGATTGCTGGCGAAATGTCCCCGGAGAGGACTCGTACCGCACGTGGCGCGGGAGCAACGCCCGGCATGCTTAGTGAATTTGTCGTCTTGTCAGAACAGAGCGTCGTTCGGATTCCATCACATCTCTCGTTTGAAGAGGCTGCGACGTTGCCCTGTGCGGCCCTGACTGCCTGGAATGCTCTGGTTGAACAGGGACCAGTGAAAGCGGGTCAGACTGTTGTTTTGCTGGGGACTGGCGGCGTTTCGCTGTTCGGGTTGCAATTCGCCAAGCTGCATGGGGCGCGCACGATCATCACTTCCAGTAGCGACGACAAACTTGCCAAAGCCAGGCAACTGGGTGCCGACGAAACCATCAACTACAAGATGTTTCCCAATTGGGAAGAGAAAGTCCACGAACTGACGGGGGGACGCGGTGCCGACCATGTGATCGAAGTGGGCGGAGCCGGAACGTTCGCCAAATCGCTTCGAGCCACTCGATCAGGTGGAAACGTCGCTCTGATTGGCGTCCTGTCAGGAGTCGCGTCCGAACTGAAATTGACCGACATCCTGATGAAGGGATTGCGAGTCCAGGGGATCTACGTCGGTCATCGCGACATGTTTGAGGCGATGAACAAGGCGATCAGCCAGCATGGACTGAAACCTGTGATCGATCTGGTCTTCCCGTTTGATCAGGCCCGAAAGGCTTATGAGTATCTGCAAAGCGGACAGCACTTCGGCAAGATCGCGATTCAGGTCGGTTGAACCTTCACGGCGGTAAATGACACAGCCCCAAGCGACATGGTCACACGGGGCTGTGCTGTAGAGTCGATCAAGTGATCGAAACGGTCAGTTCGGAGTTTCGGCGAGCTTCAGCAAATCGACGCCGAATTCAATTCGCAACTTTGCACCGCTGGTGACGGGGACGACTTCGATGTTCAGCTTGTCACCGGGCTTGCCAGCGACAGCCTTGGCTCGCTCAATCAAGCCTTCGTCGTCCTTTTCCATGAGCAGCGTGAGTGCTGCGGGTTTGATCTGGAACGAAATCGGAGCCAGCGGAGTCTTGGGCGTTGCTGGCTTCGCGGTTTGATCCAGGGCCTTCTTCAGTCCCTTAAGGTTGCCTCCCCCCATAGCCATCCAAATGCTGTCCGTACGCACGGCAAAGTGAGCATCGCTCTTGCCAAACAGCTTTTCATTCTCTTCGTTTTCGTCGGGGGTTACGGCATGAATCCGTGCTCCGGCGTACTTGTCGGCGTCGAGTTTCACCGTTCCCAGGTCCGGGTTGTCTTTCGACAGCTTGATGGCATCGTCGATCAGCTTGGAAACTTCATCGCCCTTTGCAACCGTCATGCCACCAACGATCTGAACCGTATCATCCGATCCCTTATCAAGAACGAAACCGGAATGCATCGAGCCAGCTTTCACGGTCGCCTTCACGACACTAAAGACGCGATCCAGCAGCTTTTTAGCCGTTTCGCGATCATCGTCTTCTTTCAGCTTTTCGCTCTCATCAATTTCCGCATTGGCCTTTTCCTGAGCGGCCTTCAGGATGGCATCGAATTCTTCGCCAATCCCCGTTGTCGGGTACGAAACGACCATGCGAAGTGGAGCAGTGTCAGAACCGATTCCTGCGAAGAGAGGCTGAGTCTTGCCGAATGCGGTCAGCGACTTGGCCATTGTCGTACCGGTCTTACCGGTCACGGAAAAATCGAGTGCGCCCAGACGAGTCTTTTCGTCGATGTCGAAACCGAACGTGACGCGATCACCATCGTTGACGAATGACTTGGTGCTGGCGAGCATCCCTTCAAAAATCGAGTCACGGATTTCCTTTTCACCTTCGCCAGGTTCAGGTCCGTTTTCCAGTGACTGCCGAGCACTCGCCTCGAACTGTGTCAGGAAGACATTTTTCAGTTCTTCAGGAAGACTGCTGATGCTGGCTTCCAGAGCAACATCGTATTTCGTGTTGACGATTTTTGCGGGGTCAGCGAGTTTCGTCAGTGTGCTGGCATCGTTGCTGACAAAGCAGTATTTCCCCGAGACCTTGGCAAACAGCTTGGTACCGTTGACGGTCATCGTCCACTGCCCCTTGGAATCTTTGAAATCCGGGGTCAGGTCGGTCAACAGTCCCTTCAGGTCATCGGCATCGGTGATTGGCAGAAACACCACAGGCATCCCTGCGCCAGTCGCATTCCAGTACAGACCTAATGGTTTTGTCTGATCGATCCCGGCCAGGCCTTTACCACCTGTGGCACCATTGATCGCATCTTCGATTCCCTCTTTCGCACCGTCCTGGCCAGCTTCCCCGGCCACGAATTCTGCGTCGTCAATCAGCGGTGCAATCCCGCGAATTGACAGGACGACCGTTGGCTGCTGGGCCTGCACCATTGATACCATCAACGCTGCGACCAGCATCGCAGACGTCATCCGCCACCCCATTGTTCTGTTCATGACCAACATCCTCATCGTTTCTGGAACTCCATGACCACACGAGCGAACGGCGGCATGATAGGCGCGCTGAACGCAAACGCGAAGGGAACGAGGATCAAAATTTTATGAACGAATGCGGATGCCCGAATTCTCAGGGGGCGTTCGTGATCGAATCTGGCAGGCGAGCCACCTTCCCATCACGATCGACGCATGCGAGCGTGCTGGTGGCCGAAGCCAGAAGCTGGTCTCCACGCAGCAGTCGGTAACTGTGCTCGATCTTCACCGCGGAAACGTTTTCAACCCGAGTCACCAGGGTCAGCATGTCATCATATCTGGCCGGGGCGTGATAACTGCACTGCAGGCGCACAACGACCAGGAACAGGCCCGCTTCTTCAATTTCGCGGTAGTTCCCCCCCTGAGCCCGCAACATCTCGGTCCGGCCCTGTTCGAAATAGTTAAAAAACTGTGAATGGTGCAGGCACCCCATAGCATCCGTTTCACAGTATCTGACGCGAATCTGAATCGTGAATTCGTTTGACATACTCTCTTCCAAATTGTTCTGGCAACGCGAGTTACTTCGCGATAGCATTTGACCGGTTCAATCAATGGCGGGTGCGGGCGACCAACAATCGCTCTCTGCACCCTGAATTGTACGAAGGTCTCGCCATGCGTTTCGTCATCCTCGTTGCTGCGACCACTCTGGGATCATCGTCGATCCTGAACGCTCAGATTACCGTCCAGCAGCCCGTCGTGCGAAGCACCAGCGTCGGTACCACCGTTTCCGTCCCAGATCGAGGGAGTGTTTTTCTCGGCGGGGTCACTTCGGCAGAAGCGTCACGGCAGTCGTACGGCCCGTTGCGGACCGGGACCAGCCGGGGATATTCGTTGTCCGCCAGTTCCGTTTCAGCAAGCGTCCGGATCATCGATCTGCAGGCGATGGATGAAGCGATCCTGAATTCGGTCCCCGATTCCCCGACCGCCGGGTTCCGTTCACCTCGAATGGAGGTTCACACGCCGACGGTGCGTCCGGAAGTGGTAGCTATTGATAAGGCGGCCCGGTTTGAGCGGATGGCTCAACAGGCTGAGGCTGAGGGACGAACAGGCGTTGCAAAACTCCATTGGCAGATGGCGGCCCGCCACGGTTCGACGCTCGCCCGCGAAAGAAGCTTGGCTGCACAATCCCGCTGATAGAATCGGTAACTGGCAGCAGTCTACGCTCAGCAGGTGACAGGGGTGGCGGGGGCGCACCCGCTTCGGGGAAGCCCCCGTTTAATCGTATTCCGTTTCGGGGGCTTCTGCAAAGCCAGAGCGCCCCCGCCACCCAACCGCTGGTCTTAACCCTACTTTTGTGACGTGTTCGCTCTGGCCGTGTGTCCAGCACGCGGGGTGGCGGAGTACGCACGCGGAGTATCCGAGGGCTGAGCGGAAGTTGCCGAACGATCGGCCCGTTGGTGTCAGGCCAATGGGACTGATTTCGGGGAGCTTGTCGTCACAAATACTCCGAAGGAGTTACGTCATATAGCCCAGGGTTGCCGCGTTTCGCGGCTACCCTGGGAATGCGTGCAGGAGACTCACTTACCCAGAATGGGTTACGTCAAGAATGATGACGGAACCCCGTTGGGGTACAGGGGGGGATCGTCCAGACCCAGGGTAGCTCACTTCGTGAGCAACCCTGGGCTTTAAGACGCAACTCCGTTGGAGTTGAATACATTGATAACAGCGATCAATGCCAGATCTCGTCATAGATCGGTTGTGAAATGGGCTGGAAACCAAATTCAGCACGACCTTGTCGCAGACTCCAAGATCGTGGCACCCCCACACCTGTTCACTTTCCAATTTGAAAACCGGCATTGCACAACACAAACGGTGCGCACCCGCTTTGGGCCCGTTCAAACGCGTTCCATTTCGGAGGCTTCTGCAAAGCCAGTGCGCCCCCGCCACCCAACCGCTGGCCTTAGCCATGGATCGCGGCCAGGCCCGTTTCCAGGTCGTGTTGCAGATCGCCGGGATCTTCCAATCCAATCGACAGCCGGACCAGGCCATCCCCAATGCCATATTCCGCGCGTTCGGCCGCAGTCATGAATTTATGCGAGGTTCCCGCAGGATATGAGACGGTCGTGCGGGCGTCTGCCAATGTGGGTGAAAAGGGAATCACATGCGCGAGTGCCCGAAACAGGGAATCAACGGCAGAGCGGCCTCCGGCGAGATCGAATGACAGCATCCCACCGCATCCGCGCGGCAACAGTCGTTTGGCCAGGTTGTGATCGGGATGATCTTCCAGCCCTGGATAAAACACGTTTGTCACTTGCGGATGCGACTTCAGAAACCGGGCGATCTTGAGAGCGGTCGCGCAGACTCGCTCCATCCGCAGTGGCAGCGTGCGCAGACCGCGTGACGCCAGCCAGCTTTCAAACGGATTTGCGTTCACTCCGTACAAACTCGACATTGCCCGGATCTTCCGCACCAGACTCGACGGCCCCACGATTACTCCGGCCATCACATCACCGTGACCATTCAAATACTTGGACACACTGTGCCAGACCAGCTTCGCACCATGTTCAATCGGTCGGATCAGGCAGGGTGTTCCGAACGTGCTGTCCACCAGCAGTGGAACGTCGCCCAGTGCCGCGACGATTCCGGGAAGATCCGCCACTTCCAGCAGCGGATTGGAAATCGATTCCACAATGCAGAGCTTCGTCAGTGGAGTCACCAGCGCACCGATGGACGCGACATCGGCGACATCGAAATAACTCACTTTTAACCCGAATGACGCCACCATGTGATTCAAGAGCTGTCCCGTTCGACCGTACAGGACGCGAGCGGCCAGAACGTGATCCCCACTCTGTACCACCGTCATCAGTACTGCCGTCAGCGCTCCCATGCCAGAAGCCGTCACCACACCCGCTTCGGCACCTTCCAGGCGGGCCACATCACTCGCGAATGCCTCGTGGTTCGGATTTCCATCGCGGGTGTAAATGTATCCCTTCTCACGCCCGCTCGTGACAGAATCGAGTTGTTCCAGTGATTCGATGTCGAAAGCAGTGGTCATGTAGACCGGGGGTGAACTCGTCTGAGTCGTAAACGCTGCCGTCCAACCTCCGCGGGCGGCCAGAGTTGATTCGGCAGGATTCGATTCTGAGGGATGAGACGCAGTCATCGTGAGTCGCTCGCAAAGAAGTTGATCGGTAACGATCAACGACTTTGCCGGAAATCCGTCGGTTTCGCAACGGTGCTATTATTTTCCGTCGATGGGCCAGGCACGTACCATGAGACTCAATACGATTCGCGAGTCTGCAGGAAAACCGCTTTCTTTTCGCCTGGCAGAGTGAAATCAAACCCGCAGCGCTGGAAGAACTCGTCTGAGGAAGTGATGGCCATCACTTCGAAGACGTGTCTTTCCCGTGCGAGTTCGACGCAGGCCGTCACCAATGCCTTGCCGATGCCACGTCCCTGAAAATCGGACGAGACCGCCAAGCTGCGAAGTTCGGCCAGCTTCTTCGAATAAACTTCCAGTGCTGCAAAACCGACGATCCGGTCGTCTGCAATCGCCAGGAAGCCGTTTTCCGTCAGGTCCTCCAGCTCATCTTTGGTACGTGGCAGCAGGCGGCCTTGCGCCACGAACGGATCAATAAACTGCTGGAGTGCCTCAACATCCTGGATCGAGGCACGTCGGACATGAAATGACGAATTATTGACAGACATCTGGCTTCTCGACTCGAATCACTTCCCGCTGCGGGTGCCACATCGTACAAATTCGGAACAGCACCGGGTGGCCGGGGCGACGGCGTTGCCGCAATTCCCTGGAATTCTTCCCGAAGGAAGATTTCGAGAGTCGTACGTTGACTCTGTTCTGGCGTTTGGACGCCAACGCTTTCCGCTCCGACAACCTGACCGCATCGTACAAATTGTAGAATGCGAATCCCAGCCGCCCTTGATTTGGATTTTCTCCGATATGACGTCTCTCTCCGAGTCCCTCAGTACTGCCCTGCAAGATGACACCTTCCTGCGATTGACGCTCAGCCAGCCGTTGCAGCCGGTTCGAGGAACGTCTCCCAAGGTGACCGTCCGCCCGATTCAATTGCGAGACGAAGTGAAATATCAGTGGACATCGCGGATCGGATCACAAGAGCATCACGAAAATCTGAGTGTCGAGGAGCTGAAACAGCGTATTCCCAGCATCTTTTGCGTCACATTTGCTGATGCCCATTTGTTCACGACCAAGGAAGATCTCGAATTCAAGCGTCACCGCAGCGGTCAGATCCGCATGAAGAAGTCGAAACCTTCGCTGAAAGCGGCGGCGGATCTGCATCACAATCGTGAGAAGCAGTACCTGATTCCTGCCGGAGTTCCCTGCCCGTTCCTGATCGAAATCGGGGTGATGCTCCCTGCAGGACAGATCAAGGCGGCGATGTATCACAAGTTTCGGCAAATCAATCGCTATCTCGAATTCGTCAACGATCTGCTGCCACACTTGCCAGCCGAAGGAACGCTGAACGTTGTCGATTTCGGCTGTGGAAAGAGCTATCTGACCTTCGCACTGCACCATTTGCTGTCGCGAATCCATCGTCGCGACGTTTCAATTGTCGGCCTGGACGTGAAAGAAGACGTGATCGCCGACTGCACGCGAATTGCCAAGGCTCTGGATTGCACCGGCTTGTCATTTCAAGTCGGACGCATCGAATCCTTCAAGCCAACAGGCCATGTCCATCTGGCGGTTTCATTGCATGCCTGTGATACCGCAACAGACGATGCCCTGGCAGGAGCAATCCGCTGGGGGTGCGAGGCGATCCTGGCAGCCCCCTGCTGCCAGCATGAACTCAACCAGTCGCTTGATCAAAAGGTTCTGCCGGGCCTGACGGGGTACGGTATTTTCCGTGAGCGATTCGCCGCCATGGCTACGGATGCATTACGAGCGAGATTCCTCGATGCCCACGGATATCGAACGCAGATCCTGGAATTCATCGAGATGGAGCACACACCAAAGAATGTGTTGATTCGAGCTGTGAAGCGGGGAGCCGATCCAGAGACGGACCAGCCTCAAGCGGAATACGAACGCCTCAAGGCCGATCTGGCGATCAGCAGTTGGCATCTGGAACGCGTGATGTCTTCAACGGACTGATCTACTGGCACGCAGCGGCCGGTTTCTCTATCATCCGCAGCATGAAACGCGATGTTAAAGTCCATTTGCTGCCGACGTTGTTCGAGCCGGCGGACGTTCGAGGCGGTGTGGCCGTCATTATCGACGTGCTGCGAGCTTCGACAACGATCACTCACGCCCTTGCCAATGGAGCGGCTCGTATTCTTCCCTGCGGCGAAGTTGAAGAAGCCCGTCAGATCGCCAGTGGCCTCGATCCCGACGACGTTCGACTGGGGGGCGAGCGGGAAGGAGTCCTGATCGAGGGATTCCACTTCGACAACAACCCGCTGGCCTATACCCCGGCCGCCGTGGCGGGAAAGACGATCGTATTCACTACTTCCAATGGAACGCGTGCTCTCCTGCGTGCGGCGGGGGCTGATCGCGTCCTGATTGGCTCGTTCGTCAATCTGCAGGGGGTCGTCAATCAACTGCAAAATGATTCGCGACCTGTCCATCTGGTCTGTGCGGGAACCAAAGGATCGATCACAATCGAGGACTCGCTCTGTGCCGGTGCGATCGTCGATCGCCTACTGGCGACAGAGCAAGACTCCAGCCCCTGGAACGACGACCAGTTGCAACTGGCGCTAGCACTGTTCCGGCAGCACTCCGTTACGCCGGAATCGTTCCGGCAAGCGATGCGGTCGGGATATGGGGGGCGGAACTGCATGAGGCTTGGATTCGACGAACAGATTGATCTGGCGGGGACGTACGATTTGTTTGAGATCGTTCCTGAGTACAATGTCGCCACGAAATCGATTGAAATACCGAGACACTGAATAACCGAAGACTGTTGATTCCCTGAGAAAGGCATTTTGGCATGGCCGTTGAAAACCGTATGGACAAGATCGTGGCACTCGCCAAGCGGCGAGGATTCATTTTCCAGTCGTCCGAAATTTACGGCGGGCAGAATGGTTTCTGGGATTACGGTCCGCTGGGTGTTGAGCTGAAGCGGAATGTCCGTCAGGCATGGTGGTCCGACATGATCACCGAGCATGATGAAATTTCGACTCCACCGGGGGCACCCACCAGCTTCGATATGGTCGGAGTCGAAACTTCGATCATCATGCATCCGCAGGTCTGGAAGGTCTCGGGGCACTACGACCTGTTCTGTGACATGATGGTCGACTGCCGTGAATGCAAAGCTCGATTCCGCCAGGATCATGTTCCGACCAGCCAGTGTCCGCTGAAGCCTTCCAAGGCACCGGGTGAGCACGACAAGTGCCAGCTCACCGCGCCCCGTGAATTCAACCTGATGTTTAAAACAACGTTGGGAGCCCTGGGTACCGAAGAAGATGCCGCATTTCTGCGTCCTGAAACGGCTCAGGGGATGTTCGTAAATTTCAAGAACATCTGTGATTCCAGCCGTGTGAAAATTCCATTCGGCGTGGCCCAGATCGGCAAGAGCTTCCGCAACGAAATCACTCCGCGAAACTTCACGTTCCGTTCGCGTGAGTTTGAACAGATGGAAATGGAGTTCTTCTGCCATCCGTCTCAGTCACTCGCCTGGTACCAGTATTGGCGTGATCGACGTTACAACTGGTACATCACCCACGGGATCTCGAAGTCCAATCTGATCCTGCGTGAACATGCAAAGGAAGAACTGGCTCACTATTCCGTCGGTACGGCGGACCTGGAATATGCCTTCCCGTTCCTGGAGGCTGGATCCTATGGAGAACTGGAAGGGGTTGCCCACCGCGGCGACTTCGACCTGCGATCGCATTCCGAAGGAAAGCTCTGCAAGAAGGATGGCGAACTGGTTGTCGAACTGGGTGCAGACGGCAAGCCCCGGCACCCCGGCAGCGGAAAAGATCTCAGCTACTTCGACGATCAGGCTCGCGAACGGTATGTCCCACATGTGATTGAACCGGCTGCCGGGTGCGATCGGGCCACGCTGGCATTTCTCTGCGAAGCCTATCACGAAGATCAGCAGCCCGACGAAAAGGGTGTGATGCAGGAACGTCTTGTCCTGAAACTGCATCCTCGACTGGCCCCGATCAAGGTCGCTGTCTTCCCGTTGATCAAGAAGGACGGAATGCCTGAAAAAGCGGCTGAAATCTATCGAGCCTTCAAGCGGGCAGGGATTGCGGTTCAGTATGATCAGCAGGCGGCGATCGGACGCCGTTACCGCCGCATGGACGAGATCGGCACGCCGTTCTGTGTCACGGTCGACAGTGAAACCGCCGTGTCAGATACCGTGACAATTCGTGATCGCGATACGCTGGAACAAATCCGCGTTCCGGTCAAGGAAATCGTTGATCACGTCCGAGGGCGGATGGGGTAGGACGAAGTGGCACCGCTGATGAACACTGATAAACGCTGATGTGAGGGCGGTGTCACGACTGTTTTTCGGAATCGACATATCAGCCGGAACACGCTCGCGTCCAGATTAGTCTATGGGCTGGCACTTGGGCTACCCAGCGAGACCTGCTGTTATTTGCCGATAGCAAATTTGTGTACAAGCCGTGACGTTACATGGAAGTGTCTCCACGTTTCGGATAGCCTTTATCCCTGTTCGAACCTGACATTCCACACGCCATCCTCACCTAGGGTGAAGTGAGTCTGCCCATCGACGTTCTTGGGAACGACGCCTTTTAACTCGATTGATTGTGAATGTAGTTGCTGAGTTTTATCGGCCACGTATACCCAAGTGACTACTGTTGACTCTGGATATTTGTCGAGGTTCGGGAAGAATGTAGACGCCCCATTCCCCGCACCGGGTGTAATAAAACCTCTCGCAGGCTGCGCCACTCCGAAATTCGCCCACGATTTAACTTGTATTTTTTGATCAGTTTCATTCGAGACGGAAAATGATCCCGCAAAATAAGGCGACGCTGCGCTACGTACACACCCAGTTACCCCGCACAACACCGCCATGCACACATAACACAACAGAATATCCACGGGATTACTTCGTTGACGCTTCAACAATGTCATAGTACGACCTCATTCTGTAAAAGGTGTCAATCCCAGAATCGAATCCAGAAGCTCATAAGAGTTGGCAGGCACCCAGCGGTCGTGCGGTCGTGGATCAACTGAATTCCTCGCTGTGACAACGTACTACGGTTTCGTTGTGATAACGTATTCCAGAATAGCCAGGCTATCTTCATAGTTGGTTTCATGCCCGGTGGCGTCTCGTCGGATCAGGAGCACCGGGCGGTCCATCAGTTTCAGCACTTTTGCTAATCGTTCGACACTTTCAGGAGGCACCAGGGTATCGCGACCGCCGGTCGTGATACCGACCGGCATCGTCAGACGTTCGGGCCAGTATTCGGCACTCCGTTTCTTGTATTCGTCTGGAATCAGGGCTTTTGTGCCGCCGAACGACTCGCGGATGGCATCCTGGAATTGCGTGTATTCCAGGTGATTGGCCGTGCCATTCATGGATGCAACCCCGGCAATTAACTCTGGATGGATGGCGGCGAAGGTCAGTGCCGATGATCCTCCCATGGAACCACCTGTCAGGAAAACTCGACCGACCGTATGTTGTTTCTTCAGGTCTGCGATGATCTGAACCAAATCCGCTTCCGCACGAGGCCCCATCCAGGAAGTTCGAGCACGGTAATCGGGCGAGATGAAAATCATGCGATGTTTCGCAGCGGCATCGCGAGCAGATTTACATTCTCCGCGTCCTTCCTTGATGTATTGCCAGCGATCAGAACCGTGTCCGTGCAGAGCGATCAGTACGTCATGTTTCGCATCACGAGAATACTCTGAGGGCAAAATCCGCACGTATCGCTGCTGGGTCTGATCACTCTCTGCCGTGAAGACGATGTCTTCCGGTGTCGGCTCGGCAGCAGAAACGAATCGACCGGCAACGACAATCGCCAGCAATCCCATGATGAACGAGGAACGGATCGACATCGCTGGCTTCTCGATGATTGGTTTTACAGTTCGGAAATGTTCTGTGACGAACAGCGACAGTGCTACGATTCAACGGGGTTGTTCAGGATCTCGTGAACGACTTTGACATCATCTGTCGGGCCGATCAGGCGTTCATTGAGACCATTGTGCAGATACGAAAGTGATTGTGGGTTCAGCCCCAGCAGATGCAGCAGAGTGGCGTGGAAGTTACGGATATGGACAGGATTTTCAGCGGCGCGCAGCCCGACGGCATCGGTTGCTCCGTAGGCCATGCCTCCTTTGACGCCACCTCCCGCCAGCCAGACCGAATAACCCCACGGATTGTGATCGCGGCCGGTCCCCTGTTCGCTCATCGGCATCCGGCCAAACTCACCTCCCCAGATGACCAATGTGTCGTCCCATAGCCCGCGTCGTTTGAGGTCGGCCAATAGCGCGGCGACGGGCTTATCAGTTGCTCGGCACATCTGGGTATGGTTCTTCATCACATCGTTGTGAGCGTCCCAGCCATTGGTATCACCGGAATAAACCTGAACGAAGCGAACCCCACGCTCGATCATCCGTCGAGCCAGCAGGCAGCGCCGCCCAAAGTCTTGAGTCTCTTTCTGGTCGAGTCCGTAGAGCGACTGAGTCTCGGCCGTTTCACCGGAAAGATCGACGAGTGCCGGCGCTGCCGATTGCATCCGGTAGGCGAGTTCGTACGCTCGCAGTCGAGCAGACAATTCATCATCGTGATCACGAGCCTCCAGGTGATCACGATTCAATTGCTGGATCAGATCGAGCGTCGATCGCTGTTGCCTCGGGCTGATTTGCGATTGCGGTCGCAGGTGCAGAATCGGCTGCGACCCGGGGCGCATGGTCACTCCCTGATAGTTTGTCGGCAGATAGCCGCAACCCCAGGCAGGTGGCCCCCCTTTGACGCCGCCTCCCGGATCAGGTAGCACCACGAACGCGGGCAGATCCTGATTCTCGGTCCCCAGTCCGTATGAAACCCAGCTTCCAACGCTCGGCCGTCCCATCAGGATGCTGCCGGTGTTCATCTGATACAC
>Ga0194055_10000705_pt1 | contig 27067 bp, 21 predicted proteins | sample SepL449m_MetaG_FD_155482 | JGI IMG/M metagenome (GOLD analysis project Ga0194055, IMG submission 155482) | Anoxic zone freshwater microbial communities from boreal shield lake in IISD Experimental Lakes Area, Ontario, Canada - Sep2016-L442-9m | ecosystem: Environmental > Aquatic > Freshwater >... | reverse complement strand
GATTATTATATAACAATTCTTGATTTTTATTAAAGGAAATTTTAGGAGAAAAAAAGTCTCCAAAGTATTTTACAGGATTTTCTGATAATTTTTGTTTTTTCATTTTTAAATCTTACCAACTTTTTTTCTTTGTAAAATTCTTATAAAAAATATAACAAAAAACCAAATTATTGATTATTATATAACAATTCTTGATTTTTATTAAAGGAAATTTTAGGAGAAAAAAAGTCTCCAAAGTATTTTACAGGATTTTCTGATAATTTTTGTTTTTTCATTTTTAAATCTTACCAACTTTTTTTTCTTTATAAAATTCTTATAAAAAATATAACAAAAAACCAAATTATTGATTATTATATAACAATCTTTGATTTTTATTTAAAAAAATATAAACGTAATGTATAATATAAAACAAATGACTATATATTGTTGTGAAGTTTGTCAATTTACTACTACTTACAAACATGTTTATAATAATCATCTTAAATCAAAAAAACATCAAGAAATAATGAACCCTAAGGAAAATGCGCGGTATTTTAAATGTTTTCAATGTAAAAAAATGTACACTACACATTCAGGATTATGGAGACATTCAAAAACGTGCAAACCATCCGTTGAAGAAACGAAAAACAATGTAATTACAACGGAAATGTTACAGCAAATTCTCGAGTCTAACGTTCAATTACACAACGACATCAAAGAGCTCAAAGAAGCCCAGGAAAAAACATTAATTGTTCCTTCTACGGTAACAAATACAACAAACAACAACACCACGAACAACAACAACATACATATTTATCTCAACACACATTGTAGTAATGCGATGACCATAGACCAGTTTGTGGATTCCATGAAGTTTGTTAAGGATGATTATAATGAGATAGACCGCAACCGTTTTTATTACCAGGGCGCCACCAACATCATCAAAAAGTATTTCAACCAATTGAAATTGGAAGACCGCCCCATGCACTGTGCGACCCCCATAGTGAACAAACCGACGGCATTTTTTGTGAGGGATGAAAACCAGTGGAAAGAGGAGTGTCAAAGCATGGCACATTATCAGATGAAATACATCGAAGAATTTGAGAACATGGAGGAGCAGCTGGCAATCACACGATTTTTCGAGAAATTCAACGAAAAATTGTACGAGACCTACAAAGAGTTGTCCAGTTCGGACAAACAGATGGAGCGCCGTATCAATGATAAAATGATGGGTGGAGGGGTGAAAGACAAAATCGACATGTTGGACGAATTGGCCGAATCCAAATTGCTCACCATAAAAACCTAACAAATTATGCGCAAAACCCACATAAAAAATCCCAACATACAAGTATATGTTGGGATCCCTGTTCCCGGTACAATCCTCAGTACAAAAAATAGGATTTGAAGATGTCCTATATGCGGTAAAAACCCCAACAAATATACTGTTGATTAACACATTGCCAGTCACGGAACAGACGGTCCTGATACCTACCACCCTCCCTTACGAGAAAGAAGAAGCGACAGTCAATGCCATGTTGTCCAACTATGATACGGCGACGTACAAGGTCATTGTTTACGGAAAACATGCGGTCGACGATAGTGTGGAAAAAAAACACAGGCAGTTGAAACAACTGGGATTTTCCAACGTTTTTGTGTATGTGGGGGGATTGTTTGAATGGATATTGTTACAGGATATTTATGGAGTCACGCATTTTCCTACGACGGCACCAGTGAATAAGGATTTGTTGATATATGCTCCCTCACGGGGAACCAAGGTCTCCACTTTGGGGGTCTCTTATCCCTCCTTCCAGAATACCAACGAGAATATACCCAAAATAGGGTGGTGGAAATAATTACCACCCGAAAATGTCAGCTCGACGAATTTCATTTACATCTACCTGGTTATCCTGAATTCGTTTCGCCACCCCGTCCATGAAATTCAAGATTTCGCACAAATGTAAATACAATATGTTCTCATTTGCGTCCAACACGAGACATTGTTCCGCGGGCATCTTTCCCAGCCAATTCTCATGATATTCGTGACAGTTTTTCAAATAATCCAGTGTAATTCGTTCTTCGCCTTCCCTTCCCCGTTTTTGAACGCGTTCAACGCAGACTTCAGGACGAGTCCGTAAATAAATGACGGCATCGGTAGTAATAGGGTGGGGGCAGAGTCTACGGCACGTGTCGGCATTTTCACAGTAGATTTTGTAGTGTATGGTGTCGATTTTGCCTTCATTGCGCAGCATTTTGGTAAATATTTCGTGATTGGATTCAAGAGAACGCTCCGACAAAACAATGGCGGGTTGCTTCTTGATGGATTTGTAGAGTTCATCGAGCTGGGTGGTGTAGGCCATCATTTGGAAGGGGAAAGCATATTTTTCGGGGTCCACATAATAATGGGACAAAAGGTTGTCCGATTCGACATCTCCCGACCATCGTTCGACAGGTTCCGTGACGAATTCAATCGTATGAGGCGGGTTGATTTCATTGTTGAAAATCTGTTGCAGACGGTATAATGTTGTCGATTTACCGGCACCAATGTTGCCTTCGATGGAAATAAGGACTGTTCTGTACATATTAGTGTGTTGTTCTATTATAATAACAAAAAAATTAGATTGTTTTTGTTATTTCAATTTTGCTTTACTGAGCCTCTATTCTGGATAGAGATTATAGTGAGATTTATTCGAACCCAACAATGAATTTCAATATTATTTACAAACTTCTCCGCAAGCAAACTTGCTCCGCCGTTAGGAGTTTTTTATCCTCCAGTCATTGTAGTTGTTTGGTAACATGTTGAGATATATGTCCTTTTCGGGTTCTATGTTTTTGGGTAAACAACTCCGGTTGTTGATCTTTGTTATTTTTGTCTACTCTTTCTACTTCATTACGTTTTTGAAAATTATCCGTATATGTTGGAGATGTAAATGAACCTCCTGCGATAGTTTAAAACAATAGGAAAATATCATTTATACTCGTATACTTTTCTAAATGTTCTATTATTTTCTTCGTATTGTTCTGAATAATTTCGATGTCGGTGAGGGGAACGATGCGTTCATCTTTATCTAATATAATATCGAATAAAATTTTACATTGATCCACTACAAAATTTTTGTAGAAATAAATAATTTTAGAAAATTCTTCGAATGCTTTTATTTTATTTTCGAATGCTTTTCCTGCTTCTGTTTTTACGGATGGGGTTTTTAGTTTTTCTTCATCTACTTTGTATAAATCTGTATATAAATTACCATACGTTTCCCGAGCCCATTTTGTAATGAACTCATATATTTTAACCATTTTTTCATTTATTATGTTTAACTTCTCATCTATGACCGGAATGGTGGGTAATGTATTCAGTTTCTTGGTACATCCTTCAAAATAATATTCTATATATTTTATCCATTCGACTAATTTTTCGGTAGTTAATTCTGGTAATGCTGGTAATGCTGGTAATGCTGGTAATATTATTTTAACAAAGTTTTCTAATTTTGTTTTATAATTTTTATGATCATTATATTTTTCAAGATCTTCAATAAATTTATCGATATATGGGTCGGGTAAGTTGTTCATACCTTTCAACATTTTCATCATGGTTAACACACTTGGAAAAAAAGGTACATCGCATGTCTTGATTTTTTGCTGAAACCAAAAAATATATTTGAAAATATTTTGTAAATCTTGTGGGACAGTAGTTTCATCGCCAATATAATGAGGTATTTGAAAAAATATCACGTCGTTGAAATAATCATAATCATATTCATAATTCAAAACAATAGCAAATGACGCCAAATTTTCACGTATTTGGTATTTTTTTGTACCATCTATAAAAGATTCTTCTGAAAAAACAGAATGGATATAATTATCCGGTTTTATCGGTACTGGTAGTGTTGATGTGGGGTTTTTTTTGAATAATTCGATACGTTTTTGTCCTGATATTGGAGAATAACTAATATCCATCTCAGTTTCGTATCCTCTTAAAATATTTATATAATACAATGTAGTGCTAAACTTGTGTCGTATAGGGTTATCAATCTGCGGTTCTGTCAAAAAAGACGTTTTTGCGAAAGGTATTAATTTCAAAATAGATGTAATATCATCTATTTTTTTATTGATCAATTGTTTATCATTCGGTAATACTTTTCCTATTTTTATTTCTAAATTATTTTTAGCATCGTTCAATTTTTTGTTCAAATCAATCAATGTATTATAAAGCGTCTGTTTGGACTGTTTCAAAACTGTTATTTCTGGTGATGAATCAGCTAAATTTATACCTCCCAAATTTTTGTGAATGCTGTCCAATAATTTATCTTTTAGTTCATTCATAAAAAATAAAAAATCTCCGGTTGCGTCGTCCTCTGGTTTACTTTCTGGGTCTAAGAATACTTCATCAGTATTATTTAAATACTTGACTAATCCGCTTAGTTTGGGAATATTAAAGAACTCCTCTGGGTTTGTTCCAAATTCTCGAAATAAATCATTCAGTGTTTGTATTTTTTTGTCAATAACTTTGATTTTATTTGTTTTGAATTCTGGGGTAGGTATAGATGTCGCCATAACTAAGTAAATATATAGTATATTTATTTAATTTCTTATTATTTTTTGGTATTTCGTCCTTTGGTAAAACAATTCCGGAGTTTGTTGTTAGGAGAATTTTCTTCACTATTGTTACGGAAAAATACTCTATAGCCAAACTTATCCGGTTTTTCGAAAATAGAAGCCACATTCGATGTTAGTTGTTGAGGTGCTAAGCGCCTCTCACCACAACATGGCTCAAAAACTAACGACTAAGGACGTGCAACGTCCGGCGTCCTTTGGTCCGTGAACGTTTTCCCTTTATCTTTTCTGTTTTTCTCGTTCTTTTGAGTTTATTCGGTAATGCTGAATAATTAATATATGTACCTCCACTTTTTCGTCTGTTGAATGGGCTAACAGTAAATAATGATATCATTTCATTAATAATTTTTGCAAAATTATTTATATAATTATCATAATATTTTTTCTCGAAGTCCACCGATATTTTTGGTGTAGAAAATTTGTACAAATCCTCATAAAATGTTAATGTAATAAAATTCAAATATAGATATGAAAAATAAATACCTCTTTTAATAATACCAATTGCTTCTTCTATGTCATTTATTTTATCTATTGATAAGTTAACAGCAAGTTTTAATTGTTTGTTTATCAACGGAACCACCTTTCTAATAATACCTGTATTTTTCACAGTATCATAAAAATTTCCGAATTTGTTTGAAAAATCATTAAAAAAAAACTGCAAATATTTTATTATTTTAATCGCAGCGGTTTTATATTTATCTTTTAAATCATCAGACAATGGGTCTGGTGCTTTTAAATCAATAAAATTATCATAAAATTTACTCAATGCATCTGTTATATCTTTTATATCTGTTATTTTGTTGGATGTCATATCAATTTTTGTTAATTTGTCTTTCGTATTATTGTCTTTCATAATTAAATCCTTAAAATCTATTCCTAATTCTATTAAAATATTAAATAAGTTCAATATAAAATTTAATAAATATTCGGTAGTAATAGTGTTTATTTTTACAATTAATTCAATATCGTTTTCTTGTTTATTTGAGAATACTTTACATTCTTTTGATGTTTCGGTGTTTTTATAATAGGGTATTGTGATATCTATTAATGTGTTTGTTCCATAGTTAAGTAAGTATTTCAGTGCAATTATTCCAAATATCTTATTTTTCATTTCAGAATTTTGACATGGTAAAAATTCATTTGTGAAAGAAAATCCTCTATAAATAATATTTGAATCAGCACATTTTTTTTTTTTATCTGTGTATCTATTATAAATTTCTCTTAATGAATTTAAAGCAAGATCTAAAAAGTCAGATGTGAATATATTGGAAACCGTGAAACTTGGTTTTTCGACTATATGATCATAATTTGTATCTGCTTGTAATTTTTCTAATATAGAGATTCTAGTATTCACATTATTTTGTGATAACCAATCTAATAATTCGGCAGGATTGTCTGCGATTGAAATTAATGTTGCTTTTACATAAATTGCCACTCCTGTTTTAATTATTTCGGGTTGAGTAGCATAATTCCATGAATTATCAGTACTCCTTACTAAAGCAGCCACTCCGTTTGTAGATAACTGAGAAGTACTTTGTTTATAATTTTTAGAAATTAATGATTGAGTATATTCTGCTGGTTCAATACCAAATTTATTTTTATTGCTTTGGGTTATAATAGTATAACCCCCATCCATAAAACCTAAATCGATTTTATAACACTTTACAAGCTCTGCTACTGGTGTAGCATCTTGTGGTAAAACTTTGCCAAATATAGGTTGATAATTACCACTTATGGTACCTGGTACTGTTATTTTAACTATATCACCTACTTTTATACCTTGTAATTCTGGTGATACTGTTGTGACTGGTGGTAGTACTGCTACTGCTACTGCTGCTGGTGTTGATACTGGTGTTGATACTGGTGTTGATACTGATGTTGATGATGATGATGATGATGATGATGATGATGATGATGATACTGCTGCTGCTGCTACTGATGATTGTCCTTTTGTTTTTTTGTTTACATTTGGTGGTGGTGATGCGATTGTTCCTTGATTACCTAGTAATTTGCTTGATCCTTCTTGTCTTGTTTTTGTATTTGAGAATTGTGGTTTGTTTTCATTGGAAATAATTTGCCCTTGTCTTCCTAGTGATGATGAATTACTATATTCTCCTTCGACTGTTGTTCGTGATGTATCTACAACATCATCATCATCATCTTCAACATCATCATCATCATCTTCAACATCATCATCATCATCTACTCTATTTGTTTCTTTTATAGGTATGGGTGATACTTTTTCAAGGGAATTATTTGTTTTCATTGTTGTTGTTGTTGCTGCTGATGGTGTTGATGATGATGATGATGTTTTTACTACTGCTGCTGCTGGTGTTAATGATGGTGGTTTTGCTGCTGCTGCTGCTTCTTTCTTACGAATTTTATATGTTACACTTGTTTCAGGTGTTACATCATTAAAAGTTATATTATTGTTAGATTTCAAGAATTGAAAATCTTGTTTGATTTTTTCATTAAAAATTATTTGTTTATTATTTGGTAATTCGATTTCGAATTCAGGCACATCGTTCTCGATGTCATTATCATCATAATAAATTACATAAGTTTTATTATCAGCATTATAACCTGTGACAGTGCCTGGGTAAAATTGTCCATTACTAAATTTAGCCTGAACTTTTTGAAATAGTTGAAATTTTGGATTATCACTCATGTTATTTATATATATCTATACAAAATATAGATATATAATTTACATCAACAAAATCAAAACGTTCTCCAACTAGATTTATCAAACAACTCCGGACTTCGTCCTTCGTTGTTAGTAACTTCTTCGACACCTTCGGTGTACGAAGAATCTACAAAGTTTCCCACAGGAACTCTGACCAACATCGGGTCACGGTCCATCCGGGAAATCCAGAACCAATACTCATCGTTACACAAAGAAAATCCAATACAAAATTCAATGGAAACCGAAGAAAAATAGAACGGGTCGCTATACCGCAAGGGCTCTAAAGAAGTGCGGTCCAATTCTACCAACATATGGAAATAATGTCGCGGCCTCAATTCTTCGCTAAAATGAACCACCCCCACCAGCACTTCTCCCGTATCTACCAAATTCGCAGAACCCTTCATTTTATGGAAAAAAGGCGCTAAGCGCGTTTTGTCCGACTGATAAATAATTTCCAAACAACTCCGGACTTTGTCCTTCGTTGTTAGGAGATGTTTCTCCGTTGTCGCTACGGAAACATCCTCCAATTTACCATCGCGAATCTCCCCCACACAAAACGGCGACCACCCGTAAATAAACAGTTCTCGGCCGTGATATTCACTCGCCTGATTGTCTAACACTAGGGGCACCCAATTTTTCTCCGTAAAAGTATCTGTAGGGGGTTCAATTACTTTTGACTCAGCTAAATTACCGGTTTCAATACAATATTCACCGATCATCATGCGATTCCCACCCGTGGAATGATACCCCACCGTCGTCGCAATGTATTTCATCTGACTACCATACCCATACAACCGTACATCTTCAATGCCACGAGAATACATCTCATACGTGGGTAAATCAATGGTCTCCGATATTTCCGTGTAATTCAGAGGTAACATCGTATCCTCATCCAGTTCCGATAGCACATTCTTGCTGCGGATGATGTTCGTACCATCATAAAACATGTACCATCCGTCGGGATAATACCAGTAGTTCACATAGCGCGTATTGAGCCAATATTTCCCCTCGTGAAACAGGTAAGACGCCGAAGAGGGATGGTAGCCGTCAATGGCAGGATACGCATATATACATGTAGATATACCGGGCATGTCCAAGACACGACGTGAGACGGTTCTCGCCCACATGTCACAAATAATAGTGTCATTGTGGTCAGCCTTGTACCAGGCCTTGTAACCATGCCCCCCTTCATATACCGTGGTCCAATTGGTCTCGGCCTCCAACCAGGCCCAGAAATTGACTTCCCATACCAAGGTACCGTGGGCGGCCAAAAATCGCGGAAAATGTTCCAAATAGAGGGCATGAAACCGTTGTATAGACGCAGCGTCGCCCAAAAAGAACCCACCGCAAAACCGCCAATGAATGATATCTGTAATCTGATCAATATGTTCTCCTGACCATTTGTCCCAACAACCCGGAATAACAAAACAGTTATTTTCATAAAAATCGCGCGTGCCCAACCATTGAAGAAACGACAGGCTGCGTTCACGGTCGAAAAACACGTGGGAGATATTGAAATCAATCCAGGCAAAATGGGTGGAATTCCACGGGTTCTCCTCAATGGCGTGGGTCATGAATTCGGTTTTGGAATTGATGATGGTCAAATAATCGACCGTATCTTTGGGTTCATTACGTATTCGAGGTAATTTTACGTCCTGTTTAGACACCATACCGGCAATTACTGTTTCACTCAATTCCATGACCTTCATCAAGCGCACATTGTCGGGAAATTCGGCGACCAACGTTTCCACATCATTACGCAATCGTGGACAGGTATACACACCAATATGTATTCCGGTCGCGGCAATTTCACGGAAACGATCCATACGCCACGGAATGGTTTTGCGTTCATCGTATTCCTCGTTATAAATATGGAAAAACGAGGTAATAAAGGTACACTTCTCAGGTCTTTGACCTACGCAGTTAGAATATTTTTCGTCACTTTCAGTGTACGAAAAATCATCACACTTCGAGGAGGACATGGGGATAGATACATAAAAATTGAACCAAATGTTTATGTTATTATTTCACGTATAATAATGACTCAAACGAAAACTACCGAAAATATGAACAAGAATCTTCAAACATTTATACAAGAAGGAGGGCGCAGAGACCATCAACAAAGATACGTGTTGGCCTTTGATACGGAGACCACGGGTCTTTTCCCTAGCAACAAAGAACCCCACACCATCGAACATATGCCGCATATTACACAGTTATGTTTTATTATCTACGACATGGAAAAGAAGAAGGTCGTCACAAAATACAACAAATATATCAACATTCCCCAAAATGTTGAGATATCGCCTTTCATAACCAATCTCACCGGAATTACGCGTGAAAAGTGCGACAAAGGTGTCCGTATGGTAGATGCACTGCGTCGTTTTTACAAGGCCTACCGTATATGTGACATAGTAGTTGCGCATAATTTGTGTTTCGATAAACGGATGATGGAGATCGAGATACAGCGATACGCCTTGGAATTCTTCCCCGACATGATGGACGCGTGTTTCATGTTTAACGACACATTTAATGAATTACATCAAATTACGACGATGTGTACAGGAAACATGGGCAGGGATGTGTGTAACATTATGATTCCTTCCAAGTTTCCGGGAGGAAGGGCGTATAAAAAAATGCCGAAACTGACCGAATTGTACAAGTTTTTGTTTCAAGAACCGTTGGTAGGAGCACACGACGCACTGGCGGATACCGAGGCTTGCTTGAGATGTTACGTACAAATGCGTGTCAGAGATCCCCTCCTTTCTGTATAACAACAATAATTAACCGGAAGGAGGGGTCAGAGACCCCCTTGTGGGGGTCTCAACCTTGAACAGCTTCGGAAAGAGACCTTTGTGCCGTTCTTAGGGGGGGGCTTGGTCCCCGCAGTTCCCTGTATAACAACAATAATTAACCGGAAGGAGGGGGCGTGCGGGTCAGAGACCCCCTTGTGGGGTCTCAACCTTGAACGGCTTCGGAAAGAGACCCCCTTTGGGGTCTCTACCCTTGTGCCGTTTTTAGGGGGACCTTGGTCCCCCGCAGTTCCCCGCATTTTGGACGATTAACATCGTATTATCATCCGAATTAAGTTCATGAGGAATCACACACAAACGAAAAGAAAAAGAAGGATATTGTTGCTCCCATAGGGCAATTTTTTCCCGCCAGGCATCCAGGGTGTAATACATAATGTCTTCCACAATAAACATGCCACCCACGGCCAATTTATGCCAACTATGTTCGAAAAAAGTGACATTGTAATCAAATACGTGGTAGGCGTCGTCGATGATGATGTCCATAGGTTCGGTCAATTCGGGTTGTGACCAAAGAGCTCGGATAGAATCGGGCGAACCTTGGTCACAGAAAAAGGTGCGAATGCGGTCTTCTTGAAACAAAATACCGGAATCAATGTCGGCGCCGAAAATGTGAGCCTGCGGGAAAAACTGCTTCCAACCGCGCAAAGACGCTCCGGGTTTGCCGTCGACCCCCATGTTCGACGGAAACTGGGGGTTATTTGTTCCCAGTCCAATCTCGAAAATCCGAAGAGGACGGTCACGGACGGGCTCGAACAGTGGATAATACATACGTGTGTAGGTGTGACGTTTGGTACAATCGGGGTCGCCCTTGTCACTGCCATAATAATTCATGATGAAACATAGTTCTGTGGGGGTTTGCGAAACGGGCACGTTGATGTTCATATGATATTCATAACATGAATTATTTATGTTTTTTATCGAATATTAGTTTCAAAAATATCGTTGAGCTCTATAGGGTTGGACTGTTTCAGGTCCCGACGGTTCGTCATCTTCCTCTTCTTTCCCTAAGAAAAACAGTGTGGTTTTTTTTATGACAGCACCATTACAAACAAAACATTTGTTAGAGAGGTTTTTGCTACACTTATCGCAAAAAGTATGACCGCAGGGTGTCACACAAATTTTCACTTCATTTTCAAAACAAATGGTACATTTGTATTTGTTCAATATTGTTTTGTCCGCACAATTATTCAAGATGGATTTATAAGTATGGACGAACTTAGATAGTTCATCCAATATGATGGTTTCGTCACATATTTTGATGTTTACTTTTTCAATAACATCGCACATGTTATGTATGTAAGATTCGTTTACAATAAAAGTATTGTATTTCATTTCTTCATAAATATCTTCGATGACAGGCTGGGCGAGTAAATCTCCCGATAATTTTTCTTGTAACGTGATAGGACGTTGAGGTAAAGGTTGTTGTAGTTTGACGTCTACTGAATTCAATGAATTTTGTTCATATAACTTGACATATTTTTTTTCTATATCTTTACAGATCGTCAAGACGTCCGTAATTTCTGTTTTATATTTGTTTAAATTTTGAATGTTATGATTGCGTTGTTTTATCTCGGCAAGTTTGTTATTTAACATGTCATTGAGAGAAGACATTGTGTTTATCACATTTTTTTCTTGTAGCTCTTCTTCACTTAAATGTACAGTTTTATCATTATTATGTGTTAATTCATACCGTCGTTTCAAAAATTCGAATTTGTCTTTCACAGCATAATTGTGCGTAATAGTCGATGAATTGTTGTTGTAATCTGCCATATCAACTATAATATTCAAATGATGATATTTTTTATGTAGATATTCATACAAATAATTACATAATTCATCAGACAATAATAACCAAATTGGTTAGGACAATCAGCAAGGCTCCAATCATTTTTTGTAAATTGACAGTTTCACCGTTGATAAAAATGCCATAAATAAATGCCATGACAATACCAAAATAAGAGAGAGAAGCGTATAAATAGGTATCTAATCGCGTAATTGCGAAAAACCGGAGCAGATAACCGAAGAGTCCAATGACCGAATTAATACCCAATGAAAACGATAGACGACTAGATAAGTTCTTGGAAAAATCTCCTAACTTCGGTACAAGCTTACTTGCTGATAAGTTGAATGAATTCGCGAAAAAATAAGCGGAAAACAAAATAGCACCTAAAAAGTAGGAAATGAAAACATGATTCCAATTGTTGGTGGTTTTGATGTCTCTAACTAAAAAGTATATGGCAGCCTCAGTGAGTGCTGCTAATAATATCATGATAAAACCTTCAGGTGATTTAATCACATTCATTACGTTAAATTTTTCATCGGACACCAACAAAAACACACCGAACAATGCCAAAAGTATGATGGGATGGATTTGTTTGTGTGCGATGAGTAAAATGAGAATGGGATACACATAAAACAATGAATATGCCACACCACTCTCCAACAATTCAAATCCGCGATAGGATGTATATATGTGGGCAATAGTGGTAAGTGCGAGCAGTATTCCGGAAGAGCTCGTTAACGCACGGTAAACAAACGGATAATCGATGAAAAAACCGGAGATGAGCGCATATGAAAAACATCGACTCCATGTTTGTAATGTCAATGGTAAGCCGATGTTTTTCACAAAAACGGGATATAAACTAAGTAACGACTCTGAAAGTAATTTACTTAGGATTTCATAGAACATATTTTTATTATCTATTATATAGTGATAAAAATACGTTAATCTCTATTCTGGGTTAGGTTGCTCTAGGGTAAGAGACACCATAGGTGTCTCACACCTTATATCCCTTTGGGATGTTGAGGCAACCTACCCAGAATTGGATAGGCTTTATTCTGGTCATATTGTTAGCATAATCAAACATAGTTTGATTATGAAAAACAATCCGGCCAGAATAGAGGTTAACCCGAGCACATTTCACAAATATCGTGGTCTTCTTCTGTCTCGCTACCACCTCGTTCGCGTTTTTCGGGTTCAATGGTAAATTGTTGGGCTTGGTGGGCGGCGCGTCGGCGCAAATAATAAATCCCCGTTTTCAGTCCCTTGCCCCATGAGTAGAAATGCATGGATGTAAGGGAATTGTAGGAAGGTTCTTCAATCCACGTGTTCATGGACTGCGATTGGCATACAAAGACACCACGTTCCGCAGCCATATCAATGACCGTTTTCATAGGAATTTCCCACGCAGTCCTGTATTTTTCGCGAATTTTTTCCGGAATAATATCAATATGTTGGATGCTACCATTGTTAGCAATGACATTGTTTTTGATCGTATCATTCCAGAGCCCCAAATCCAACAAATCACGTACCAAATATTTGTTGGTGACCACAAATTCACCAGCAATGGTACGACGGCTATAAATGTTGCTGGTAATAGGTTCAAAACATTCATTAAAACCCAAAATTTGGGAAGTCGATGCGGTAGGCATGGGTGCCAGCAACAACGAATTACGAAGTCCGTGTTCTTTGACGCGGTTTTTCATGGCCGTCCAATCGTAGCGCTCATTCCCTGGATCATATTCCCACATGTCGAATTGGAGGATGCCTTCGGAAGCAGGGGATCCAGGAAAGGTTTCATAAGCGCCTTCACTCACGGCCAATTCACAGGAGCACTCCAACGCCCCGTGATAAATGGTCTCAAAAATCAGGCGATTGACCACCTTGGCTTCATCGGACGTAAATGCGAGGTCCATGAGAATAAAGGTATCGGCCAAGCCCTGAATACCGATACCAATGGGGCGATGACGCATATTGGAACGGCGCGTTTTTTCTGTGGGATAATAATTGCGGTCAATGATGCGGTTCAAATTTTCGGTAACGACCTTGGTGACGTCGTGAAGTTTTTCGTAATTGAATGTGGGTGGGGTAGTAGAATAATCCAAAAAGGTGGGGAGACCAATAGAAGCCAGATTACAAACCGCGGACTCGTTCTCGTCAGAATATTCTGTTATTTCGGTACATAAATTTGAACTCTTAATGGTGCCAACATTTTTCTGGTTCGATTTTTTATTGACAGCATCCTTATAAAGAAGGTAGGGTGTACCAGTTTCCATCTGGGCATCGAGAACTTGGAACCAGAGGTCACGCGCTTTTAAAGTCACCCGTCCTTTACCGGATGCTTCGTAACTCTCGTACAATTCTTTGAAAGCATCGCCGTAAACGTCGGAGAGTCCCGGACATTCATCGGGACACATCAGTGTCCAAGAACCGTTGGACTTTACGCGTTCCATGAAAAGGTCGGGTACCCACAGCGCGTAAAATAGGTCACGAGCTTTGAGTTCTTCGTCGCCATGATTCTTGCGCATCTGGAGGAAAATTTCAATGTCGGCGTGCCAGGGTTCGAGATAGATAGCGAAGGAACCGTTTCGTTTTCCGCCGCCATTTTTAACGAGACCATTATGCGTCAAAAAATTATGGTGTTCGTCATGGTCTACTTCAATATCAATGACACGACCCGAGTAATTTTTTATCAATGTATTGCTTTTGACACGGCTGAATAAATAATTATTGTATTCAAAATAATCAGATTCTTTGTCATGAACAAAATAGTCAATGTTGTAAAGTCGATTGAAACAATTTACGGGAATTTTTACTGTATTATTATCTCCGGTAGTTAATACACCTAATCTCAGTAACATATATCGTATATGTTCTGTTATTACGGAATGCTGCGTAAATTTTGTATCGAATTGTTCCAAGTTATTACAGAAACCACAGGTTATTATCATATATTTTTCATCCATCTCAAATTTTTGTGTTTCAAATATTCCTTTGATCAGCGACAATATTTTTTGTTTGGATAGATGAATCAAAGCAGGAATACCTTCGTAAAACATTTCATAGGTAAATTTAAATCGATTTGTACGGCTCCATATTATTTTTACCAAATCGACCCCGCATGGTGTTTTTTCAAATGGTATGGCGTAAGAATTCAGGTAGTTTTCAATAAATGTAATCATGTCAGTTTTTGATGCAGGAAGTTGTATATAAAAAGGTGTTTCATTCGTAGAAATAAATCCAAAGATATTCGCTTCTGGGCTTTCACCCCTTGATTCGTGTATACTTCTGCTATTAATTCCGGAAAAAAACATCCCATAAAACCGACAATCATCTTCACTATATCCACGAATGTCTTTTTCATATTTTGGAATAGGAAACCCAATATAATCGTTTGTATCGATGTTTTTGGCTTCAATAAAATCGGGTTCTATGAATTTTTTATCCAATAAATTGCGTACGTGATAACAATCCACACCTTCAACGTTTTTGATACACCACAATGGGTGCATATCCGTCAATGATAGGGGTCGGAATGTATGTTGAATATCCATTTTATAGAAATCACCCGAATAATTACTATCCAACACTTTGCCAATTTCATAAAATTGTCCATCATCAGTAATGACTTCATCACCAATGACGATGTTTTTAATCGGAATGGCTCCACGTTTGGTGTATACGACAGTTTCAGGATCCAAACACTGGTCCACATATTTTGCTGTATGATTAAACACGCGCAACATGGGAACAATGCCATTGGAACTGCCATTGGTTCCCCGGATATGGCTGCCCGAGGCGCGTATGTTGTGAATATGTAGTCCAATGCCACCGGCCCATTTGGAGATATTGGCGCAATCTTTCAGGGTATTGTAGATACCATCAATGCTGTCACTTTCCATAGATAAAAGGAAGCAAGATGAAAGTTGTGGATGAGGCGTACCGGCATTGAACAAAGTGGGAGTCGCATGAGTGAAATATTTTTGTGACATCAGATCGTAAGTTTCCCTGGCTTTCACAAAATTCGTCCCGTGAATTCCGAGGGAGACACGTAACCACATATGTTGTGGACGTTCCACAATTTTCCCATTGACCTTCATCATATAGGCACGTTCCAACGTTTTGAAGCCGAAATAATCGATCAAATAATCGCGCGAAAAATCACACCAACTGTCCAATTCTTCCGTATTGGACATGACCAAATCGTATAAATCTTGACTAATAAGAGGCGACGATTTACCGTGCTTGTCCAAATAATGATAGAGAGCGTACATGGCTTTGGAAAAAGATGTTCCGGTATTTTTGTGATGATTCGATACAACAATTCTGCCAGCTAAAACATTGTAATCTGGATGTACGGAAGACATGGAAGCACATTGTTCTGCGGTCAATTCATCGATTTTTGTGGTGGAAATTTTGTCATACAATTGGTCGATGACTTTCATGACTAATGCGGTGTAATTAATAGTAATACCGGCTTCTTGACCGGTGGATTTGATACGTGTTAATATTTTATCGAATTCAATGTTTTCCAGATCGCCATTGCGTTTGGTAACGCGCATTTCGTCAAACTCCTCCGGTAGCGAAGCTACCTTTGGAGTTAGGTTGTGACCAGTTGAATTAAATGTTGTCATATTACCTGGTGTCTACAATAATATAAGAACTATATTTATATTATTTTCGTAAATATTACGGAGGAACAAGGTCCCAAAGTTGTTGAGAGCTTCGCTCTCTGGTCCCAACCTAACTCCAAAGGTAGCTTCGCTACCTGAGGAGTTTGACCAACATCCTGTAAATTATATTTTAATAGGTGAATATAAACTATACAATTGTCCTTGTTTAAACTCGGTAGGGTCCGGCATTTTATTCGCTTTGTACATGTCATGCGCTTTTTGGGTTGCTTGAATACTTTCCTTATAATAAGGAAAGGGCATGTCACCTTTGTCTCCTTTGCTCATGTGGTAAAATTTTTCGACCCATCCACCAAAAGAGCATCCTTCAAAATGGAGAACATGTAATGTTTCAAACGGCATCTTGTAATTGGAAGACTCTTTGCCTTTGTATCCGAAATCGTGGCATCCCGCTAAATATACATTTGGGTCATTGGTTCTCCCCGCAGCTTTTCCGTTCACGTATGATTTACATGGTGCGCCTTGGTCGCATCGTAAAAAATTGGTCGCAGTAAAACATGAATCGCGTTTTTTGGGTTCTTTGAATATGGCTTCGGCATTCATAAATTTCACGGTTTTGATGTCATTGGACAACCGCATCAAGGAATCAATGTCACCGTGAATAAGTTCATCGCCATCTATATGAATGAGCCAATCGAGGTCTTTGGTCTTTTGCGTATCTCGTAAAATGCTGTTCACAAAGGTAACTTGGCGGTCAATGACAGTAGTATAATTGTTACCCGATTCGTCGCTGGCGCCTGCTTCCATGTAAACGTCGTCCATGTCTTTCAAATATTCTTCCCAGCCAGGGCTGTCTTCCAAACGAATGAAAAACTTGGAAATGCCCAAATTACGGTGATATTTCAACCAAAGGGGGAGATCAATCGGATTTTTCATCATGTTAGCGATACCGATCCGTTTTTTTTGTCCCAACCTAAGTGGTTGAGTTCCTTCGGAACCCTGACTGAACCCTTCTTTTTGCGTCGATGTTTTCAAAATATTATTTTTCACAATATTTGTATGTCTTTCTGAATCCAAGGAAAACATAATACCCAACATGATACCGATGACGACAATGAATAATACAATGAACCCCACTGCTTGAATTACCGAAACCTTTGTAAAACCTTTTACACCTCTTTTAATTCTCATTACATTATATACAGAAATTATTCATGTTAGAAAAGGGGATAAAAATTGGTTTGTTATTTCTAGTTATTATTGCCGTATTTTATGTATTATTTATATTATATTACCGTTTTCCCGAGAACGATGATAAAACTGTCATTAGTTCCAAGAATACAACCACTTATGTGATTAATCTGGATAAGAACCCGGAGCGACTTCAACAAATCACCAAAAGTTATGAAGCATCAGATATACGTGAAATCCCATTGAAACGATTTCCGGCAGTACTGGGTAAAAATGTTGATATTCAAGAATGGTTAACTCCCGAGGCCGTCGAAGAATTACATCGTGTGGAGAAAAAAGGTTATCGCACCCATCATTACCAGTTGACCCGCGGAGCGGTTGGATGTTTTTTGAGTCATTATACTTTAGCGAAGCAGTTATTATCAGATAAGCGTAATGATTATTATGTAATTTTGGAAGACGATAGTATCATAGATCCCAATGGTTTTAAAACCATACAAGAAGCTATGGTAAACGTGCCCGAAAATTGGGATATTGTTCTTTTCGGGTTTATACGTATCATAAATCCTGTTTCTTACGGTAATTTTATTCAGCCTTCTGGATTTTGGGGGCTACATGGGTATGTTATCAACAAAAAAGGTGCAAAGAATCTAATAGATGAAGTAGAAAATATTCGTGTCGATGGACAATTGGATGCTTATATATCACGTATGATACAACAGAAAAAAATGAATGTTTATGCGTATAAAAATCCTATCATATTTCAGTCGAGTACATTATCAACAATACAAATGGGAATACGATTACGGGATGATGTAAATCCTTACGACTATAGGGGATACATTGTATAGGTGTCTGCTGGAATTATAATATTTTTCATCATAGATGGGTCAGGATTGACTGTTTCTGAAACAGTATTATCGATAGAACTACTGCGTTTTTTCGCAGCACGGTGTTCATACCCCGTTTTGCGTTCCTGTTCAATAATGTTCCATGTTTCCAATATTTTGGGTAAAGCTGCTTGAAACCACAAACGATTGCGTTTGACGAGAATACAATGAAATTCATCCAAATACCAATGATGTACTGAATAAAGCGCGTGAGTTGCCCGTAGTTCAAGTTTTTGTTGCTGAATCCATGTTTGTATGTTTTCTTGATTACATTCTATATCCAAAGGCATATACACGTATTTTGGAGGGGCATCCTGATTATTATCCAAATAGATGGTTTTAATATTATTGTCCGATGTAGGTTTGATGTTTTCTACAAAACACAAAAACAACCCTTTTTGTTTGTCGCTGGTGTCTTCGTAAAATGCCTCTTCAGAATCAAACGCTTTGAACCGAGTTTCAATGAAATCGCATTCATCCAAATCACAGGTTTCCATTTGAACTTGCATTTGAATCCAGTATTCCTCTTTGGGAATAGCGGTAATTTCACGATTTACAATGTTTTTCACTTCGATCATGCGTCCAAAACGATCTGAGGACGAATCTATATTGATACCGTCAGGTGAAGCTCCTATACAAGAATGAGTTGCGTGTTGTATACACCCAAAATCAGCCACGCTAGTACCATACAAATGTTCGTATAACATAATGGATATTGGTTCATAAATCGTACCCCATTGCCGAGCATCTTGAGAGAAATGGTTGATTTTATGAACTGTAAATGGTTTACATTTTTCATATATGATACTATTGCGTTGTGAATCTGTACCGAGGGTCTTATAAATATTACTAGCAGTGATTAAATTGTGACGATATTTATACCATTCTTCTGTACGTTGTACTGGTTGAAATTTACATTGTAAATCGCCAATTTTTTGTGAAATTACCTGTTTCTGTTCAGGGGTTAATACATCAGGTTGTGTATTCATGGATTGTCGTGGTGGGAATTCGTCTTCAATGGTTTCTAAAAATTGTGTGAACAATTCTTCAATATATTCATATATATCGTCATAATCGTTTTCATTACACGTGTCAGAATGAATCCAATCTTGATAAATATATTCGACAATTTTATGGACAAAGAGAGATAATGAATTTGGATTCGACTGGTGAATCATTTCATTTTCTACTACAGTTTCAATAACATCGATCATATTTTCTTCAAAGTCGTGGAGTTCTTTTTCAGAAAAAGAATCGAAGAAGTTGGTTTCCGACTCCGAGGTATTTGTTGATTCTTCGTTCATCGATAATTAAATTGGAGACGAAGACGGATAATGTAAATTATATGCAAAGAAAGTTTCATATAATTTTTTCTATTCAATTTTATTCTTTTTGGTTTTTCTAGCAGACTGTTTTTCCATTTTTTTTGCCAATGTTGCTGCTTCTTTTTCCCGTTTTTTGGTTTCGCGAATGTGTTCTCGTTCCTGTTTTTTCGTATCACGCGCACGCTCTCGCTCCAATATTTTAGCACGCTTGGCCAGTTCTTGTAATCGGATTTTCTCGGCTTTTTGTTCCTCCTTGTCTTTGGTCTTTTGTAAGGATTCTTTCGAAGCATCGACTAATTCATCCATAATTTTTGATTGATATTTATTTACCAGCCCTTTCACCATATCGGATTGAATACCTTCCGCATTGGCATAAGTCAATGTTTTACGCAAGCGTTTTTCCACATTCATAATTTGTTTCTTTTGTTTCGCATCTGCGCTGAGAGCTTTTTTGTAAGTTTTACGAATCTTGGCCATTTTCTTCTTGCGATCCTTTTCTACATTGGAAATGTCAGTGGTAATCAGTTTTTTAGATAGTACGTTTTCTTTTTTTTTCATTTTCATGGTGACTCGGTATGTCTTGCGTTCATCGCGAATGACCATGTTTATGACACTGCGTTCTGATTCATTCAAATCATGTTTTAAAAGTGTTCTCAAATGTTTCATGCGTTTTTTGTAGTTTTCCGAAAGACTTTTCAATTGGTTGTCCAATTCTTGTAATTCATTGTTGTGTTGTTGGATGGCCAGATTATATTGTTGAACCACCGGGTGTGCGTCAAATTGGTTTTTATCGGTGATTTTCTTGGCACATTTATTCTTGATCTGATACAACAATGTTTTTTTATATTCGTTATATTCCTCCTCCAGATTCACCATGTTGCCCTTGATTCCCGACAAAGTATCACGCTTTGAGGCGCCCTTGGTTTTAATTTCTTCACGCACCTGTTTTATCTTATCACGAATATTATTGAGCTCGTCTTTGACTGCTTGAACAATCTCGCGAATGTTTTTATTCACGATTTTTTCGCACATTTTTTGTGAAGGACTTTCCAAACTTATCGGATGACCTTTGGTCATCTTCGAAGTTAATTGTTGAGAGCTTCGCTCTCTGACCAGCTCTCCGCAAACATCATCTTTCATAAAGGCGAATTTTTTGACATTAATCTCTGCTATTTCTCCTTGAATTTTCTTGTTCTCTTCATCAAGCTTTCCCTTGAGTTCCAAAATATCCGAATCCAAGATGTTTCGAACAATTTTGCGATCAAATTTATGAACCAAGTCCATGTCACGCGTGATAGGCACATTGACATAATGGAGGCGAGGCTGTGAGAATTGTCGGGCATCCTTTTCACGATTCAAATAACTTATATATCCCGAAATATCGTCCAAATAAATTTCCCGACCCCTTTCCGTAAAAACACCTTGATTATCCAAATATTTGTCTGAAAATTTGGAAAAATCCACGGGCATTTGTTCTTCCTCTTGTTTACATAAATTCACCAATTGAATGAGTTCCATGGGATTTTGAGTAATGGGTGTAGCTGTCATCAATAGCAGACGACATGAATCTTGTCCCGAATATTTGTAAGAATACATGAGGGACTGACGCAAAGCATTCATGTCAGGTTTTTCCAATGACGACAAATCACCACCACCGTACAATTTATGAGCTTCGTCAATGATCAACAGCGTTTTACGCAAGGGATCTTCATTACCGTTGATTTTGACCAGAGTTTCGTAGTAGGAGTTTTGTTTAGAAACCAAATTACTGAATTGTTTGTAAGACATGGGACGAATACGCCACGCTTTGGATAACAAACGCATTCGTTTGTTTTGTTCCTCGGGAATTTTGAGATCCGAATGTTGTATTTGATGACGAATACTTTCATTACATACTTGATCAAACATATTTTTCCAGATGTCGTTTTTGAGGGTGGCACGAGTTACCCAAAGTATGGTATATCCGGCCTTTTCAAAATTATTTGTAGCCGCTGCTATTGCCGAGCACGTTTTACCTGTACCTACAGAATGTGACAACAGCATACCTTTGACGGATTGATTGGGGGTAAAATAATGACGAATAAAATCCTGTGTGGGGGTATAATTGAGGATCGTACTACCTCCCTTCTTTTCGGCAAACTTCTCCGGACTTTGTCCTACCTGCGGAGAGAAGTTAGTAACTTTTTCGACACCTTTGGTCTGCGAAAAATCTACACACAGGTTCTCCATTTTCACGGGGGGCCAAGCAAACTCACTGAAACGATCACGAATAAACCGACGCATGCCCTTAAAACCTAAACGCCCATTCAATCCTACAATTTCTTGTGTATTAACAATTCTAGGTGGTATGTTTAATACACGCAATTTAGGTCCACCGCCACGAATGATTGACTCATCGTCGGCTACCGCAAAATTATGAACATTTTCGTTGAGTTCATAATCTACCGAACCGAATATGGTGTTTTTTTCCAAATCACTGGCAAAAGTCAAAAGACGAACGTCCAAATTCATAGCCTTCAAATACAGATCCATGGCGGTTTCAGCACCTAACAAACTTTTGCGAATCGTTTCCTGAATAGTCAAATCGTAGATAAAAATGTGCAATGGCCAACCTTGTGTGGGATGGAATTCGATACCTTTTTGACCACAGGTTCTCGTACCACGACCAATTACCTGTTTTTGATCAGATGCGACTACAGAAGGTTCAAAAATATGAATGTATTTAATATCAAATAGATCAATACCTTCCTTGAAACCGCTATCCAAAATGATAAAACGCACCAAATTGCCCTGTACATTTTCTGGGCGCTGATTAAATTTACTCAACATGGATTTTTTCATAACTACTGAAATAGGTTGATCATACACACCAACTGAACACATCATGTAGAAATTATCGTTGGTCGTTTTTTTGAGGATGCTGTCAGACAACAATTCGATTTTATTGTAGCGCTTTCTGGAACGTTTTTTTTCTGTATCATCTTCTTGTATATCACCATCCGCGCCTCCCTTGACTTTGAGAGATGCCCCATAACCTAGATGAAATCCCTTGGCAATAAATGCCGCAGCCAACATTTTAGCACCGTAAGTTCCCGATTTCAAATCGGAAAAAATGAAATGTTTGAATAATTTGCCGTGTGTTTTTTTGTCACTACGATCTAACTCCGCTATTTTTGACATAAGTGCACTGAGTTTGGGTGAATAATCAGGTATGTTCTCCAAAAGCAATTTAGGGTTGAAATTTTCGTCATCAAATTTCAAATTATTGTCGCCTTTACTCCAATTGGATTTTTTACGAACACATTCTGGATCAAATGTATGTATGGCTTGTTTTTCTAAATCTGGAGGATTTTTCCGTAGCGATAGCGGAGAAAAATCTCCTAATTCCGGAACAAGCTTGCTTGTGGATGAGTTTGGATCTAAATTCATATTATAACTATTGTAATATAGAATATATAGTTATAATAAAATAGAAAAATGGATACAATTTTTGTTTTTAGAACGGAACATAATCACTATTTTTGTTTACGCACACAATATTACAATATTGATAATGGTCATTAAAATCAGTAATAATTTCTGTACCATAATTGGTTATATATGAAAATTTATAAAATCCATGTTGCTCCAAATATTTTATCACATCCATTAATTTTGTGTTGTTATCTAAAAATGTTCCACCATACTCAAACTGTATTATCTTAATATTTTCTATCAAATTTTCAAACCCTTGTAACACTTTCAATTCAAACCCTTCCGTATCTATTTTAAGAAAATCAATGTTTTTGACGTTTTTTTCAATCATATATTCATTGCCTTTTTTAATATGCAATAAAAATTTATTAGAGTCGTCACAAATACGACAACTGTTGATTCTATTATAGAATGATTGATATTTTGGATAATAATATAATTCTTTATTTTCATCACCTAACCCAAAATTATTAAAATACGAACACTTATTTATATTTTTTTGTTCTTTAAGTGATTGAAGAAATTCGTCGACAGGTTCAAAATAATGAACTTCACCAGTAAAATCAATATATTCACTGTCTGAACGACATCCTACATCAAAAATAAGATTTATATTATCTTTAATAACGTTGAAAAATAATTCTTCACCATTTGTTTTAGAATCATGATTATTAAACATTATATACTCTTGAACATTTATTGTTTATATTATTTATCAATAAATACAAAAATCAATCATCTTCATTTTCGTCTTCGGATTTGGCGGTCTCAGATACGCGTTTAGGGGTCAAGGATTTCAAGGTTGAAACACGCTTGGCATCCATAATTTTAAGGGTAAAATTCCGATTTAATGGACTCAAAAAGAGGGATGGAATGGCAATAATTTCGCGGGTATCCTTATTGTATTGGACGTCTTTGGTTTTTTGGAGTTTGTTTTTTTCCAAACAATCTTTGAAAAATAGCTTGAGTGCTTTGATATCTTTCAATGCTAGTGAATTGTCTTTCCCATATTTTTCGGCAAATGTATGTAATTTTTGAATTTTGGCGGTTTTATCTAACTTATTCCAGGACTCTGTTTTATTATGTTGTTTTTCTCGTTCTAATAATTGGTCTATTTTAGATGCATGATCAATGTCCGTATTTTCCTCCACTTTACCGTACATAACTGGATTAAAAATATTTTTCTGTTTTTTTTCTGTTTTTTTTTCTGAAACAACATTGGCTTGTCCAAATATAGATGAAGGAACCGACATCGTTTCTTTCGTCACTTCATTTTCATGTTCTTCAAACATAATTATTGTAGTTTGTCTTTAGATTACTTATATAATACAATTGAGTAAGGTTTATTTCGTTTTTATAAAACATATATTATGTCTTCGGAAACAAAAAAAATCCCAGTAGAATTGTCTTCATCCAAACAGCTCCACAAGGGTGGAGACCCATTTGGGGTCTCTAACCGGTCTTCTGTAGATTTTTCGCACACCAAAGGTGTCGAAAAAGTTACTAACTTCTCTCCGCAGGTAGGACAAAGTCCGGAGAAGTTTGAATCCGTAGAACTTACACCTTTTCTCATTTATAACGCCGACTTATCGGCGATAAATGAGTTAAAAGGCAACGTTACTTTCGGCATTAAAAATGCCGAAAGGTGTAAAAAACACAAATCACGTGTAGTTACTCAAGAAAAGAAATGGATAGTACAGCCCGAAGATTATTTACCCGAAAAGCAATGGAATCATATGTTTGGTGACGTGTTTGAATCAAAGTTGCGCAACCTTTCTATCAGGCAAATTACGGCAAAAATCGGAGGTTATCGAGCACAAGACATAAAAAACACATTGTATGACACCGAAAAATTTGTGGATATGGATTGTGTTTTGAACCTATTGAAAACATCGGAAATGAAATGTTTTTATTGTAAGAAATATGTACAGGTTCTCTACCAAAATGTTCGAGAACCAGAACAATGGACATTGGAACGATTGAATAACGATGAAGGCCATAACAAATCCAACGTTGTCATTGCCTGTTTGAATTGTAACTTACGACGCAGATGCATGTTTCACGAACGTTATGTTTTTACAAAACAACTCAATGTGGTTAAATTGGATCATTTTAATCAGAAGACCGAAGGTCTTCAACAACTAACTCAAAAGGTAGGTTCGCTACCAGATGAGTTTTGTCCTAACGATGAAAATTGAAGACAGTAGTAATTATTTTTTTTCGCAACGTTTGGTGGGAGAAGGGCGGTGATAACCTGTCTTACACTTGGGTTTCATGGTTTTACATTTACCATTGACACGATGACTACCAGTAACACATTTTGTCGTCTTCTTAACGGTCTTCTTGGCGGTTTTGCTCTTTTTCGCAGTTCGTCTTGATTTCCTAGCAGGCATGTAGTATATCATACAATTAGATTTTTATGTAAAAAACATAGACAATTCCTTGTATGATAACTAAATATCAAATGGAGAACCTTTCATTACACGAAAAAATACGCGAAAAGTTAGATTTTTTTCATAAAAACAATCAGATACCGAACATCATCTTTCACGGTTCTTCGGGAACGGGAAAAAAAACGATTTTGTACGAATTTCTGAGTAAAATTTATGAATATAATAAACATAAAATAAAGCATAATGTGATGGTGGTAAATTGTTCTCATGGAAAGGGAATAAAATTTATACGCGAAGAACTAAAGTTTTTCGCTAAAACAAATATTCAATCCAATTATGGCGTTACATTTAAATCTATCGTCTTGATAAATGCGGATAGTTTAACCACAGATGCTCAGTCTGCCCTACGACGTTGTATTGAATTGTTTAGTTACAATACTCGTTTTTTCATTGTGGTGGAGAACAAACACAAATTATTGAACCCGATTTTATCCCGTTTTTGTGAAATTTATTTTCCCGAATATGTGAATGAAGGAGGAGAAATCGAGAACCTCCATCGAGTTAAATTAAGGCGAAAATTCGAAATTCCAGAAATAACGAATCGCAAACTGGAAGTTATATCTGCCATGTTACGTGATATTGATGAATATTCCGATCATAAAATGTTGGCGGAGATAAGCACCAAAATCTACGATAATGGATATTCTTGTTTAGATCTGATGGAGGTGATTGAAAAAAAAAATAATTCAAATATTTATTCGCTATATATGAAATTTAACAAGGTGAAATCCGAATTTCGATGCGAAAAATTATTAATTCTCTATATGTTGAACGAAATTACGGGGATCCAATGTTTCCCGTACGCCCCTCAGAGCACCTTCGGTGCTCAAGGGTTGAGACCCCCTTTGGAGGTCTCTGACCCCTCCTTCCTGTAGGACAGAGATAATTAACCTCTATTCTGGCCGGATTGTTTTTCATAATCGAACTATGTTCGATTATGCTAACAATATGACCAGAATAAAGCCTATCCAATTCTGGGTAGGTTGCCCTAGGCTCAGAGCCCCAAAGGGGCTCAACCTTACAGCCCAAATGGCTGTTGAGGCAACCTAACCCAGAATAGAGATTAACGTGCTGTCATGCCCCCGTAGGGGCATTTCCTGGCGGAGGAGCGTACGAGGAACCTGTAGGGTTCCTGTAGGGTTCCTGTATAGAATCGTTAAAATGCGTAAAAAAAATCGTCTGTATACAGATATAGGAATGGACGATTTTCAACCCTCTAATTTATATCAAT
>Ga0194055_10000704_pt1 | contig 27080 bp, 32 predicted proteins | sample SepL449m_MetaG_FD_155482 | JGI IMG/M metagenome (GOLD analysis project Ga0194055, IMG submission 155482) | Anoxic zone freshwater microbial communities from boreal shield lake in IISD Experimental Lakes Area, Ontario, Canada - Sep2016-L442-9m | ecosystem: Environmental > Aquatic > Freshwater >... | reverse complement strand
TGACAGAGCTTAGTATCAGCTAGGCATTGGTGTAAGGCCCAGCGTGAGGCAACCAAACCTCCCAAGATGCTCTGAGTATATATCACTAATGCAGCAACTAAACCACTCCAAAACAGAGCTTTAGAATTTTTTCGCATTTGGTATTGACCTGAAGCAACAGCAATAACGACCAAAGTACTTAAAAACAGTAAAGCAGTACCCAAATGAGCAGTCACAATGTCGAAGCGCAGCAGTTGGGTTACGGTAAGTCCGCCCAGAGCTCCTTGCCAGATAATTAGCCCTAAGGCAACTGTCGAGAGAATTGGAAACCACAATGGTAAGTCCTTGCGGTAAAACCAAGCTAAAGCAGCCAAAACTAAAGTGCTAAGTCCAATCAAGGCAGCATCAAGGCGATGAAACCATTCCAGAAAGACCTGGAGATTGAGGAGATATTTGCTAGGTAGTAGCTGCCCATAACAAAGAGGCCAATCAGGACAAGCTAAGCCAGCATTCATAACCCTAGTTGCGCTACCTACTATCATCAAGGCAACAGTAGCTATAATGATTTTCCAAACAAAACGACGCATCCATAGCATCACCTTGTGATTCTCTGATAGGGAATAGTTAAAAATAGATTCACTTTGCATTGTTTTGTATTATTTCCTGAACAAGAAAGGTGAGACCTATCCAACAAACTAACACTATTTCCTTAGAGACGCTCGTTTTTTTAGCAAGATTTAAAACTTAATCAGGCTTAACCTAAATTACTAAACTCCAGCGACGCATTATATGTAAACTTATTGCGCCAATCCCAAAGAAAATCTAAAGATATTAATAGAAAGTAACCTAGATATCTAACAAAACAATAGCCAATAGCTTACCCTTAAAATATAGGCAATAATATAACTTATCTCGGGGTAACCTTGAATATTCCAAGTAATATCATCACTTTGATCATAGGCATTGCCCTTACCTTGATCAGTCTCTGGTATGGACAGAATCATGGGTTGATGCCGATAGCAGCTTCCGATGAGGCAGAGGTAATCGATGGCATATTTGATGTCATGATGACCATAGGTACTGGTCTATTTCTTCTGGTTCAAGGAATCTTGCTCTATTGCATGGTTCGTTTTCGCCGCCGCAAAGGAGATACTACTGATGGGCCTCCCATTGAAGGAAATGTCCCTTTGGAGATTCTCTGGACAGCAATTCCGGCTGTTGTAGTATTCATACTTGCTATTTACAGTTTTGAAGTTTACAACACTATGGGGGGACTAGATCCCCATGCGGCGCATGATGTGGGACTACATGCCCATCATTCGGCTCCTATGGATCAAAAGAATATGCTCGCGCTTGATTTGTCTTCAAAAGATTTGGCCTATGGATTAGGCGTACCTAGCGAATCCGAAGATCAAGTAGACCTGAAAGTAAAGGTCAATGCCATGCAATATGCCTGGATCTTCAACTATCCCCAAGGGGGAATAGTCACAGGAGAGCTACATGTACCTGTAGGCAAGACTGTGGAATTGGAGATGGAAGCCAATGATGTAATTCATGCTTTCTGGTTACCTGAATTCAGGATCAAGCAAGATGTGATCCCAGGTAGGGTAACTGAACTTGTCTTTACTCCTAACAAGGTTGGACAGTATCCAATTGTATGCGCTGAGCTATGCGGCGCCTATCATGGTGGAATGAAAACAGTTCTTTATGTTCAAAGCCCTGAGGATTACCAACAATGGCTAAAGGACAACACTGTAGAAAAAAGCGAATCTACCGAAACCCAAAAGGTCGCAAATGCATCTCCAGAGACCGAATTTTTGCTTCCTCATGTCAAATCGCTGGGACTACTACCAGAGCTTGAGCAACTTCATCTAGAGCATTAAATTATCCGTTTTAATTTACTATGACAACACCATTGGAAGTCTCAAATCCTCATCATATCGATAGTCCTCAGCAGCGCAAGTGGCAGGACTATTTCACATTCAATACTGACCATAAAGTAATCGGCATACAGTACCTGGTTACCTCCTTTGTTTTCTATTTTGTAGGTGGTTTTTTTGCTGAATTAATGCGAACGGAGCTGGCAACCCCGGCTTCAGACTTTATCAGCCCAGAGTTTTATAACCAGGCACTTACCTTGCATGGAACAATTATGATTTTCCTTTGGATTGTTCCTGCCGGTGCTGGTTTTGCCAACTATCTAATTCCCCTGATGGTTGGAGCTGAAGATATGGCTTTTCCTCGGCTCAATGCCATTGCCTTCTGGTTAACTCCTCCTGGCGGGGTATTGTTGCTAAGTAGCCTTTTGGTTGGCGCTCCCCAAGCAGGCTGGACTTCTTATCCTCCATTGAGTCTGCTCAGTGGCAAATGGGGCCAAGAGCTCTGGATCATGAGTCTTTTGATAGTAGGAACTTCTTCCATTCTTGGGGCAATCAACTTCATTACAACTATGTTGAAGATGCGCGCTCCTGGTATGGATATCCACAAAATGCCCTTGTTCTGCTGGTCTATGTTGGCGGCTTCTGCCTTGATCCTACTTTCTACTCCTGCTCTAGCAGCGGCTCTTATCCTTCTGTCTTTTGATTTAATAGCTGGAACAAGCTTTTTTAATCCAACTGGTGGGGGAGATCCTATAGTCTATCAGCATTTATTTTGGTTCTATTCCCACCCGGCAGTTTACATTATGATTTTGCCTTTTTTTGGTGCTATTTCAGATGTGATTCCGGTCCATGCGCGCAAACCAATATTTGGCTATCGGGCAATTGCCTATTCTAGTTTGGCCATTAGTTTTTTGGGTTTGATTGTCTGGGCGCACCACATGTATACCAGTGGGACACCTGGATGGTTAAGGCTTTTCTTTATGGCAACAACTATGCTGATAGCCGTGCCAACAGGAATCAAGATTTTTAGTTGGTGTGCCACCATGTGGGGTGGAAAGATTAGCTTAAATTCAGCTATGCTCTTTGCTATTGGTTTTGTCTCCTCTTTTGTCATTGGTGGAATCACCGGTGTGATGTTAGCCTCAGTTCCTCTGGATATCCATGTCCATGATACTTACTTTGTAGTTGGACATTTCCACTATGTACTATTTGGCGGAAGTGTACTTGGTTTGTTTGCTGGCTTCTATCATTGGTTTCCCAAAATGACAGGCAAGATGTTTAATGAAACCCTAGGTAGGATGCATTTCATTTTGACTTTTATCGGTTTAAATCTAACCTTCATGCCCATGCATGAATTAGGGCTTTTAGGGATGAATCGTCGTATTGCCCTTTATGATCCGCAGTTTCAGCCGCTTAATCAATTGAGCACTTGGGGCGCCTATCTTTTGGCAATCTCCAGCTTGCCTCTGGTAATTGGGGTTTTCTGGTCAATCTTTAAAGGAGAAATTGCCGGTGATAATCCCTGGAATTCTCTAACTTTAGAATGGCAGACTTCTTCTCCTCCCCCAATTCTCAATTTTGATACTACACCAGTGGTCGTCAAAGGTCCCTACGAATATGGACACAATCACTCTAGTGTAGAGGATGTCAAACTAATTGATGCCCCCCAATCACTATAGGAAGGAGTAAATCTATGCAAGGTCAAACAGTTCAAGACTCTTCGATCATTCTTGGTGAACATGCCGCAGAACATGGTCATCCTGACCATAGGCTCTTTGGTTTAGTTTTGTTTTTAGTTGCTGAAAGTATGATTTTTCTGGGACTATTCTCAGCCTTTTTGCTCTATAGGGCTACTTTACCTGTATGGCCGCCGGCTGGAACCCCAGAGCGAGAACTACTTTTACCTGGAATTAACAGTCTGATTCTCATCTCTAGCAGTTTTATCATGCACCGCGGACAGGTCGCCATCAAGAAAAATGATGTTTCTGGTCTACGTTTTTGGTTTGGACTGACTGCTTTGCTAGGTGCAATATTTCTAGCTGGACAGATGTATGAGTATTTTCATTTGGCATTTGGTCTCAAAACAAATCTCTTTGCCAGTTGCTTTTATGTGCTCACAGGTTTTCACGGATTGCATGTGACCTTTGGACTATTGCTAATTTTGATGGTACTATATCGTTCCCTCAAAAATGAGCACTACAATAGTCAGAACCATTTTGGGGTAGAGGCTGCTGAACTATATTGGCATTTTGTCGATGTGGTCTGGATAATTCTCTTTGGTCTTGTTTATCTACTTTAAGACCAAGTCTTTTTTGATATCTTAAGAATATCTTAATATTTTATTAGAGAGAAACCCAAGTTTCTCTCTTTTTCTAATTATTGAAATTTTTACAACTTGCGGTAATATCTTTAACATACTAAGATTTTTCATTCGAGTTCTACAGAATTTGTTGAAACCGGATTGATTAAACTTTGTACTCATAATCTAGGAGATAATAACAAAAATGAAAAAAACTAGACTTTTAGCTGTAATTCCCTTGGCCGCAGGTATTGCTGTTTCTATAGCTCCCTTGGCTTTTGCTCAAAAAGCTGATATAGCTCAAACTGCTCAAAAAGCTTGTGAAGATGCTGCTGTATCCAAAGGCTTTAAGGTAGACAATGTAGTTTCAATTACTCCCAAGGGTACCGATGGAGCTGATGTAATTTTGACATTGAGCCGCGATGGACATCCTGCTAAACTAACTTGCGGCTGGACTAAAGGACAAGGAGCAGCTTTTGGTGATTTACCAATCCCTAAAGTTAGCATTCCTACTGCTGCTATCCCTGTACCTAAAGTAGCAGATCCCTTTAATCCTTGGGGTTGGCTATTGGCTTTGGGCGCAATTGCTGCTCCTCTTTACCTTAAGAGAGCTCATCATCCTGTTGCTGAAGGCGCTGCCGGACATCTTGAAGCATACGTTGAAGGCCATGGCAATAGAGTAAATGTCCATGACAATCCAAGCGCTACTTCTACTATCATTGGTTCTCTAGAAGACGGTCACCGCGTTTTCTTATCTGGGCGTACTGATAACAACTGGTCACAACTACGTGAAGGTGGTTGGATAACTACCAGATCATTGAAACATAGATAGACTCTCTCAATAACACTCCCTAACTTTGGGAGTGTTTCAGTTAAAATTATTAGTAATATGCAAACAACTTCTACTAAAAGCCAGTTCTGGATTTGGCAAGGTTATAAGATTCACTATGTAAAGGCTGGAGAAACACATACTGATTATCCTCCCCTAATATTAGTGCATGGGTTTGGCGCATCGACAGATCACTGGCGCAAAAATATAGAAGATTTACAAAAAGATTTTGAAGTTTGGGCAATTGATTTGTTGGGCTTTGGCCGTTCAGACAAGCCCAATATCCCCTATAGTGGTCAGCTTTGGCAAGATCAATTATCCGATTTTATTTTAGAGATAGTCAAAAAGCCCGCGATCTTAGCTGGCAACTCTTTGGGAGGATATGCCTGTTTAGCTTTGGCCTCGCAGGTTCCTGCCAGAGCGCTAGGGATAATTTTACTCAATAGCGCTGGTCCTTTTAGTGATACAGAACAATCTCCCAACACCTTTAAAACACTAATTGGTAAATTTACCAGCGCTTTTTTATCTCAAAGCTGGGCTACCCGATTGATCTTTGAATATACGAGAAATCGAAGCAATATTCGCAAGACCTTGGAAAAAGTATATCTAGATAAGAGCGCAGTTACAGACCAATTGGTCGAAGATATTTATAGACCATCTTGTGATCCTGGCGCAGCTGAAGTTTTTGCTTCTGTTTTTAAAACTCCTCAAGGGGAAAAGGTAGATATACTCTTAAGCCGCTTAAGTTGTCCTTTACTGTTGATCTGGGGGCAAGGGGATCCCTGGATGAATGTCAGACAAAGAGCTACTAAATTTCGTCAATATTACCCTAAGCTAGATGAGCATTATCTGCAAGCTGGACATTGTCCTCATGATGAGGTCCCAGATCAAGTAAATAGATTAATCAAAGATTGGATTGTTCAGAATTTCCCATTAGCTTAAATTTGCGCCTATGAGAACTCGCACGAATACAAGCCGAGAAAAAGTTCTTCAAGCCCTGCAGCTTATTCGTAAAGAGCTAAGCGCTCAGGAGTTATATCTAGAATTGCGCAATCAAAAAAAGGCAATTGGGTTGGCGACAGTTTATCGGGTTTTAAAATCGCTTAAACTTGAAGGGGCTATCCAAGAGAGACTAACTCCAGTGGGAGAATCTTTTTACAGTTTGATCACCCCCACACATAGCCATCATCTCAACTGTCTAGGCTGCGGTAAGATAATCGCTTTGGATATTTGCCCTCTGGATCAACCTATTTCCCAAATATCCAAGTCAGAGGATTTTAAGGTTTTCTATCACACTATCGAACTATTTGGACTGTGCGCTCTATGTCAATCAGATTCCCAGCTGCCCTATGGAAATGTTCATCAGCCAGGGATGAGCTGCCCAGAGCAGAACAATAAAGATTGTCACGCCTAAATAAGCAGGCTTGAGAAATTCGCCCAAAACAAGCTTTTGTCGACCATCGAAAACTGCTAAAAAAGGAATCACGCAAGTTCTAGCTTTAAGAGCTCTAAAAGCCTCTCCATATCGTTTTTCTAGGCGATAGTCTCCATGCCAAACAGCAAACAGATGATGAGCAATTAATCCCAATGAAGTTAAAAGAGTAAAACTGCTGCCTATCCAAAGGGTATGAGCGATGCACCAAAGAACTTGGCCGACCATCTGGGGGTGACGGGAGATACGAATAATACCTGTTTCGTATAGATGAACTTGTGGCTTTTGAATTGCAGCAATTTCTAGCAAATTAAAAGTAGCCGGATAGAGAAAAATAAAAGAAATAGCAGAAAGTAGCCAGACCAAAGGCTTAACAATAGCTACATTTTGAAGCTGCCAGAAAATCAAACCTTCATAACGATGGCTTAAAAAAAACAGAATCAGAATTAAAGCTGATGGAAGACTGCATAGGGCAAAAAAAATTCTATAAATTCTAGGACCTACCTTGGATTCTGCCCAAGGCCTTAAAGCAGCTAATCCACTGTGAAGCAAAGCAAACCCCAACAGCAGTCCAAACATAATGTAATGATTGATAAAGTTAGGACTATTGTTGAAAGAATTCATAAAAAAATAGCAAAATAATAGATATTATTACTGATTGTAAAGTAATTTATCCCCATACTTATGCTACTGTCAATTATTGACGGGATAATTTGCTTCGGCTTGTTTCAGCTATTAAAGGGTCTATGTCTGATATACCATTCACGCTAGATCAACTCCGCATCCTCAAAGCCATAGCTCTTGAAGGTAGTTTTAAAAAGGCAGCTGATACTCTTTATGTGTCACAACCAGCTGTTAGTTTACAAGTACAAAATTTAGAAAAACAACTCAATGTTCATCTTTTTGATCGAGGTGGCAGAAAAGCGCAGCTAACTGAGGCAGGCTATCTGTTACTTAACTATGCAGAAAAAATTATCAGTCTTTGTCAAGAAACCTGCCGGGCTCTTGAAGATTTAGGCAGTTTGCAAGGTGGAACCCTAATTGTAGGAGCCTCTCAAACTACCGGAACATATCTACTGCCCAGAATGATTGGTATGTTTCGTCAGAAATACCCAGAAGTTAACGTTCAATTACAGGTTCACTCAACTAGAAGAACTTCTTGGGGTATCGCCAATGGACAAATAGATCTAGCAATTATAGGAGGAGAAGTTCCTATTGAATTACAAGAAACCCTCAAATCTTTACCCTATGCTGAAGATGAACTCGCTCTAGTTTTACCGCCTGATCACCATTTAGCTAAGGCAGAGTTGATACAAAAAGAAGATCTCTATAAACTCAAATTTATTACTCTAGATTCGCAGTCTACTATCCGTAAAGTCATTGATAAGGTTCTCACTCAGTATGAAATTGATGTCAAAAGATTGAAAGTGGAAATGGAACTAAATTCAATTGAAGCAATCAAAAACGCTGTCCAAGCCGGGTTAGGCGCTGCCTTTATTTCTACTACAGCAATTCAAAAAGAGTTGCAAATGCAAATTCTTAAAACAGTGCGCATTAAAGATGTAGAAGTCACAAGAACATTATCAGTTCTGATTAATCCCAATCGCTACCGCTCTCGGGCTTCAGAAGCTTTTACCAAAGAAATACTTCCTCAATTTTCTCCCTGTTGGGATTATCTAGAAATTGAAAAAATATACCTAATCGTTCAAGGGGTCTCAGGCAGCCAAGTTTATTAGTTAAGAGATCGCGATCGCATTCCCAATCTAGCGAGCAATTGGCTCAATGTCATTGAGCTGCCAGGTTTTGTCAAAGTATGCTTGCAATGGTCCATAAAAACGGAAGTAGTGAAAGTAGCCCTTGCCTGGGTTAGTTTGGATCCAGTTGGTTGCATTGGCAGGTCGAGTTGGACCGAAGTAGAGGTCAACTGATCCATCAGAATTAGTGATCAAATCCGGCTTGCGTGAACTTAAGTCGGCTGAACCTTGTGAGGTAATTAGTGGCCCGCGCGAGACATTATCATAAAGAGTGATAGACCAAAACTGCTTAACCGGGGGGTTAGGATCTACATGAAGTTTGTAGAACTTACTCCCACTGAGCCAGTTGCCATTTTTATCTTTTGAGACTTCAATGTAAACTTGTCCTGCGCCTAAGGTACGGCCCTGCATGCCGACCGACATACCGATTGCCTCATAGAACCAAGAAGAGCGCTCATCAAACTGCACAAGAGTTTTAGCTGGATTCTCTTGATCCAAATCAAATAATACTGCATATTCCCAATGCTTGCCGGGATAGATAGTTGCACCTTGGTAACGTTTTTCAAAAGCGATGGTACGCGCCATCAGCTCACCGACTTGAGCTGCATCAGTGAGGATCTTTGCTTGCCGGGCATTAGGGTTAAAGGGTTTGCCTGGCGAGATACCGAGTGATGAGAGCATACCAAACATCATGCGATCACGAGGAGCAACAGGCTCGTTGCTATAGAGCTCTGAGAGTAAACGCCAATATTCAAGAGTGTTGGGTTGAGCTGAGGTCCAAGCGCGGCCACCAACAGGAACAAAGCGAGTCGCAGCAGGATTAGCGCGGTCATTCCAACTGTAGATCTTAAACTTGCCAATTATCGCCTTGGCAACAGCCTTATCTGGATCAAGGCCGCGCGTTCCAAACCAAACTTGATTACTACTCGAACGGAACACCCGATAGCCAGGCGCATCAATATCAGGACTATTGGGTGGGAGTATTAAATATTTGCCGCCAGAACCTTTGTCAGGTCCAGTCTGTCCCATATCGCTGACGGGTTGCTGCCAGATATCCAGAACGCCACCTGCTGTTGCCCCAGCGGGTACATCGATGACCATTGGCCCATTTTTTGAAAGGTCCCAAAAACTAAAAGCATAGAGTGTGGTGATGTTTGGTGTGAGCATCCCCGCTTTATCTTTAAGATCTTGATAAAGAACAATATCACCCGGACGAGCTCCAAAAGTATGGAAATTAGCATCCATCAAGGCCTTGAATCCTACAGCAGGCAAGGCCCATAAATAAGCCTGCGTGGCCCGCTGAAAGTCCATTTCATCATAGAGTTTATTGGCAGTTTCATTGGTAGGATAACCCTCTTGCAATGTAAGCGGGCCAAGACGTGTTTGTAATGAGGTTTCAGCATTAGCACTGTTTGCTGTTAGGCTCATCAAGATAGAAAAGGCACAGAGAAGACTTTTGCTTTTTATCGACAAGTGTATGCGCATGTTTTAAGTAATCTTTATATTGCCAATACTTTACCAGATTTTGCCCGGCTATTATTTCTCAAATGAATCCTTGGGTCTGAATATATGCCAGAATCACTGTATATATAAATTTGTTTTACCTTATTAATTAAAGATGAGATTATCACAAAGACTTAACACTCTTATGTTTAAAAGTAAAAATTCTCTAAGTTATTTTAATATCTGGTTAATTTTTTCCCTCGTTGCCATTGGAATTTTCATATTGTGGTACCCAATGGGGGCTTCAATGAGTTTTTTGTTCTTTGATACTGGGGCAGGATTAAAAGCAGATTACTTATTTTCCCAAGGCTATATACCAACGGTGGATTTTTCCTATGTTTATGGACTGCTGCCCTTATCAATAGCACACATTTGGTACAAAATATTTGGAAGAACACCTCAAGTTTTTTGGGCTTTAGTTTTAATATTTAAACTTTTATCTGTTTATACTTTAGCTAAAATTGCTTATTTAGCAAATTTAAAAACTCTAGGTGTAATATTTTTAGCTATTGCCATACCTTTTTCTTTCTTTTGCAACTACAATATCAATCTTACTCATGCAATAGAGCCGTTTTTTATCTGTTTAGCGCTGAGTGAACAATTGGCTGGTAGAAAAAAATACGCCCTAGTTGTATTAATATTTAGTATTTTTACTAAGGCAAGTTTGTCCTATTTTTATATACTTCTTTTGTTGATTTTATACTCAATTGATTTACTCAAACATAAAAGAAATATTCTTGATGCGATTTATCAACTAATTCCTGCTAGTGTTACTTTTTTAGCTATGTCCTTTTGGATCATTATTAACTATGGTTTAACAGCATTAATACATAGCTTAATTCCACTACAAGCAGCTAAAGATTATAAACAGCCTGAATTCGGTTTTTTTGGAGGCGGAGGAAAAGGTTTTTTTGCCCCACCAGGTATGAAATTCAGTTATTATATTGGCACTGGAGTTAGTTTATGGGTTATTTTATCGATTGTGCTTCTTATTTCAAGTATTTTACTATATCGTAAAATAATTAAGAATAATATCAACGGTGATATAGTTCGTATAGCTGAAGTTCAAATCACAACATTATTGCTTCATCTAGGTTTTATAATTTTCTTTTTTGGACATAATAGCTCATGGTGTTATTATGCTTATTTATTACCAATAGGATGTTCATTATTAGCCAGTCGAGCTTTGCCTGAATTTAAAATTAATATTAATAGAAATATTTTACTTGTCGGGCTTAGTATTTGTGTGATTATTGGTTATGATTTAGTATTTTTCAAAATTTATCATCAAACATGGATTGAGTCTAAATACGAAAAATCACTAGTTTCTCTGTGGTTTAATAAAGAAGAAAAAAAAGACTTTTTAGAATTATTGCAATCTTGCAAAACAAAAAATACCCTGATTTATTCTCCTGGAGCAATTGATTTATTTTTTCCTTCTTGCCACATGGCTTCTGCTTGGTACCCTAAAAATTCTTCTCTATTAAATGATCAAGATATTGCCAGAATAAATAAACAATTTGATGAGGCTGAAGAGGTAATTACTCCACTTGATAGTTTGGCTTCTCTTTTAAAAATAGATAGTATGAAAGAAAATTTCGCCAAATTTGAATTAGATCACAAAAATAAGAATTTTACTTACTTAAAAAGAGTAAGCAACCCCTCCAAAACTAAATAGAGGGGTTTGGGATTACTATTGGCATTTACCAGAATAGACTTTACCAGCGTGATTTATCATGATCTTGGAATAGTTACTTGATAGGGAAAAGCTTATGGGGGTACCGTTTTTGGTTTTGCCTGTAAATATATTTTTGCCACCTAGCGAGGTAGTTGCTGTATCGACAATCTGCGATTCAGGATTAGAGATAGTTTCGCTCTCAAAATCAGTTATGGTCACTGTATTTTTGCTTTTATCGATGATCACCAAATCATTTTCTCCTACTGTGATCTGCTTTTGCAAAATAGTAATAGAAACAGGTTGTCTAAGTTTGATAGAGGCATCATCAATTGTGGAAGTATAGAAATAGTAACCACCTTTTTTGCCTGCAACGCAGATTATTCCATCATTGAGACTAGGTGGGGCAGCTAGTGTTGGTTCTACTGCTACAAATGCTGTCAGACCAGAACATATCAGCAATCTAACGAAAATCTTGTTCATAAAAAAATAAATTCATTCAAAATTAAACCCAACTATGTTAACAGTAAATTTGCTTAAAGTCAAAAAAATCCTCCCCTGCTATAAAACAAGGAAGAGTTGATTTAAATTGGTTAATTTTATTGAGGAGCTAGACGAGGTTGAATCACACCATAGCCGCCGTGGTTTCGCTTGTAAATCACATTGATTTCATCAGTTTGCTGATTGCGAAACATATAAAAATCATGATCTACTAACTGAAGATTTTCTAATGCCTGTTCTATGGTCATTGCTGACATGGCGAAATATTTGCTACGTACTACCTCAGCTGGGAGAGTTGGAGTTAAATTACTAACTAAACTCTCGCTAACTGGCTGCTCTGTTACGAGATCACCGGTTTTAAGATGAACTTTTTCTTTATGATCTAATTGACGTTCTTTATATTTACGAAGTTGACGAGCTATTTTATCAGCTACCATATCCACACTGGCATAGAGGGTCTCGCTACTTTCTTGGGCGCGTATTACAGAACCGTTGGCATATACAGTAACCTCTACTTTCTGGTTATTGCTGATTCTTGGATTGCGCGCAACAGACAAATGAGCCTCAACTTTGGTAATTAATGTCTCAAAATGCTTAATGGATTTTTCTAATTTTTGTTGGACATAATCATTGATTGCATCTGTTACTGTTACGTTATTTCCCTGGATCAAGAGCTTCATATCTTCTCCTCCAATGTCATTGAATATGATTCCTGTTTCTAGAAATCAAGACGATTCAAATAGCTTTTCTTACTTTCTAGATTAACACTTCTAATCTCAATTATTTTGATTATCATTTTATTTAAGGAATCGTTGTTATTTTCCTTTGCATAGTGTTATATTTCTTCAAGATTAAACTGATAGAATTATGTCAAGACTTTGTCATGTTCATTGTCTGGGTCTGATTGCTTATGAAAGAGCCTGGAAATTACAACATATATTGGTAAACGAGAGACAACATTCATCTGATCTACCGGATACTTTGCTCCTGCTCGAACACCCACCAGTCTATACACTGGGAACAGGTTCATCTTTACAATATTTAAAGTTTGAACCAGATAGCCCTATTCACCCAATTCATAGGGTAGAAAGAGGGGGAGAGGTGACATATCACGCTCCTGGGCAGATAGTTGGCTACCCTATTTTAAATCTAAACTATCATCACAAAGATCTGCACTGGTATCTCAGACAACTAGAAAGTGTAATTATAGAAACGCTCAAAATCTACGGTTTGCCAGCGGTGCGACGTCAAGGGGTAACTGGTGTTTGGCTAGATGGCCGCAAGATTGCTTCTGTGGGAATTAAAGTCAGTCGTTGGATTACGATGCATGGTTTTGCTATCAATGTCAACGCAGATCTTGCTGGATTTGAGCATATTATCCCCTGCGGCCTTCAAGGAGAAAAAATGACTAATATGTCCCAATTCATTCCAGAAATTCAAATAGAACAGGTTCGCTCAAGTGTAATTGAAGAATTTGCCAGAGTCTTTGAACTTGATTGTCTGATTAATTCTTCTGGATATTTGCTTGAGATAGAATCAACTCATTAAAATTGCTAAAATTAATGCCAAACATAGTGATTGGCTTTTCATACCCTCTAAGTTGTACTGAGTATTCTTGAAAAAAATCCTCTTGTGATATCAGTTTGTTTAGATGTTCATAGGTAGTCTCTCCAACAGCCAAATCCACTCCTACTTCCTTGGTAGCTGATTCTAAACGAAAGGCAGTATTAACTGTATCACCTATTGCTGTAAAGTCCGGATTGTCGTCGCTTCCTGTATTGCCAATCATGGCATAGCCCGTGTTAATTCCCGCCCCTGCAGTAAGCTTAAAGGGAAGATCATATTGTTGAGTTAAGGTATTAGTTAATTGGGAAATTTGATAAACAGCCCAAAGAATACTGAAAAGTTCTTTGCTAGATATTTCAGATCTATTGTGTAACCATACTGCCATCACAGCATCCCCAATATATTTATCAATCCAACTGCCCGAATCCCTGATGATTTGTCCTGACTCTCTGAACCAATAACCGATCATCTCAGAGAGCCTTTTTTCTCCTATCTGTCTAGCTAAAACAGTATAATTGCGTATATCGATGACCATCACCGACATTAATCGACGCTCAAGCATTGCAGAGGTTTGGGTATCTCTATCGCCTATAAAGGTTTTCTTTTGAGAGTCTAATTTTCCTTGTTTAGCAGAAGAATTTGGGACATGAAATTCTAGCTGTGTTTTACCAAAAGTAATGGTATCTCCATCTCTCAAAATAATTGGTATACTGACACGTCTGCCGTTGATGAAGGTTCCATTGCGACTGCCCAAGTCTATCAAATAAAATAGCCCGTTTTCGGTTAGTTGCAAAATGGCATGATTGCGCGAAATGCAGTTGTCAGGTACTACCAAGACGTTATCTCTACCACGCCCAATAGTCCAATAGTTCTTATCTGTTAACTCAAGACAACCAGTTCCTTTACTCGTATGAACCACCAAATATGGCTCGCCCATCATATCTTCGACGTTCTTTTCAAGCCATAGTAAACCTGGAGAATCTAAATGATCATCTTTACCAGTCATCAATTAATAACAAGAGATATTGCAGATTTATTTTTTAGACAAGATAAGCTGCAACCCCGAATAAACCGTCAACTAAAATTGTACTTAAAATTGCGCCAGCAAAACTCCACCAATGTAATTTTTGTTGTCTAAGCGCGTATAGACCCAAGCTTAATAGAACACCAACTAAGACAACTGCCCAACTGATACCCCAGGGATTTTGGATTTGCTCTAAGGCCTTATGAAGAACTGAAGCAATGAGACTACCATCTTCGGCGGCCATGATTTGTCGCCAGTAAGGTATTAGACCTGTTAAGTAAAAGTAGATATCTGTAATTATAGTTCCCACAAGAGACCCTAGGTAAAACAATCCGCCAATCTGATGTTTACCGCGCGATAGTGCATATATAACAAATGGGAGACAAAGAGATTCTATAGGAATATGGATCAATGGCTCATGACGAAACCAGCCCCAATATATAGCTCCAGCCAGCCAAGAATAACTAAATCCTCTTAGGAGATCTCCCCATACTTTTGTTCTGGGATTTTTAAGCAAATAGTGGCTCAACAGCAATAGTACTATTGTCGAAAATAAACTTAAAACAGGCATAGTTCTTACCAGCGGGGCTTCTACAAACACAGGCGCGCAGACTAATACTCCAGAGAGTATGCATACTGATTTTGCATCCTGTAACTCATTAATGTCGATATCTGGCTGCCTTGACGATGAAGTTAACAACAAAATATATTTCCCAGAACTTTATTTTTATTAGAATATTCATCTATCTTAATAGATTTCTGCGAATATGCCCCATGGGGGGATATTAAATTCTAGATATTGAGAATTGTGTAAAACGATAAACAAAAAACAATATTCTAGAGATCTTCGGTTAGCATATACCATTAGATGCTTTTTGAGATTCGTTAAGGAGTGGAATTTTAAAGTGAAAGTAGCTATAGGCAAAAAGGATCAAAGTAGAGAACCTATCGGGGATTATGTGGCCGAACTTCAACTCCACATGACGCTGCAGGCCAAAAATCTAGTTCCCAATCTCAGCGCGACCCAAGATAGTCGAGTCAGACTCCTGCAGGATACTCAAGCTGATCTTGAAAAAACCGTATCTCGTCAGTCTTTCTAAAATCAGTTTGTACATCTCCACTAAATCTGCCTTGATTTGCTGTTTGGATCTTGGTAACTAGGTGCCATGGACAAAAATTGTCCAAATAAAGAAAATAGGTGTGACGCTTTCCGATATGATCAAAAATGCTGATAAAAATTATATTGTCTAAATTTAGAAAGTGGTAACTATCCGCCCCACTTTCTCTCTGACTAAACAAGTTAGGGTAATGAGCGGAGACAGAGAGAAGGAGTAATGAAAGAACAAGACGTTTTTAATAAAGTTCAAGAAATCGTAGTAGCGCAGTTAGGGGTTGAGCCTAGTCAAGTTCTGAAAGATTCCAGTTTTGCCAATGATCTCGGTGCTGATTCATTGGATATTGTTGAATTGGTTATGGCTTTGGAAGAATCCTTTGATATTGAGATACCAGATGAAGAAGCAGAAAAGATTGAAACTGTAGGTAGTGCAGTAACTCACATCTTTGCCAAAGTAAGTGATAAGGCTTAGTATCTTAAGTTGACATTAAGGCTGTGCGGATTCTGAACACATTTGATTTGAAAGAGAGACAATGGCAAATTGGCAACGAAGAAGAGTAGTAGTTACAGGACTGGGAGCACTTACCCCCATCGGCAATAATGTAGCTGAATATTGGGAAGGGTTGATCAGTGGTCGTAACGGAATAGAGCCTGTCACCCTATTTAATGCATCTCAACATGCTTCTCGTATTGCGGGGGAAGTCAAAGGATTTGATCCTAATGCCTTTTTAGATCGCAAAGAGTCGAAACGCATGGATCGTTTTACCCAATTTGCCGTAATTGCTAGTGTGCAAGCCCTGTCAGATTCTCAATTGATTATCAATGAACTCAATGCTGACCAAGTAGGAATAATCATTGGGACAGGAGTAGGTGGGCTCAGAGTCATGGAAGAGCAACAAGAAATCTACCTAAGTAAGGGTCCTAGCCGCTGTAGTCCGTTTATGGTGCCTACAATGATTGCCAATATGGCAGCAGGAATGACTGCTATTCACGTCGGCGCTAGAGGACCCAATAGCTGTACAGTTACTGCTTGCGCGGCTGGCTCTAATGCTATAGGTGATGCTTTTAGATTAATACAGTATGGCTATGCCGATGTTATGTTTTGTGGCGGAACTGAAGCGGCGGTCACTCCTTTGTCTATGGCCGCTTTTGCTTCAATGAAGGCCCTTTCTACTCGCAATGAAGAGCCAAGCAAGGCCAGTCGTCCTTTCAGCATAGATCGAGACGGCTTTGTTATGGGAGAAGGTTCTGGAATACTCTTATTAGAGGAACTTGAACATGCTCTCGCTAGAGGCGCCAAGATATATGCAGAGATTGCTGGCTATGGTACTACTTGCGATGCCTATCACATGACCTCACCTATTCCTGATGGACGAGGAGCTGCCCGGGCTATTGAGTTGGCACTTAAAGATGCTCAATTGAATCCTCAAGATATCGATTACATCAACGCCCATGGCACAAGTACTCCTCTTAATGATTCAATAGAGACCAAGGCTATCAAAAAAGCCTTTGGTTCGCGTGCTAAGGCAATAGCTATTAGTTCAACCAAGTCTATGACTGGTCATCTACTCGGTGGTTCCGGTGGAATTGAAGCTGTTGCGACGGTATTAGCTGTATGCCATGGACAAATCCCACCTACAATCAACCTTGATAATCCAGATCCTGAATGCGATCTAGACTATGTTCCTAACATCAGCCGTACTCAACAAGTGGGAGCGGCAGTTTCCAACTCCTTTGGCTTTGGTGGACACAACGCTTCCTTAGTCTTTAAAAGGTATCAATAGTTTGGATCTTTCCAATGTGTCCCAACAGTGGGAAGATGTATTCAAAACAAGCAATATCTATTGTAGTTAATTCTCTAAAAAATTATGGTTGCCACTCAACAGTCCCTCCAAGAACTTTGTGTAAATGCTATTCGCTTTCTAGCTATTGATGCAGTTGAAAAGGCTAAGTCGGGACATCCTGGTTTACCGATGGGCGCAGCGCCTATGGCTTTTGTTCTCTGGGATCAATTTTTGAAATTTAATCCCAAAAACCCCAAATGGATTAACCGGGATAGATTTGTCCTTTCTGCTGGACATGGCTGTATGCTGCAATATGCCTTACTATACCTAACAGGCTATGATAGTGTACCTCTCGATGAAATTAAGCAGTTTAGGCAGTGGAAATCCAGAACACCAGGTCATCCTGAAAACTTTGTCACACCAGGGATTGAAGTTACTACTGGTCCTTTAGGACAAGGAATCGCCAATGGTGTTGGATTAGCTTTAGCTGAAGCTCACCTAGCTAGCGTTTTCAATAAGCCTGATCATAAATTAATAGACCACTATACCTATGTGATTCTAGGTGATGGTTGCAATATGGAAGGGATTTCTGGTGAAGCTTGCTCTCTAGCTGGACATTGGGGGCTAGGTAAGTTAATTGCCCTCTATGACGATAACCATATCTCTATTGATGGCTCGACTGATGTTGCCTTTACTGAAGATGTATCTAAGCGTTTTGAGGCCTATGGTTGGCATGTCCAGCATGTTGAAGATGGCAATCATGATTTAGCTGGAATAGCTAAAGCAATTGAAAATGCCAAAGCAGTGACTGATAAGCCCTCATTAATCAAAATCACTACTTTGATTGGTTATGGCTCTCCTAACAAACAAGATACCGCTGATGCCCATGGTTCAGTTTTGGGTCCAGATGAAGTAGCTTTGACTAGAAAAAATCTAGGTTGGGAGCATGAGCCTTTTGTAATTCCAGAAGATGTGCTTAACCATTTCCGTAAAGCCATTAGCCGAGGCTCTGAGCATGAATCTAAATGGGAATCTCTCTGGAAAGACTATCAAAGCAAGTATCCCAAAGAAGCTGCTGAGTTTGATAGATTAGTCTTCAAAGGGGAACTACCTCAAAATTGGGAAAAATCTCTTCCTGTTTATACTCCTACAGATAAAGCTTTGGCCAGTCGTAAAAGCTCCGAAGTTGTGCTTAACGCGCTAGCTGCAGTTCTACCTGAGATAATTGGTGGTTCAGCTGATTTAACTCACTCCAACTATACCGAACTCAAGGGCTATGGAGATTTCCAAAAGGGTCAATATGCCAATCGCAATGTTCACTTCGGTGTACGTGAGCATGCGATGGGAGCAATCTGTAATGGTATTGCACTCTATGGAGCAGGCTTGATCCCCTATGGTGCGACTTTTCTCATCTTTACTGACTATATGAGAAATTCGATCAGACTCTCTGCCCTTTCAGAAGCTCAAGTGATCTGGGTGATGACTCATGATTCAATCGCTTTGGGTGAAGATGGTCCTACTCATCAACCTGTCGAACATATTACCTCTTTGCGAGCTATTCCCAATCTTCTAGTATTCCGTCCTGCTGATGTCAATGAAACCTCTGGCGCCTATAAAGTGGCGGTAGAAAACCGTAAAAGGCCAACTCTTTTGGCACTTTCACGTCAAAATCTACCTAATCTTGCTGGAAGCTCAATTGAAAACACTGCTAAAGGAGCCTATATCCTCAGCGATAGTAATGGAACTCCTGATATTATCCTTATTGGCACAGGTAGTGAAGTTGGCCTATGCGTAGAAGCGGCCAAAGTTCTTACAGGTGAGGGATTAAAAATTCGCGTAGTTTCCATGCCTAGTTGGGAATTGTTTGAAGAGCAAACTAAAGAATATCGTGAGTCGGTTTTACCTCCTGCCGTTAAAAAGCGTCTAGCCGTAGAAGCTGGAATCAGTTTGGGTTGGTGCAAATATGTTGGAGATCAAGGAGCAACCATCAGTATTGATACTTTTGGAGCTTCAGCCCCCGGTGGGGTACTTCTCAAAGAGTTTGGTTTCACGCTCGAGAATGTTGTAGCCAAAGCCAAAGCTCTCTAGTTCAAATAGGGGGGAAAATCACTCTAGCCCAATGAGCGCTGCCAAAAGCGCTTTTTGGGCATGCATGCGGTTTTCGGCTTGATCCCAGATTTTGGATTGGCTTCCTTCCATAACCTCATCGGTGATTTCTTCCTCTCTATGGGCTGGCAAGCAATGTAAAACTATTACCTGAGGATCTGCTAGAGATAAAGCAGCATTATTAATTTGATAGGGCCTGAAGATTGGGATCCTGTCATTAGCTAGATCTTCTTGTCCCATGCTTGCCCAGACATCTGTATAGAGAACTTGAGAGCCGTTAATTGCCTCTTGTGCATCATTGGTGATTGTAACCTCACCACCAAGAGCTCTGGCTTGTTCAACTACAGAGCTCAAAGGTTCATAGCCGACAGGAGTAGCAATACGTATTTTTATTCCTGCCAAAGCCCCTCCTATAATTAGGGAATGGGCTACATTATTGCCATCTCCCAAATAAGTCAAAGTTATATCCTTGAGCTGACCAAAGCTTTCTTCTATAGTCAGAAAATCTGCCAATATTTGACAAGGATGTTCCAAATCGGATAAAGCATTGATGATGGGGATCTGGGCATAGCTGGCAAAGGTTTCTAGATCCTCTTGCTTAAAGGTTCTTACAGCTAAAATATCTAAATAACGATCTAATACTCTTGCTGTATCCTGGATGGGTTCGCCGCGGCCTACTTGGGTCACACTGGGATTAAGATCAATGACTTGGCCCCCTAATTGATACATGGCGACCGAGAAAGATACTCTTGTCCTAGTTGAAGCTTTGTAAAAGAGTAAACCTAGGACTTTTTTGCATTCAATACTCAGCTTGCCGCTTTTGAGTTCACTGGCAAGTTGGAGAAGATAATGAAGTTCATCGGAGGTTAAATCAGCCAGAGAGAGAAGATCCCTTCCTTGAAGTTGTTTCATAAGCGAAAAAGAACATTTAAAAAGGATTATTATAGCCTTATACTCTACAAAAATCTGATGTCACAGCAAGTTTTACTCAGTAAGTCTCTGCCAGAACTAGTTAGTTGGGTCCAAGAGCAAGGCCAGCCCGCTTATAGAGGTAAGCAGCTCCACCAGTGGATATATTCTAAGGGAATACATTCTCTTGATTCTGTTACCGTTTTTCCCAAACAATGGCGCGATAAGATGTCGGACTATCCTGTTGGGCGCTCTATAGTGCACCACAGGCAAATAGCTTCGGATAAAACCCGCAAGTATCTCCTGCAACTAAAAGATGGTTCGATTATTGAAACAGTTGGTATCCCCAGCAGCAAAAGATTGACTGTCTGTGTCTCAACCCAAGTTGGCTGTCCTATGGCTTGCGATTTTTGTGCAACCGGTAAAGGTGGTTTTGAGCGCAATTTACAAGCCTATGAAATTGTAGATCAGGTTTTGACCGTAGCTGAAGATTTTGGGCAAAGGGTTAGTAATGTGGTCTTTATGGGAATGGGAGAGCCTTTGATAAATTTGGAGCAGGTTGTAGATTCGGTTATTTCACTCAATCAAAATGTAGGCATAGGTCAGCGCAACTTGACTATCTCTACTGTTGGGCTCCCTAAGAAAATAGCCGAACTTGCTCAATATCAGCTCCAGGTAACTCTAGCTGTAAGTATACATGCCTCTAACCAAGCTATCAGAGAGCAGTTAGTTCCCAGTGCCAAACATTATCCTTTTAATGAGTTACTGAGTGATTGCCGCAATTATGTCAAAACAACTGGTAGAAGAATTAGTTTTGAATATATTCTCCTAGCTGGGGTCAATGATTCTACTGCCCACGCGCAGGAATTAGCGCAGAAAATTAAAGGTTTTCAATGCCATGTCAATGTAATTCCCTATAATCCAGTTCAAGAAGCCTCCTATAGAAGACCTTCACCTGATTCTGTTAAGAGTTTTAGCGATGCTTTGGAAAAGATGGGAATTGCAGTTACTGTGCGCTATTCACGAGGACTAGATGCAGATGCCGCGTGCGGCCAATTGAGGGCATCTCGTTTACCTGGTACATAATAGGATTCGAGTACTTTACCTGTATTTAAGGTGTTTACCAGAAAATAGTCACAGACACGGCAACTTGTCTGCACAATAGTCCTATTCTGGAAGTAAGTTCTCTCTGCAAGCGAGCCGCAGTTAGGGCAATGTGTATATAGCATTTAAAGTTTTTTTAATTTATTTAATTTATATTTACATAACTAAATTAACAGTTAATATTGACGTTTACCTTGATCTTTATGAATTCTTTATCTTTTTTGGTTGATCCCTAGTCTTGAAAGACAATTCTCATATGATTTAATCTAAAATATGCAGAGCGTAGAAAATTTAATTCAAGAAGTACAAGCTGAAGCGCAGAGGGAAGACTTTCCCCTAGATCTAGATGTCTATAGAGCAGCAGGAAAAGTGCCAACTAGGCCAGTTCTCTATGCTGGAAACTTAAAAAGTGAAATTTGCTTTTTTGGCAGAGACTTAGGCAGAGATGAAGTATTTGCAGAGCAGCCCTTGATTGGAGCAGCAGGCAAGATGGTTAGAGATGGTTTCTATGAGTCTATCTACAGACATAAAGGAACCGATAGAACACAAATTAATAAGATCTGCTGTGAAAGACTTTTACTTACTAATACCGTCCCTTATAAACCACCGGGCAATAAAGCCTATTCGCCTGAAGTTAAAGAGAGATTTCGACCCTTTATCCAAAGATTATTGGTTAACCATTGGCAAGGTGGTCATATCATCACCCTTGGCACAGAGGCTTTTAAGTGGTTTGCTCCCTACGCTGCTAAAGGGGAAGTTCTTCAATTTTTTCAAAGAGATGATAAATATAGTGCCAAGTTTTCTTTAAATTTGTCTGCTTATGATGAAAATGGCGCGCGCTATCAACGCCAAGTAAATCTTATGCCTCTTCCACATCCTTCTCCTTTAAATCAAAGATACTATGGAATTTTTCCTCAACTTCTGCGCGCGAGATTAAATGAACTAGAGTTTTGAATTAAGTTTATTTTTTAAAGTCCATCACTTATAATGATAGTCCCAATCAAAATGGACATAATTTCTTGACTAATAACAATATTTCTAATGGAAGTATTTCTCACTCAGAATATGTTAGAATTCTTCGCCCACTTCTACCTCCAGAGGCCTTTCTTCCTGACAACAATAAAATTCTGATTTTATTTATTAATATTGCTATTTTAATTTTGGGCTGGGGCACAGCTCATTATCTCGATCAATGGACTTGGTATTTGCTCTGGCTCTTTCTACCTTTAGCTGTGATTATGGGAAACAGCATTATTGTGCTATTGTTTAGTACACACGATTTGATGCACAGTAAAAGTATTAACAATAATAGCCTATTGAAACAATCCCTTTATCTATTGGGTTTAACAATGCTCTGGATGCCACCAACTCTGTGGACAGCTCTTCATAATCGTCAACATCACCACAACACCAATTCAATCAAAGATCCTGATCGTAGCTATCTTTTTGAACATCCCAATAACTGGGGCAAATGGATTCAAAACCGTTTTGCTCCTTCTTCTGAAGTCAGCTCCTTAGGATTGATACTCGGACTGGCAAGTGCCTGGGGAATATATACATTTCGCAATCTAACTTCTATACTTTTTTTTAATAATGGTTTGCCTGAATATCTCCCAAGGGCTTTCAAGGTTAATCAAAAACAAAGAAAAACAATTGCACTGGAAATACTTGTGATTTTGGGTATTCATTTAGGCATTATTAACTTTCTGGGACTTCATCCCATCAAACTTTTGCTCGGATACTTTTTACCAATTTGGATTGGCTATGCAGGAGTAATTTTTTATATCTATACTAACCATCTGCTCTGTCCAATGAAGGAAATTAACGATCCTTTACTTAATACCCTCTCAGTTAGAGTTCCTCGGATATTTGATTGTCTTCATCTGAACTTTTCATATCATACAGAACATCATCTTTTCCCGGGCTTGAATTCTGATTACTATCCTATGGTTCAAGCTCTTTTACTGGAGAAGTTTCCCGATCGTCTTAATCTACTTCTCATGGGTGAGGCGTGGCGGTTACTATTAAAAACTCCTAGATATTACAAAACAGAAAATATCTTAACTAACTGGACAGGAACTAAATCTTCTATTTGCCCTGCATCTAGCATTGGGTCTCATGCTAAAACATGATTTGACTATTTATATAGTTCAATAAGTGCGCTGATATTATCCCCCCCATAACCATGTTCAATTGCCAAGCGTAAAACTTCTTGGGTAGCCTTGGCTAAAGGCGCCGATGGCGAGCTCTCTAGAATATAGCCAAAGTCTTTTTCAGCTAAATCTACAGGAAAAAGGGGAGTATGATTATCCAGCTTCATCAAATTACCATAGTCAATGTCACTCCTAGTGCTGGATGGATCGCCTTGTTAATTACTCGCCCTTCATGTCTCACTTTGACCACCAGCGCATCTAGGTAAACAATTGGAAATTGGATATTGCATCGAGTGTTCGATTTTGCCATAGTTTACGTTCTGTTTCTACCGCCTCAGTTACGTTAGAAATCAGTGTATGAGATACTTCTACTCCATAAAGCTCTTCCAGTTGGTCCTGGATATCCCGGGTGGTCATTCCTCTTGCATAGAGCGCTAGTATCTTGTCATCAAATCCGTTAAATCTCGTCTGTCCCTTGGCTACTATTACAGGCTGGAATTCTCCATTGCGGTCTCGGGGTACTGCTATTTCCGCTTTGCCAAACTCTCCCTTGATTGTTTTCTTACTGTGTCCATTGCGTCGATTTCTGGCTTTAGAATCGTTTTCTGTTATTTCTGCTAGTTTTTCTCCTTCTTCCTCTAAATGCGTATCTAGCTCAGCTGATAAACAACGTTCAATCAATGCTTTGGTCAGTTGCTTTAGGATTCCCCCTTGTCCCATTAAGTCTTCTGGGTTTTTGTAGTCTTTCAGAATTTCATCAAGGATTTCTGGTCTCAGGAGCATTGTTTCTACTTCTCTCTTTTTTAGTAAATTACAACTTCTCTCAACCCTTAACACAATCTATTTTACAGTCCCGTAATTTATGCAACTATTTGCTGCAATTTTGTTAAAGAATCGAAATTTTGAATTTTTTGGGAAGCATTGAGAATTTCAAGACCGACAACATTACCCTCTGCGTCATAATCCAAAATTACCCCAGGACTAACAGAGTCGCTTTCTTGGATCTCTGCCTCACTCCAATGAATTGTTAAAATATCTACCTCTACATCATATTTTGCCTTCATCGTCTTGTCTCCAGTATTTATTTATCTTGCTAGTTAAGTAAACTGTAACAACTTTATTTGGTTCAACTAAATCATTGACATAGGCTCTTAGAAGGTAAGTTTTGGTGTTATTGGCGATAAATGTTCCTTGATATACCTTAAGTCCATCTTCTTCTAAAACTTGTCCAGGATATTCTAAAATCATTTCTAGTATATCAATGGGTATTTTTCGCTTAATGATTTCTTCCCGTGCGTGTTGAGTCAGAATAAATTTCATGCCACGATTCAATTGGAACAATTACGGCGACTGTTTTACCTTCATCATTAGATATATACTGAATATCTGCTTAATTCATTTGGACTATAATTTTGATATTCCCTCAATAATATCATAGACCCTAGATAACTATGGATAAGCGCAACCATGTCGAAAAACCCCTTTTAGATCAATTGCATGGACTAGGTTGGGAGATCCTAGACCTAGAAACAAAACAACAACCCAGAAATAGTTACCGTAAGAGTTTCACCGAAGTAGTGATGTTGCCTATATTGCGTCAACAGCTAGGGATAATTAACCTTTAGTTGGAAGCAGCTCCATAATCCTCATAAAAAATAACTCAGACATAACTCAGTCATTCAAGTCTTTTTTTTAAAAGTCACACAGATCCGAGACAAAAGTCACGCGCAAGTCACTCCCATACTCAAGTACGAATAAGATATGATAGGCTTATTTATATCTTATAAACCAATTTGTTTATAAATAATCGGGAGTAGTTCAATGTCTCAACTTTCACCTAATCCTAATACTGGCTCAATTACTATTGTCTCTACCGACACCCAAGATAATAGTGAAAATTTTGCCAACATCGGCACCATAGCTAACTATGGCACTCTGAAGAATGACCCTGGTGCCACTCTAGATAACTCTGGCACTCTATATAACTACTACAGCACTTTAGATAACTATGGCACTCTATATAACTACTACAGCACTCTAGATAACTTTGGCACTCTGAAGAATGAATCTGGTGCCACTCTATATAACTACGATGGCACTCTTACGAATAAGATATGATAGGCTTATTTATATCTTATAAACCAATTTGTTTATAAATAATCGGGAGTAGTTCAATGTCTCAACTTTCACCTAATCCTAATACTGGCTCAATTACTATTGTCTCTACCGACACCCAAGATAATAGTGAAAATTTTGCCAACATCGGCACCATAGCTAACTATGGCACTCTGAAGAATGACCCTGGTGCCACTCTAGATAACTCTGGCACTCTATATAACTACTACAGCACTTTAGATAACTATGGCACTCTATATAACTACTACTACAGCACTCTATATAACTTTGGCACTCTGAAGAATGAATCTGGTGCCTACTTATACAACTTCTCTGGCTCTCTATACAATGAATCTGGTGCCACTCTAGATAACTTTGGCTCTCTATACAATGAATCTGGTGCCACTCTAGATAACTTTGGCTCTCTATACAATGAATCTGGTGCCACTCTAGATAACTCTGGCTCTCTGACGAATGAATCTGGTGCCACTCTAGATAACTCTGGCTCTCTGACGAATGAATCTGGTGCCACTCTAGATAACTTTGGCTCTCTATATAACTACTACTACAGCACTCTATATAACTTTGGCTCTCTATACAATGAATCTGGTGCCACTCTAGATAACTTTGGCTCTCTATATAACTACTACTACAGCACTCTATATAACTTTGGCACTCTGAAGAATGAATCTGGTGCCACTCTAGATAACTTTGGCTCTCTATACAATGAATCTGGTGCCACTCTAGATAACTTTGGCTCTCTATACAATGAATCTGGTGCCACTCTAGATAACTCTGGCACTCTATATAACTACTACAGCACTTTAGATAACTATGGCACTCTATATAACTTTGGCACTCTATATAACTTTGGCACTCTGAAGAATGAATCTGGTGCCACTCTATATAACTATGGCTCTCTTCTATACAATGAATCTGGTGCCACTCTAGATAACTTTGGCACTCTATATAACTACCATCTAGATAACTTTGGCACTCTGAAGAATGAATCTGGTGCCTACTTATACCACTTCTCTGACACTCTGAAGAATGAATCTGGTGCCACTCTATATAACTATGGCACTCTATATAACTACTACAGCACTCTAGATAACTTTGGCACTCTGAAGAATGAATCTGGTGCTACTCTAGATAACTCTGGCACTCTGTGGAATGAATCTGGTGCTACTCTAGATAACTCTGGCACTCTATATAACTACTACTAAAGCACTCTATATAACTTTGGCACTCTGAAGAATGAATCTGGTGCCTACTTATACAACTTCTCTGGCTCTCTATACAATGAATCTGGTGCCACTCTAGATAACTTTGGCTCTCTATACAATGAATCTG
>Ga0194055_10000703_pt1 | contig 27096 bp, 27 predicted proteins | sample SepL449m_MetaG_FD_155482 | JGI IMG/M metagenome (GOLD analysis project Ga0194055, IMG submission 155482) | Anoxic zone freshwater microbial communities from boreal shield lake in IISD Experimental Lakes Area, Ontario, Canada - Sep2016-L442-9m | ecosystem: Environmental > Aquatic > Freshwater >... | reverse complement strand
CGGACAACCCATGGCCGGTCGTGACCCAGCGTGACGGAACGGTGGTCGCGATCACCAAGGGTAAGGTCAATGTTCTCGCCAACCTCACCGACCGTGTCGGTCAACAGGGCGGCGAGCGCGGCCTGCTAGGCATCGCCTACAGCCCACAGTACAACGACAACGGTTTCGTCTTTGTTGACTACACCGATGCGGCGGGTGACACGCAAATCGTGCGCTTTCGCAAGGGCAAGTACGGACATTTCTTGAAGGGCTCAGCGACGACGCTCCTGTCGATTCGTCAGCCCTACGCCAACCACAATGGCGGGCAGCTCGCCTTCGGGCCAGACGGCTTTCTGTACATCGGCATGGGCGATGGCGGCTCTGGTGGCGATCCAGGCAACCGGTCCCAAAACCCCAATACGTTGCTCGGCAAGATCCTCCGCATCGACGTCAACGCCGGTACGCCTTACGCGATCCCGTCGACCAACCCCTTCGCTGACGGCACGCTCGGGCAGGCACCGGTCTGGGCGATGGGCGTCCGCAATCCGGGCTTCTCGTTCGATACACGCACCGGGAGCATGTGGATTGTCGACCCGAGCCAGGGTGCCGAGGAAGAGGTCGACTGGATCGCCAATCCTGCCCCACCACTCCCCAACCTTGGCTGGCGCGCCTTCGACGGCACGAAACCGTACTCTCCACAACCGCTGACCGGCACAGTCGTGACGCCGCTCACGTCCTACGGCACCTCCTACGGATGCAACCCCGTGGCCGGCGCGGTCTACCGCGGTAAGACGATTCGAAAGTTCCGCAGCAACTACGTCTTCGGCGATAGCTGTAGCGGACGGATCTGGTCGATCCTGCGCAAGGATGCGAAGCTCGTCGACACGGGCTTGCGCGTACCAAAATTGGCCGCGATCGGCCAGGATTCGAGCGGCGAAATCTGGCTGATCAGCCAGAAGGGCCAGCTCTCGACGATTACGACCTAGAGCCCTGCCCCAGCAGGGCGAGTCGAACGCCACCGTGGTGTTCGGCCGTCTCGCGGCAGACGCGCGAGATTGCGGCGCGTGCGGCGGGAGTGGGTATCGGCACTCCCCCAAGCGGCTCGGCCAACAACTGGGCCGCAGCACTGGCTGCAATCGGATCGAGTGGACTGCCACTGCCGCACGTCGCACAGAACGCACAGCCAGCCGCCGCGTCGTAGACGGCAGCCGGCGCGCCACACGCGACACAGGCAGCCACCTCTGGACGCCAGCCAGCCAGAGCGAGCAGCTTTAGGACAAACCCGAGGGTGATCGTGTCGGCGCCGCCCCGAACATCGTCGCCAAGCGGCTCCGTCAGCGCCTCGAGATATCGCTGCAAACCACGGTAGAGACGCTCATCTGGCTCTGGCTCGGGAAACAGGCGCACGATCGCCTCAACACCACCGGTCGCAGCAAGCGCACGGATCGGATCCCGTCGCAGCTCATCGCCCGACCACAAGACGTCGGCACCGGTGATCGTCGAAAGATCGCTCTTGCCCGGCAGCACAATCGCATCGATGCGCGTCAACGGTTCGAGCCGCGCACCCATCTTGCCCGTGGTCTTGCGGGCACCCTTCGCGATCACGTTGACGCGCCCGAAGTCGGGGGTCAGCAGGTGCACAACACGATCGGCTTCGCCCGTACGAAACGACCGTAGGACAATCGCCTCGGTCGCGTACGCGCCTGCCACCGCGGGATTAGTCCTGGACGAGCGCGAGCAGCTCGCCGTTGCGATCAAGCGCGGCGATCTCGTCGAACCCACCGACGGGCTCACCGTCAACCATGATCTGCGGCACCGTCATCCGGCCCGTCATCTCGACGAGTTTCTCTCGAAAGCCGGGAACGCGATCCACGTTGATTTCCTCAAACGGGATCTCCCGTGAGGTCAGCAACGCCTTCGCGCGCGTGCAGAAGGGACACCAATCAGCGGAGTAAACAATGACGTCTTTCACACCTGTTTCAACGTCCGTTTTGGTCGTGGCATTCCCGACCGGCGTGGCTTTGGTTGGCAGGTCAGACAGACGTGGGTGCCACGACCTGCACAGCGCGATTTGATGATCTCGGACCCACACACGATGCACGGCTCACCGTCGCGGCCGTAGACGCGAAACCGCTCTTGCATCGAGCCGTAACCGCCCTCCGGATCGCGGAAATCGCTGATTGACGCACCCTGGGCGCGAATCCCCTCTTCGAGCGCCTCCCGGGTCGTTGCTGCGAGCCTGTCCAACTGTGGTTGACGCAGGCGACCCGCCGGGGTGTCGGGATGGATACAGGCCGCGTGGAGTGCTTCGTCGGCGTAGATATTGCCGACACCCGCGACCAGTCGTTGGTCGAGGAGCAGCGCCTTGACGGGCGCCCGGCGCCCCGCAAAGGCGGCCTTCAAGACGGAACCGTCGAAATCACTGTCGATCGGCTCGGGACCGAGGCGAGCCGCGAGATACCTGGCCGTTTCGTCGTTCGTCAACAGGTCCCACGTGCCAAAGCGACGGGCGTCTGCGTACGCAACCACGGTGGCGTCCGAGAGGGTCAACACCGCACGCGTATACTTCGGCTCGCCATCCGCACAGAGCAGCCAGTTACCAGTCATCCGTAGGTGAGATACCAACGTCTCCTCACCGTCGAGTCGCACCAGCAGATACTTGCCACGCCGATCGATCGCGAGGATCGTGCGGCCCGTTAGACGCTCTTCGACGCGCCGCGCATCGTCGCGCCCGACGAGTTTCGCGTCACGTACCTCAACCTGAGTAAGGCGGCGCCCAGCAACGTGAGGCTCGAGGCGACGACGGACGGTCTCGACCTCAGGCAACTCGGGCATGCCTGCAGCCTAGTCGGCGTCGTCTACTGTCCGGCCTTGGCGGTCGAAATAGCGGCTCGAATTTCGGGCAACAGAGTCTCGATACCGAACTGTGTGGCGACCGCGTCCAAATCAAACTTGGACTCGTCAAGAACCTCAATCCCGAGCACGCGCTCGTCAGCGTCCAAGTCAATCACAGCAACTGTCGGCTCGATCGTTTCGGACTGCTCGACCTCCCCTACGGCAATCGTGATCATGAGGATTTCACCAGGCGCCGTATATGCACTGATCGTCATAGCTCGATCGTACTTCATTGCGTTGCTCGTCTCCTTCTTCGGAGAGTGGACTTCCACCACGTGGTGAAGACCACGACTATGTCATCGCGCTGCGCCCAGATGACGTGCAAGACACGATCTCCGAAACGCCGTTGTGAATGCCAGCGCTCGTTCCATCGCCCTTCATTGAGGAGCTGCTGCGTGTCCGGTTCGCGGATGACCATCACGACTGCCTCTCGCGGCACACGACGCTCACTGCGTCGAAATTTAGCGTGCTGCGTGTATTCGTCGGGCACATCGCCAGTCTTACGGTCCCGAGCCCAACCCAATACGCGCGCAGCCGCACGTGCGGCGGGCAGATAGGCGCGACGAATGCGCCTAGATAGACCGAGCGCGCGGGTGGGCAGCCAAGAATGTGTCACGCAGATGCGTACCTGCGACGTGCGTGTAGATCGCAGTCGTGGCGATGCGTTGATGCCCAAGCAGCTCCTGGACGGTGCGCAGATCGCAGCCACCCTCAACGAGGTGGGTCGCGAAGGCGTGGCGCAGCGCATGCGGGCCAACCCACTCCGGTAGACCAAGCGGTTCGGCATGACGGCGGACGATCAGAAAGACTCCGCGGCGGGTGATGCGACCGCCACGATTGTTGACGATCAACGCGTCGACGTCTTGTCGCGCGCCGAGATGGGTCCGACTGCGAGCGAGGTAGCGCTCGACCGCACGCACGGCCTGTCCGCCGCACGGCACGACGCGCTCGCGCCCACCTTTGCCGAGCACGCGAACAAGACCGAGTTCTCCATCGAGGTCACCGGGGCGCAGGCCACAGAGTTCCGAGACGCGCAGCCCCGCGCCGTAGAGAAGCTCGAGGACGGCGCGGTCGCGAAGACCGAGCGGCGTGTTGTCAGGGTGCTCGACCAGCGCGATCGTCTGCTCGCTCGTTAGTGCATGCGGTGGAGCCTGTGGCGCGCGAGGCAGCGGCACATCGCGCACTCCGGCCGTACGCGCACCCTCTCGCGTGCGATGTCGCAGCAGCGAGCGCGCTGCTGCCAGTCGGCGGCGCACGGTCGCCGGTGCCAGCCCGCGTTCCTGCAAGGCCAGGGAGTAGGGCTCGAGATCGATGCCCGTCACCGCGTCGAGATCTAAGTTGTTCGCGGTCAGGAATACCTGAAGGTCGGCCAGATCCGTGCGGTAGGCCGTGATCGTATGCGGCGAGGCATCCCGCTCGAGCTGCAATGCCTCGAGAAAATCGCTGATGCGCGGATCCTGCATAACGGGGAAGTTCGCGGACGCGATTGCACGTCCTTCCTTCCCCCGATGGCATGACAAACGTGATCAGCTTTGCTTTGGGGTCTGACCCCAAAGCAAAGCTGATCGACCTAGACGCTCGGGTCGACGCCGTCGATCAGGTCGCTGAGGTGAACGTATGGCAGGCCGTGGCTTTCGGCGACCGGCTGATTCGTGATTTTGCCGGCCATCACGTTGACGCCGCGTGCGAGCGGCTTCGAGAAGCGCACTGCCTCGTCAAGGCCCTTGTTGGCGAGCAGTTCAGCGTACGGCAGCGTCACATTGGTGAGGCCGCGCGTCGAGGTAATCGGCACAGCACCTGGCATGTTCGCCACGCAGTAGTGGACGACTCCGTCGACGACGTAGGTCGGGTCGGAATGCGTCGTGGGCTTCGACGTTTCGAAGCAGCCACCCTGGTCGATCGCCACGTCGACGAGCACCGCACCGGGCTTCATGCCACTAAGCATGTCCTTCGTAATCAGCCGAGGGGCGCGGGCGCCAGCGACGAGGACCGCGCCGATCACCAGGTCGGCACCCGCAATCGCCTCTTCGACCATGTGGCGATTCGAAATCTCCAACGTGATGCGCCCGTCCATCATGTTCTCGAGCTCACGCATGCGGTCGACCGAGCGCTCCAGCACCCAGACATCGGCCTGCATACCCACTGCGATCAAGGCGGCGTTGTAGCCCACGATGCCGCCACCAAGCACGACAACCTTGGCGGGCGCTACGCCAGGCAGGCCCGCCAGCAAGATGCCGCGGCCGCCCTTCGGCTTCTCCAGCGAGTGTGCACCCATCTGAGGCGCAAGACGACCCGCGACCTCGCTCATCGGAGCAAGCAGCGGCAGCTTGTGATCGTCGGTCTCGACCGTCTCGTAGGCAATGCACGTCGCACCCGTCTTGATTAGCGCATTCGTCAGCTCGAGATCGGGAGCAAGATGCAGGTAGGTGAAGAGAATCTGCCCGTCGCGGATCTTGGCGTACTCGGGCTGCAGTGGCTCCTTGACCTTCATCACCATGTCGCACGTACCCCAGACGTCGTCGCAGGCAGCGATCGACGCACCGGCCGCCACGTACGCAGCGTCGGGGAACGAACTACCATCGCCGGCCGTCGTCTCGACGACAACGTCGTGGCCGTGGAGGACGAGCTCGCGCGCTCCAGCGGGCGTCAGTGCGACGCGGTACTCGTCCTTCTTAATTTCTTTGACGACACCTACGCGCATGCGAAGCACCTCCGGGACACGATCACAACAGGGAACCCGTAGATGGTATCGCTCAGCACCCCGTTCGGGCGCCTCTCTTCTGCCTGATGGTCAGGCTACGGCGGCGCGAATCAATTCGACGGTAATGCGCGAGAGTGCCTCAACGTCGGCTACGGCGATGTGTTCGTCGGCCGAATGGATGGCCTCCATGCCGCTGGAGAGGTTGAGGCACTGCAGGCCACGCTCGTTGAAGACGTGCGCGTCTGCCCCGCCACCCGTTTCGATCATGCTGGGCTGACAGCCTGCCGCGAGCAGCGCGGTACGGGCGAGCGCGACGACGGGCGCGTCATCAGCGAACCCATACGCCGTGTATTCGCGGGTCTGAGCCAGCTCGACCGAGCACCCTGCGGCGGCGGCAGCAGCATTCGCAGCGTCGACCGTCTCTTGGGCAATCAGTACGACTTCTGCATCGTTGAGGCTTCGCATCTCCAACTGGAGCGAACAGGTCTCCGCCACGATATTGCGCTGACTGCCACCGTTGATCAGTCCGACGTTGCGAGAACTGCCGGGACCAAGTCGCCCCATCTCGAGCTCGGCCAGCATCTTCGCCGCCGCGTGGATCGCATTGCGACCCTCCTCGGGTGCGATGCCGGCATGCGCGGCCTTGCCACGAAACGTGATGTTCATCGACAGCTGGCTCGGCGCCCTCAACACGACTCGTCCGGGCGGTCCGTCGACGTCGTAGACGAAGCCCATCTGCGCCACTAGACGTTCGGTATCGAACTCCTTCGCGCCACACAACCCAATCTCTTCCTGCACGGTGATCAGCAACTCAACACCGGCATGAGGGATGCCCTCGCGCAAGACGCGCCGTACGCCGTCGATCATGCCGGCCACGGTGGCTTTGTTGTCTGCGCCAAGAATCGTGTCGTTGGCGTTGACGATATACCCATCGCGCTCGACGGGGTCGATCGGAGCTGATGGCGGCACCGTGTCGACGTGGGCATTGAAAAACAGTGGCGTGCCAGAGACAGTGCCAGGAATCCTCGCGTAGAGATTGCCCGCATTGCCGTTGATCCGCGAGCCAGCATCGTCCTCGTCCGACTCAATGCCCATCTCGGCGAGCACCTCGCGACAGAGGTCAATCGCAGCGCGCTCTTCTCCCGGCGGCGTGGAGAGTCGCGCAAGGGCCAGGAACAGCTCGAGCGCGGTGTCCACGCGTTAGACCGTGGTCGAGGCGGCGCTTGCCCGACGCGTCTCGGCTGGCGTCGAGTCGCGGTAGGCGACTGCCGCTCCGACGAAATCGCGAAACAGTGGCGCAGGACGGGTTGGACGCGACTTGAACTCGGGGTGGAACTGGCTCGCGACGAACCACGGATGGTTTGGCAACTCGATGATCTCGACGAGATCCTTCGAGGCAAACGTGCCCGAGATAATCAGTCCATGTGCTTCAAGCTGAGGGCGCAGGAGGTTCGAGACCTCGTAGCGGTGGCGATGACGCTCGTAGATCGTCTCTTCGCCGTACGCCGCGAAGGCCTTCGTGCCGGCCTTGAGCGTGATTGGCTCGGCACCAAGACGCATCGTGCCGCCCATGTCGCGCACGTCTTTCTGCTCTGGCAGCAGGTCGACGATCGGGGCCGGCGTCTCGGGATCAAACTCGGTCGAGTTCGCGCCGGGCATGCCAGCAACGTCGCGCGCAAACTCGGCAACTGCAATCTGCATTCCGAGACAGACGCCGAGGAACGGCACCTGATGCTCGCGGGCGAAACGGGTCGCCGCGATCTTGCCCTCAACACCACGACCACCAAAGCCACCCGGAATCAACACGCCATCCACCGAGGCGAGCTCCTCGCGGGCTTCGCCTCGCAGCACGGCCTCGGCATCGAGCCAGACCAGTTTGAGCACCGCGCCATGGTGAATCGCACCGTGCTTGAGTGCCTCGACCACGGAGAGGTAGGCGTCTTGGAGTTGGATGTACTTGCCGACGATCGCGATCCGAACCTCGCCGGTCAGGGCATCGACTCGGTCAGCCAGTGCTTCCCATTCGGACATATCAGCCGCAGGCGCCTCGATCCCAAAGCCCTCGAGTACCAGATCGTCAAAGCCTTGATCGTGCAGCGCGAGCGCGACGCGGTAGATATTCGATGCGTCCTCGCAGGCAAGGATACGGCTCGGCTCGAGATCGGCGAACAAAGCGATCTTGTCCTTGAGGTCGCGCGTAATTGGATGCGAGGCTCGGCAGACGACGATGTCGGGCGTAATACCGATGCGGCGCAGTTCGTTGACGGAGTGCTGCGTCGGCTTGGTCTTCAGTTCGCCCGCCGCCTCAATCATCGGCACAAGCGTGCAGTGGACGTAGCAGACGTTGTCTTTGCCGACCTGATTGCGCAACTGCCGAATCGACTCGAGGAACGGCAGGCTCTCAATGTCGCCAACGGTGCCGCCGATCTCGACGAGCACGATGTCGACGGCCTCGGCCTCGGAGACGCGCAAGACACGGCGCTTGATCTCGTCGGTGATATGCGGAATGACCTGAACCGTCGAACCGAGGTACTCGCCGCGCCGCTCGCGGCGAATCACGCTGTCGTAGATGGCGCCAGCCGTGGCGTTCGAGAGGCTCGACGTGTTCTCGTCGATAAAGCGCTCGTAATGGCCCAGGTCGAGATCGGTCTCGGCCCCGTCCTCCGTGACAAACACTTCGCCGTGCTGGAACGGACTCATCGTGCCCGGGTCGACGTTGATGTACGGGTCAAGCTTGATCACCGCAACGCGCATACCGCGGTTCTTCAGAATGCGTCCGAGTGAGGCGGCAGTGATGCCTTTACCGAGAGAGGAGACGACACCGCCGGTGATAAACACGTACCGGGTCTTGGTCTCCGCCATCTCGATCCTCCGTCGTCGTCAATGAGCATCCTAGGCAGGGTGTCGGATGTCCGGCCTCAGTCGCGTCAGAGGATAAGACCTAACACGCGCGCGGGAAACCCCGAGGCGCCGACAATCGGCGGCACGCCAACGATCAAGAGTGCACCCGTCGCCGGTAGTCGCTCGAGGCCGACAAGACCTTCGACCTGCCAAAGACCAGCGGGCAGTGTCCGGTAGTGCACGACGAAATCCGTTTCGACTCCGCGGTCGATCGAGAGTGTGTCGATGGCGATGCCCACCACCCCGCGCTCGATCACGAGCTCGGCTGCATCGAGACCCATGCCAGGAAAGCGCAAATCCGAGACATAACGTGGTCCGTCACCGATGTGACGATCCCAGCCCGTCCGTACGACCAGTGCATCGCCGGGCTGGAGTCGTCCGTGGGTAGCCTCCATCGCCTCGACGTCGGCAGCAGAGACCGCGTAATCGGCGTCGTCAGCAACGCGGTCGGCGACATCAAGCAGCCGAGCAGGCACGACCAATCGTTCCGCGGGGACCTGTTCGACCGTGATGCCTTCGGCGTGGAAATGTGCGGGGGCATCGAAGTGCGTACCGACGTGCTCGCTGATGTCGATCCGTCGAATGAAATACCCATCCGTTGCGACGGTTGCGTCGACGCGGGCCGAGAGTGGCTCCTGACCGGGCCATGGAGTTGTCGCGGGGCCGAGTGGCTGGGATAGATCGATCACCTGCATCGTGAGTCCTCCGAGAGTCTTCGCGCGATAGCGAAAGTCTACGACGAAACGTCTGAACGCATTCGGCGAGCCAAGACGAGCGCCTCCTCGGCGGTCTCGTCACCGCCAAGCATGCGTGCGAGCTCGGCCTCCACGCCAGCATCGTTGAGGAGCTCGATGGTGGTCTCGGTTGGATCGCCCGCTACCTTGAGCACCCGGTAGTGACGATCTGCGAGTGCGGCAATTTGCGCGAGGTGCGTGATGCAGATGACCTGCGTGGATTCGGCGAGTTCGCGTAACTTCTGTCCCACAGCGACAGCCGTCGCTCCGCCAACGCCGGCATCGACCTCATCAAAGACGAGCGTCGGCACTGCGGCTCGATCGTGCGCAGCGACCCGGAGTGCGAGCGCAACACGAGACAATTCGCCACCTGAAGCAGCCTCGGCGATCGGGGCTGGTGCCAGTCCGGGGTTGGGGGCCAAGAGGATCCGCACCTCGTCCTGCCCTGACGCACCCAATTCGCGTTCGGCCAGTTCGATCTGCACCTCCGCATCGGCCATGCCAAGATCGGACAGGTGCAGCTGCACGGACGCCGCGAGCTTCGGCCCCAACTGTCCCCGCGCCTTCGTCAGTGCGGCAGCCGCTACGTTTGCAGCCTCCTCTGCAGCTGCCTCTGCGGCGCGGGCCGCGTCAACCCCTCCACTCTCACCCTGCACAATCGCCAGGAGGCGCTCGGCCTCAGCGCCGGCCTCAATTGCCGCGTCGAGCGTGCCATGGCGGCGTACGAGATCGGCGAGGAGGTCAAGACGCCCCTCAACCTGCTGCAGGCGCTCCGGGTCGTGCTCGACCTCGTTGGAATACGCATGCAGCGTTCGCGATGCCTCCTCGAGCCTGACAACAACCTCGCGCAGTTCCTCGGCGACGGGCAAGAGGTCGGGATCGCGGTCGACAGCCGAACGAACCGCGCGTTCTGCCTGCCCAGCGAGCCCGAGTGCGCCGGCACCATCGTCGGGCGATAACAACGTCGCGGCCGTGCGCGTGCCGTCTGCCAGGACATCGGCATAACGCAACCGCTGCCGCTCGGCCTCGAGAGCATCGTCCTCCCCCGCCAGGGGTTGAACAGCAGCGATCCGCTCCGCGATGCCTTCCAACTCGGCGACCCGCCCCGCCAGACCAGCAGCCTCGACCTCGGCCGCCTCGCGCGCCGCCCGCGCGGCAACAAGTTCGCGCCACGCTGCCGCCATCGCACGAAGCCGAGCGTCTTCGGGCTCACCACCGAAGGCATCCAAAATTGCGCGCTGCGCGGCTGGCTTCGAAAGGCGGCGCGATTCGTGTTGTGAAACCACACCAACCATGCGGCCACCCGCATCTTCCAACGCGCCACGGGTGGCACTGCGCCCACCCACCAACGTACGGCCGCGACCATCGCGTCCAACTCGACGCGCCACGAGCAGCCCATCCTCGACGTCGTCGATCAGCTCGCTCACTCCACCAAAGGCCGGGTCGGCCAGAATCGCTTCGTCGATCCGAAAATCCGCCTCGACGTAGACCTCGTCACCGTGCGGACCCACAAGGCCAGCCTCGCCCTTGGCACCGAGAACGAGCCCGAGGGCACCCGCAAGAATTGTCTTACCGGCGCCGGTCTCGCCGGTGATCACCGTCATCCCGGGTGCGGGCTCAATTTCCGCCGAGCGAAGCACGACGAGGTTATCGACGCGAAGCCGCTCCAGCACGGTTAGTGACCGAACTTGTCGCGGTAGCGAGATAGAAATGGGCGATCCGGGAGGATGCCGAGGAGCGCAACCTCCGGGGCCATCCTCATCGTCGCCATCGCACCCGACGCGAGCGAGGCAACGGGATGACCATCAACGACGACCCTGCTGGCAGTGCCTCGCGTGCGCGAGACCACCTCGACCTCATGTCCACGCGCCAGAATCAACGGCCGCCCATCGAGTGCGTGCGGCGCGATAAACGTGACCGCAAAGGCATCAACGCCCCAGCCGATCACGGGGCCGCCGGCCGAGAGGTTGTAGCCCGTCGAACCAGCTGGCGTCGACACGAGGACACCATCACAGCCAAGCTTGCCCAACTGCACACCGTTGACCGCCCATTCGAGCACGGCCATACGACCCAGCATGTCGGCAGTCACCAGCACGTCGTTGATCGCGACAAAACGGCCCTCGGGCGTCTCGACCGCGACGGTTGGGAGCTCGACGACTTCGAGTCCGCCACCAAGGATCACGTCGAGGTTGTCGGGCACCTCATTCGCCTTGAGCGTGGTCAGAAAACCGAAGGTGCCGTAGTTGACACCCACGCAGGGAATTGCGCGACCGATCACGCGGTGGAGGGCGCGCAGCATCGTGCCGTCGCCACCCAGGACGAGCACAAGGTCGACCTCGTCGGGGCGATCGACACTCACGGGCTGCAGATCGGGGTGCTTGGCAACCTCTTCCTCGCCAAGCACGAGCTCCACGCCACGACCCGCGATCATCGTTGCCAGCGTGGGCAAGACCGCACGGGTGATCAATGGATCGTCGTGCGTGACGAGCAAAACGCGGCGGACGCTAGACATCGTGGACTGCGTCGAGGGCGATGCGTTCGGGGTCGGGTTCGGTGTCATGGGCGAGGGGGTGGTCGTGAGAAACGATGGCGAGCGGATATTCGTGGTTTCCGGCGGGACCCGGCAAGCCGGAGTCGCGGGCCGTCAGTGGCACTGCGCCGAGACCTAAAGCGTAGCGGGCGACCGAGGCTACTGCCTGCTGCCGGATCGTGGTCTCGCGTACGACACCTCCTTTGCCAACGTCACCGGGCGAAGCCTCAAACTGCGGCTTGACGAGCACGATCGCTCTCCAGGGCGCGCGAGCACTCGCAAACGCAGGGCCAAGGATGTGTCGGAGCGAGATAAACGAGACGTCGGCGACGATCAGGTCGGGCGCAAATGGGAGCGATTCCGCGTCAAGACTACGCGCGTTTGTGCGCTCCATGACCGTCACGCGATCGTCATTGCGCAGCTTCGAGTCGAGTTGGCCATACCCAACGTCGACTGCGATCACACGTGCGGCCCCGCGCTGCAGAAGGCAGTCCGTAAAGCCCCCGGTCGAGGCCCCAATGTCGAGCACGTCGGCGCCCGTTACGTCCCACTCGAGGTGCGTCACAAAGCCATCGAGCTTATCGCCCGCCCGCGAGACAAACCGCGGTAGGTCTTGCACCGTGATCACCGTGTCGACCTGAACAGCCTGCCCAGCCGTGCGAGCAAGCTCGCCGCTGACCGTCACGAGCCCCGCCAAGATATAGGCCTGTGCCTTCGAACGCGTCGGCGCTAGACCTCGCGTCACCAATGCCTGATCGAGCCGCTCACGCGCAGGACGATCTGCCATCGTCAGCGATCGCGGTGGTAGACGAGCTCGGCGATAGCCGCGAGCGCTGCGGGGTTGCCAGGGAGCGCAGCGAGCAGCTGCTCCGTCGTCTCCCAGGAGCGCTCAGCGGCAGCTTGAGCCTCATCGAGACCCAAGACAGTGACAAACGTGCGCCGCTCGTTTGCAACATCGGCGCCCGCTGTTTTGCCCAGCGTGTCCGTGGTGCTGGTGGCGTCGAGCACGTCGTCAACAATCTGGAATCCAACACCGAGCTCGGCTGCCAGGGCCGTGTACGCCGTCGTGGCCTGCGAATCAGCAGCAACCAACGCCAGTCCCATTCGAACACCGGCTTCGATCAGACAGCCCGTCTTGAGGCCACACATCCGCCGCAGTGAGACCTCATCGGGATTAGCAACCGGACGAAGATCAAGGTACTGGCCTCTGACCATGCCGTCCGTCGCGTGAGCAAGTTCGCTCATCACTGCCAGCCGTGCCTCCGGAGGTGTCGCGGACGCCTCCGCGATCAGACGGAAGGCAAGCGCAAAGAGGCCGTCGCCCACGAGGATGGCAACATCCTCGCCAAACTCGATATGCGTCGTGGGCAGGCCACGACGCAGCGAATCGTCGTCGAGCGCCGGCAGATCATCGTGCACCAGCGAGAAGGTGTGGATCAGCTCGAGAGCGCAGGCGCTCGGCAGGGCTGCCTCGACGTCGCCACCCAGCGCCTCAACGGTTGCCAGCAGCAGGATCGGGCGCAATCGCTTGCCACCGGCCGCAATCGGATAGCGCAAGGCAGCCGCAAATGGTGTGAGGTCGGCGTCGGTACCAATTGCACGACCGACGTCGGTCTGGAGCGCGGTCTCGACCAGCGCACCAAACCGCGCGATCGCCGCTGGATCAGAGAAGGTCGAGTTGCCCATCGCCACGCTCATCCGACAGGGCGCGACGGCGACGATCGATCTCGGTGGAGATCTCGCGTGCTGTCTCCTGAAGCTCCTCGAGGGCCGCTACGGCATCGTCGGGCGTATCGACGCTATCGAGCCGCGTGCGCGCAGCCTCGAGCCGCACCACCAATTCGTCAAAGGGGTCGACGTCGCTCATCAGCCGGAGGTTACCGCCCCTTGCCGCGCGTGCGGGCTGCGGCGCTGATGATCCCGTTGACAAAGGCGGCTGCCTCAGGCGACGCATACCGACTTGCCAGCGCCACGGCTTCGGCAATTGCAACCGCAGCCGGCGGGTCGTCCTGATCGAGTTCCAAGAGGGCCACGCGCAATACCGCTCGCTCGACTGGAGCAATCCGCTCGAGACTCCAACCATCGGCCCGCTCGTCAATTTCCTCGTCGAGCGCAACTCGGTGCAGGTGAACGCCATCAATCAAGGCTCGTGCGTAGGCAGGCAGTGGGCGCGCAGCATCAACCTCGTGCTGCGTGACGATCTGCTCCATGGGATAGCCGGTGATGTCCTCCTGATAGAGCAGCATCACGGCGGCGCGGCGCGATTGGCGGCGCGAGCCGTCGGTGTCCTTGACCTCGGCGGCGGTGGCCATGCCTAGGCCTCCCCGAGTGTCGCCAGCGATGGGCCGACCTCGTCGATATACGTTGTGGTGTAGTGGCCGGCGCGGAAATTCGGCTCGTCGACAATCTCACGGAGCAGTGGAATCGTGGTGGGAATACCTTCGATCACGAACTCGTCAAGCGCGCGTGCAGCACGGTTGAGCGCCGCTTCGCGCGTCGGTGCTGTGACGATCAACTTCGCGATCATCGAGTCGTAGAACGGCGGCACCGTCGCGCCATCCTCGACAAACGTGTCGATCCGAATGCCCGGTCCGAGCGGCGGTCGAAACTTCTCGATCCGTCCAGGCGCCGGGCGAAAGCCGTGCATCGGGTCCTCAGCGTTGATACGGAACTCGATCACATGGCCACGTGTTTCACCGTCCCATGGTGGCACGCCTTCGCCGCCGGCGACGAGCAGCTGTGCCTGTACCAGGTCGTAACCGGCCACCTGCTCGGTGACGGGGTGCTCGACCTGAAGTCGCGTATTCATCTCCATGAAGTAGAACGACTGGTCCTCGCCGACGAGAAACTCGATCGTGCCGGCGCCCGAATACTTGAGTGCCTTCAGCGCCGCCACGCCGGCGTCCTTCATGGTCTGCAACGTCGCAGCGGCGAGAAATGGCGATGGCGATTCCTCGATCAGCTTCTGGTGGCGACGTTGGATCGAGCATTCGCGCTCCCCAAGGATCAGTCCCCCACCCTCGCCGTCGCCCATCACCTGAATCTCGATGTGGTGCGCGTTGATCACGGCTTTCTCGAGGTACATGCCGGCATCGCCGAAGGCCGCCTCGGCCTCGGTGCTCGCGGCGAGGAAGCCATCCCGGACTTCGTCAGGGCCGTGCACGAGGCGCATGCCCTTGCCACCGCCACCCGCTGCAGCCTTCAGCAGCACGGGGTAGCCGGCCTCGGCCGCCACGGTTGCCGCCTCTTCCGGCCCAGACAGGCGCCCGGCCGAACCGGGTACAAGCGGCAGGCCAGCGTTGCGCATCGTGTCCTTGGCAACTGCCTTATCGCCCATCGTCTCGATGGCCTCGGCCGAAGGTCCGATCCAGACGAGATCGTGCTCGGCACAGGCATTGACGAGCTCGGTGCTCTCTGCGAGAAAGCCATAACCGGGATGGATCGAATCGCAGTCCGTCGTCAGTGCCGCCGAGACCAGTTGGTCGACGCGCAGATACGAATCGGCCGCCGCGGGCGGCCCAATTTGGACCGCCCGATCGGCGAGACGTACGTGCATCGCATCCTTGTCAGCCGTCGAGTAGACCGCGACGGATTCGATGCCGAGTTCGCGACAGGCCCGAATAATTCGGACGGCGATCTCGCCCCGGTTTGCGACGAGGCAGCGGCGCAGCACCGGTGGCCTCAGGCTCCGCTGGGGTCGATCTCGAAGAGTGGCTGGCCATACTCGACGGCCGATCCATCCTCCACGAGAATCTTCTTGATCGTGCCAGCGGTCTCGGCCTTGAACTCGTTGAAGAGTTTCATCGCCTCGAGGATGCAGAGCACCTGACCAACGGCAACCGTGGTACCAACATCGACGAAGGCGGGCTCGCCCGGGGCGGCACAGCGGTAGAACGTGCCGACCATCGGGCTCGTGATCTGCGTGCCCGTCGGCGCCGCTGCTGCCTCGGGTGCGGAAGCTGCAGCAACAGGCGCGGCGACAACCTGTTGGACCTGCGTCTGCTGGCGCAGCGTGATGCGCGTGCCGTTCTCCTCGACCGTCAACTCGCCAAGACCGGTCTCTTCCAGCACCTCGACGAGGCTTCGAATACGGTCGTCTTCTTCGTTCGTGGCACCGGGCGTAATCGCGTTATGTCGACCGCGTAGGCGCTCGAGCAGTGGCAGCGTGTCCTCGCCAAACAGCGCGACGAGACAGAGTTCTTCCTCACTCGTGGCGAGCTCGCCAGCCTCGGCTCGGGCGCCAGCAAGATCGGCCGGAACCGGCATCGACGACGCGCCACCATTACCGGACTCAGCGAGTGCGACAACCTCAGGATTGACGGGAGCCGGCGGACGACCCCACTCACCACGAATCAAGGCGCGCATTTCGCCGTCGATCGAATGCCAGCGGCGTCCTTCGAGGACATGGTCGATGGCCTGTCGAACGAACACGTCGCCGAGCGGCGAAGCGGCAGGAGGCGAACCCAGATCCTCTCGCACACGCTGCACTTCGTCGAGCACATCAGCAAGGCGATCGCTCGCATCGATGGCCGCGAGTCGGCGTTCGACGCCCGAGACAAGCCCGGCCGGAACACCCTTGAGCGCAGCGAGGAGCGAGACGTGAGCCGACAGCGGCGGTGGCAACGTCGTATCCGCGAACAACGCGCGGTCGAGCAGCTCGGCGACCTCCCAGAGAATGCCTTGGTTGATCCCCGACTCCAGCCCGAGACCGTCGACGGCCTGACAGAGCAGTTCGGAACTCGTGCGATGGCCGGAGACGGCCAGCGAATAGGTGGCAACGGAGATCGGATCGGCGCCCGCGCGGGCCGCCTCGATCGAAACGGCGAGCGACGTGCCGCCCGGCCCCTGCGGATACAGACCAACGGGAATCCCGGCGGCGTCGCGGAGGGAGGTGATCAGTGCGCCCGTGCGCGATGGGTCGAGCGCTCCGGCCGGGTCGAGCAGAAGCAGGCGATCAGCACCAAGCTGAGCCAAGGCGGGAGCGCGATCGATCATGCGCTGCGCACCCTCGGGATGGTCGTCATAGACGAGGCCGAGATGGAGACGAGCGCCCGTCTCGCGCACGGCTTCGGCAGGACCAACGAGATCCTCAGGATCGTTCATCGGGTCATGCATGCGGAAGACGGCAATGCCCGACTCGGCCGCACTGTCCACGAAACGACGGATCAGATCTTGCTCAACCGGCTGTGTGCCGACCAGGAAACGGCCACGCAACGCCATCCCAAGCGGTGTCTGGGTGGCACGCTTCTTGAGGTTGCGAATGCGCTCCCACGGACTCTCGACACCACGGTTGACAGCGCTATAGAAGCAGCCGCCGCCCGTCACCTCAAGAACATGAAAACCGGCACTGTCGAGCATCTCGCAGGCCTCGAACTGCAGCGAGGCTGGCACACGACCGGCGATCGGTTCCTGCGCGAGAAGACGTAGCGTGGTGTCGACGAGACGAGCCATCAGTAGGAGAGGGTAGCGATCCGACAGGCGGAATGGCTACGCGCGCGACATGTAACGACCCTCGCGGGTGTCAACTTTGATCGTGTCACCCTCGTTGACAAAGAGCGGAACCTGAACCGTGGCGCCCGTTTCGAGCGTTGCGGCCTTCATCACGTTCGAGACGGTGTCGCCCTTGACACCTGGCTCAGTGGCAGTGACAACGAGTTCGACCGAGGCCGGCAGTTGCAACGAGGCGGGTACGTCATCGACCGACAAGAGCTGCACCGTGTCGCCCTCTTTCAACCACTGCAGGTCGTCAGCGCAGACTGCACGCGACAACGAGACCTGCTCGAACGTCTCGGTGTCCATCATTACGACCTCGGTACCGTCGTCATAGAGGAACTGCATATCCGCAACGGAGGTGAGGATGCGCGGAAACTTTTCGCCTGCTCGAAAGGTGCGATCGACGACGGCTCCCGTGCTGAACATCTTCAGCTTGGTGCGCACAAACGCGCCACCCTTGCCGGGCTTGACGTGCTGAAACTCGACGATCCGATAGATCGTGCCCTCGACATCGATGTGCATGCCGTTCTTGAATTGGTTCGTCGAAACGTGTTCAGCCATGTGGCAGAGGGTAGCGGTCTAACTTTGCTTTGGGGTCAGACCCCTAAGCAACGTTGAACTCGGCGGTCTGCGATCAACAAGCTGGGCTTTGCTAAGGGGTCTGACCCCAAAGCAAAGTTGATCAGCCTCTAACCGGCTGTCTCGACGAGGTCCTTGGTGTAGCCGGTCAGGATCTCGTGCCCGGACGCGGTCACGACGACCTGATCTTCGATGCGGATCCCCCACTTACCCGGGCGATAGACCCCCGGTTCGACCGTTACGAGGTTGCCCACAGCCAGCACGTCAGCGGAATCCTTGCGTAGCGTCGGTCCCTCGTGGACCTCGAGTCCCGTGCCATGCCCAAGGCCATGTCCGAAGAGTTCACCCGCACCGGCGGCCTCGATCACCTCGCGTGCTGTCGCATCGACCAGGCCACCAACGGCACCTGGGCGGACAGCGCCAAGTCCGGCCAACTGGGCCGACAAGACGAGCGCGTAATCCTCGGCGGCAGCGGGGTCGGGCGCACCGCCAGCGGCAAAGGTGCGCGTGCAGTCAGAGCAGTAGCCGCTCTCACCCTGTGCGCCGATGTCAACGACGACGAGCGCTCCTCGCTCGATCGAAACGTCACGCGGCTCGGCGTGCGGCAGTGCGCCATGCGCCCCACTCGCCACGATCGGCTCGAACGAGAGCGCCGGAAAGCCCGCCTCGCGGATCGTGCGCTCGATCTCCCACGCCACGGCGGCCTCGGTGCGACCAACGAGCTGGCCCTGACCGATATTGGTGTAGACAACCTCGAGAATGTCGGCCGCGTGCCGTGTCGCCGCGATCTCGGTTTCGCTCTTGACGAGGCGGAGCGTTTCGATCAGACCATCCGTCGCCACAAATTCGGAGCCACTCGGTAAGAGCACGCGCAGGCGCTCAGCCAGCGAGTACGGCATCGACCCTTCAAAGCCAATCGTGGAGCAGCCAGGCGCGAATTCCGCCAACTGCTCGATCGTACGACCCGCAATATCGCGATCGAGAATCTCGACGTCGAGCACGGCACGCAACGGCTCGACAGCGTCCTGATAGCGAAAATCGGTGATCAGTACCGTCCGGTTAGCCGACGCCACGACGATGCCATTCGAGCCGGTGTAGCCCGTCAGGTAGCGCACGTTGCCAAGGTTCGTGACGATCAAGGCGTCCGTGTCGGTCAGCGCGGCGACGGCCCGCGCGAGACGCTGCTGGTGCTCAGACATTTGCGGTCTCTTGCATCAGCCAGGTAATCGCTTCGTGGTACCCATCCGGACCATTGCCGCTGATGCGATGCGAGACGACGTCGGCAATCACCGATTGACGCCGCCACTCTTCGCGGGCGTTGATGTCGGAGAGATGGACCTCGACGATCGGGACCGTGATGATCTCAAGCGCGTCGCGCAACGCATAGGCGTAGTGCGTCCAGGCGCCGGGGTTGATGATCACACCGCTTGCCCAGCCGCGACACTCGTGGATGTGGTCGATCAGTGCACCCTCGTGGTTGGTCTGAAAGCACCGCGCCGTCGTGCCGGCGTCGCGTGACCACTCGTAGATCTTGCTCTCGAGCTCGCCCAGGGTCAGCGTCCCGTACTGCGCCGGGTCGCGTTGGCCGAGCATATTGAGGTTGACTCCGTTGAAGACCGCGATCATGCCTGCAGTCTACGCACCTCCCTCCGACCCTCAATCTCTGGTGATGTCCGGTTTACCCCCCAAAACACCCAGATTGTGTTCCGGAGCACCGAATCCGTGATTGAATGCCGACGTGAGCCACGACGCAATCACGGTTCTCGTCGTTGAGGACGATCAGTTCACCCGCACCACCCTCTGTGCAGCACTTCGTCATCACGGACTGACCGTCGCGGGCGAAGCCGAGAACGCGCGTGACGGACTGGAGTTTGCAAAGCACGCGATTCCCGACGCCGCCCTGCTTGATCTCGATCTCGGCGGTGGCCCCAGCGGCATCGACCTCGCCCATGCGTTGCGCCAACTCGATCCCAAGATTGGCATCGTGATCTTGACGACGTATGAGGATCCACGCATGGCGGGTCACAGCCTCGCCACTCTGCCCGACAACACGAAGTATCTGCTCAAACGGGACCTCTCGGACAGTGCTGCGTTGCCACGCGCACTCGCCGAAGCCGTCGAAGCATCGAAGGGGCAGGTGCGGGCAGCGATCACGCCTCCTCGCCCACCGAGAGCGACAGCCAGTCTCACGGAGACGCAGCTTGAGGTGATGCGCCTCGTTGCGGAAGGCTATTCGAATGGCGGTATCGCCGAAAAACGGACGGTCACAGAAGGCGCCGTCGAGAAGATGATTCACCGTATCGGTAGGCAGTTGGCGATCGATACCGAGACGCAGAGCAATCAACGTGTACTGATAGCGCGCGAGTATCTGCGACTGACCGGAGCACCTGTTCGCCGCGATGGCTGAAGCAACGAGTTTTAGAGAGCGAACGGGTGGTCGCTGGGCGTTTTCTCTCCCTGTCTGGATTCTCGCGGCCACCGCATCGGCGGTGATCACGATCCTGACGGCGAATCCCACGCTGCAGTCGGAGACCAGCAACGTTCGGACACTTGCCGCTGCGGGCGTTGGGACTGTCCTGATGGGCATTGTGTTTCTTGGTATTCGTTGGGTTCGTCCACCTGAACGCGACCTGTCGATCCAAGTCGTCATCGCGCTATCGGCACTGATCGGTATCGTGCGCGGACTCAGTACTGCCTGGCTCCTCGGCCACATCGACGCACACCAATTCGCTGCGGTGGCACAACAATTGATTGCGCCGATCTTGTTTGGAATCGTGGGAATTCCCGTCTTTAATGCACTCGTCGAGGGAGTTCAACAACACCGTGATGAGCGAGACGCACTCGTCGCACGACTGATTGAGTTACGCGAGCGTCAACTCCGCCAGGAGCTGCTGAGTGAGACGATTACCGAGGCGCTGCTCACGAACGTTTTGACTGCAACAGACGAAGCGCGTCTACAGATATCTGAGCGCCCAGTAATGTCGTCACAGGCTGAGCGTCAACGACTCGCCGATCTTTTGCGGGCCACGGCCACGGGCTCAGTCCGTTCGCTCAGTCACCTGCTCCACGAGCGCGCCGTGATGACCGCGATTCCCACCACAGGGTTCGTGGCAACCGTGCGGAACACCCTGAGCCAGCGTCCACTGTGGCCGTGGCAGACCTCGCTCGTAGTATTGGTCCTCACGTTTGCCAGTTCACTGACTGCGCTCACGAGCCTGACGGCGTTCTCTTTTGGAACCGTGGCGGTCGTGGCGCTTGGTGCTGCAATCGTGCAATTTGCCCTGACCTGGACAACACTTGCCGTGTTCTTGTTCCTCTCTCAGCGTGGCTTTCTGCAGCCCGTGATGGCCATCATCGGGGCGACCTCACTTGCCGTTGCGCTGGGCTTGGCGCGAACCGTCGTGATGCTCAACCTCTTCGCTGGCGAATTTCCCACCGGGCTGATTGTCGCCCAAGCAGTGATCGCGACACTGGCAATTCTGAGTGTCAACCTTGCGCTCGCATCGCAGCGTGGTCAAGCAGAAATCATGGAGGCGCTACGCCATTCGATTGACGAATCTGAGGTCGACGAGATCGCGCGCAGTCGCGAGCTCGCACGCACGAGCCGCTCACTTGCGCAGTACGTCCACGGAACGCTGCAGTCTCGGCTCTTAGCCGCAGCATTGGCGATCGAACAGGCGGAGCGAGACGAAGCTCCAGGTTCGTTCGACGCCGCGATTGAGCAAGCGGTGGATGCCTTGTCGTTGTCCAATGCGCTGGCGCCACCCAACCGAGACCTGGCCCCCGCCGTCCAAGAGACCGTCGATTTGTGGTCGGGGTTTGCCGCCTTCACCATCACGCTCGATGCCTTTGAGCCACCGCTCGCGTCGTCGGTGGTCGAGGACATTTGCCTGATTGCCGAGGAAGGCATTGCCAACGCGATGCGGCATGGGCGAGCCAACGCCATTGACATCGCAGTGGTCAATCACGACGAGGCGTATGTGCGCGTCGTCGTGACGGATAACGGAATCGGCCCACAGCACGGAGACCGCGGTTTTGGTTCGGCGCTGTTCGACCTCTCGGGCGCTAACACGTGGTCGCTAACCCGGCGCCTTGACGCTGCTGGCACGCTGCTCTCGATTCGTGTGGCGCGACACGCGGTCACCCTCGCGCCTGCTCCCGACTAGCTTTGACAGGCCCCGGCAACGGCGGTCTCGACGACGTCATCGTCGAGGTCAACGCCCCAGATCGCCCGCCCCGGAGCCTCGAGCAGCACGAATTTCGTACGCCCAGCACTGCGTTTCTTGTCCGAGCGCATCGCTGTCAGAACGGCGTCGACAGCGACATCCTCGGCAACCGTCGGAAGCCCCTGACGTGCCAGTAGAGCAACGACCTCAGCCGCGACTGCAGGCGATAGACCCGCTTCGCTGACGGACAAGGAGAGCGCGGCCACGAGGCCAATCGCAATCGCCTCTCCGTGCAGGTAGCGGCCGGCTGCTGCGTGTTCGATGCCATGCCCAATCGTGTGACCAAGGTTGAGGATGGCGCGCTCGCCCGCCTCTTTCGGATCGGCCGCCACGACGCGATTCTTGAGTCCCGCAGAGCGACGAATCAGCGTTGCCTGCGCCTGGTCTTCGCCGCGTGTCGAGGGCCACTTGCGCACAAGCTCCCACAGCGCATCGCCCGCCAAGAGTCCGGACTTGAGCGTCTCGGTAAAGCCAGCGGCCCACTCGCGTTGTGGCAGGGTGGCGAGCAGCGTGGGGTCACTCAGCACCGTCAGCGGCGGATGAAACGAGCCGACGTCGTTCTTCGCGGCGACGTCAATGCCCGTCTTGCCACCAATACCTGCATCGACCTGACCGACCAGCGTCGTCGGGCACGAAATCCACGGCAAGCCGCGACGGAAGGTCGCGGCCGCAAAGCCGGCGACGTCGGTCACGGCTCCGCCACCGACGGCAACGATCACGTCGGCACGCTCCAACTCGGCAGCGGCGAACGCACGCCACAGCTGCTCGACAGTCGCCATGCTCTTGACCTGCTCGCCACCAGGGAGCACGATGCGCTCCCCCAGCTCGGGGACGCGATCGGCAACCGGGGCGTCAACGACGAAATAGGCACGGCGCTCGCCGACGAGCTCGGCGAGCCGGTCGAGCGCGCCAGCCCGCACGATTCCCGCGTCACGACAGGCAATCGCAGCCACGACAGGCGGTGCTGCCGCGTCAATGATTGCGTCGGCCGCCGTCGCGTAGAGGCCTTCGCGTTGATGCTGCAGGTCGGAGAAGCGGTGGTGGTTGACGGCGAGCGGTCGACTGTTCGCGCCACCGTCGGCTTCGACGCGTGCCCACAGCACCTCGGAGGGCGCGTCGAGCCACAGCACGCGTGCGTGCTCGGCCAGTAGCCGCCGCGTGCCTGGTCGGGTTAGCGCACCGCCACCCGGCGCGATCACGCCGGCAGCGCCGCTCGTGATCAGTTCGCTGAGGACAGACTCCTCGAGCTCGCGAAAGGCCTCCTCGCCCTCGGCAAAAAGATCCGGAATTGAGCGCGATGTGCGCCGTTCGATTTCGCGATCAACATCGATAAAGTCAACGCCCTTGAGCGCGGCAAGTTCGGTACCTACCGTCGTCTTGCCCGCGCCCATGAAGCCGACGAGGACGTCGGGGCGCGCGCTCACGGGGCCGCCGGCGACCAGGGGATGCGCGACAGGTAGTGCTGGTGGGCGGCCACAAGGTCGCCGATCGCGTCGCCACCAAACTTCTCCTTGGCGGCACGCGCCAACTCGAACGCGATCACTGCCTCGGCGACTACGGCCGCCGCCCAAATCGCCGTCGTATCCGATCGTTCGACCAAGGCCTCGGCCGGCTCGTGCGTGTCGAGCGTCGCGGTCTTGAGTGGCTTCATCAGCGTCGGCAGCGGCTTCATCGCGATGCGCACGATGACGGGCTCGCCGTTCGTCATGCCACCCTCGAGCCCACCGGCCCGGTTGGTGTCGCGGCGATAGCCGTTGTCGTAGTGGAGTTCGTCGTGGACCTTGCTGCCGGGCAAGGTCGCGTTCTCCCAGCCCTCGCCGATCTCGACGGCCTTCATGGCCTGGATCGAAAGGGCCGCGCCAGCAATGCGAGCATCGAGCCGAAGTTCCTCGGAGGCGTACGAACCGAGCCCGGGCGGACAACCAAAGGCGCGCACTTCGATAATGCCGCCGAGCGTGTCTTGATCCTTCTTGGCCTGCTCGATCTCGGCCACCATCTTGGCGTCGGTGTCGGCATCGATGCAGCCAACCTGTCGATCGCTGAGGACGTCGAAATCCTTGGCGGTCAGTGCCGCGTTGGGCGCGGTCGCAACCGAACCCACGCGTACGACATGACCGTGGACGCTAATCCCGATCGCGTCGAGGAGGTCCTTGCACATCGCACCGACGGCGACGCGCGCCGACGTCTCGCGTGCCGAGGCTCGCTCGAGCACGTCGCGGACGTCAGGGAGCTCGTACTTCATCACGCCCGATAGGTCGGCGTGGCCGGGGCGTGGCACGACGACGGTGCGCGTGCGGCGCGCCGCAACCTCGGCGAGCTCCTCGTCCGTCACCGCCCAGGCGCTTTGAGCAGCACCCCAGTTGGCGTGATCGCGGTTCTCGACGATCAGGCTGACGGGGCCGCCGATCGTTCGACCGTGGCGCATGCCACCGAGGATTGTGGCCTCGTCCGTTTCGATCGACTGACGCGGCGAACGGCCATACCCGGCCTGACGGCGAGCCAGATCGCGCTGCAGGCGTTCGCGATCGACATGGATACCTGCGGGCAGGCCACTCAGAATCGCGACGATGCCGGGGCCATGCGACTGACCAGAGGTGACGAAGGAGAGCGTCATTGGTTTTAATAGGGTATCGCGGTGTGCCCGGGTGACACGCCGCACAATGGGCCGAACGACTCGACTTGACGAATTCATTAGGTAGACCTAAGATCCGGTTCGTCGGGTGCTGGCCACCAAACGACCGCTCCTCAAATCTCTCCTCGGGAACTCGCACTGATGCCACAAACCACGACACGCCCCGCTCCCCGTACCGACTACGTTGGACTTGCTGTTTGGGGTGGCGCGTTGCTGTTCGTCATTCTCGCAATCTGGCTCATGGCGACTGCTCCAGCCAACCAGATCAGCGAAGAGACAATGACGAACTCGATGAGTCCAGGCACCGCCATCTTCAACTCCGCGATGATCGTCTTCCGCGAGGGCCTCGAGGCCGCGCTCGTCTTGGCGGCAATCACGGCCAGCATGGTCGGCATCAATCGTTTCCGTCGCCGCCCCGTCTTTCTCGGTGCCGCCGCAGCGCTTGTCGCGAGCGTATTGACGTGGATTTTCGCTGGCATGCTGCTTGAGCGCTATGCAGACCTCGGCGTCCGGCTCGAGGCGATCACCGGCTTTCTCGCGGTCTTCGTCCTGATCCTCGTGCTGAACTGGTTTATGCACAACATCTACTGGACCGGCTGGTTGACCAACCAGCACGCGCGCAAGAAGCAAATCCTCTCGGGTGCTGGTTCGGGCGTGATGATCGGACTTGGCCTACTCGGTTTCACCAGCGTCTTCCGCGAGGGTTTTGAGACCGTGCTGTTTCTCCAGAACGCGCGCCTCGTCGCGGGTACAGCACCGGTCTTCATCGGCATCGCGATCGGCCTAGCTGCGACCTTTGCCGTCGGCTCTTGCCTGTTCGTCTTCCAGCACCGTCTGCCCTATCGCAAGATGCTCGTCGCCACAGGCATCGTGCTCAGCATCGTTCTGGTCGTCATGGTTGGCGGTACAGCGCACGCCTTCCAAGAGCTCGGCTGGCTCTCCGAGACACCATTCCTCGAAAACGTGATCCCCGAGTGGCTCACAAGTTGGTTCAACATCTACCCGACGGTGGAGACGTTTGCCTGCCAGGCCCTCGCGGTCGCCGCAGTCGTCGGCTCGTACTTTGCAGCCGAGTACATCCGCGTTCGCCGGCCTCGCTGCCGGGGCGGCGTTGTTGCGGTACCGGCAACCGGCCCACCGACACCAGAGCCCAAGGAACCCGTAGCCGTCTGATTCGCGGGTTCGGGACGTCGGTCATGCTTAGACCATGAGCGCGTGGCAAAACGATGGCGGTACCGAATTTACGCCGCGCCTGATCGCCGTGGTCGCGATCGTCGCGATTCTCGCGATCGCCATAGGCTTTGCTTCGGGCATGTATTTCGGACGCTCCTCTGCCCCGGATATCCAGACCTTGACCGACCAGGCGCGTTCGACCGCCAAGGCGATCACCGTCGATCTTGCCCCTGCCAAGCCGCTCTATGACAAGGCCGTGCCGGCAGGAACAATCGAGAATGCGACGGACTATGCCGACGCACAGGCGCGCATCATCCACGCGCGTGCCAACCTCACGGGGAGCCACACCTCGCTGACGGCACTGGCACCCGGCACCTACGCCCGCACTGTTGCCGCCTTCGATGAGTTGGTCACCGCAGCGGGCAAGCCAGTTACCGCTGCCGTCTTCGATCGCCTGTTCCAGGCGACGCTGGACGAGCTCGCCATCCTCAGCGGCTCCTAGCCACGTGTTCGCGCTCCTAGGCGGACACGACAAGTGCGCACTTGTCGTGTCCGCCTAGGATGGGCGATACGGAGCTGATTGCGCTCTGAGAACCGCCGCTAGAAGAGTCGGTTCTGGTCGTCGTCTGCTGACGAGGCAGCGCCAGCATTCCGTCCAGCCCAGATCTTCCCAGCAAAGGCGCGAAGCGCTGCGCTGTCCTCCCCAGCCGTCGTGGCTGTCGCACGAAGTTGTGCGATCACGCCGCGCAGAATTCGATCGACGGCCTCATCGCCCGCCACCGCTCGTGCTCGCGTGACCGAGGCCCGTTTACCCGCCACGCGCCATGCAGCGTGCTGCGAGGCGACATCGACCTCAAACTCAACATTCCCACCTGGGGCGACCTGGCGAATCGGAGCCATGCCGGGGATCGTACGGCTCCCGAAACCTCTGAGCGCCACGCCCGCTGGGGGCGCGACGCTCGAGGTGGGAGGATCCGTCTTACGACGGTTGAGACCAAACGGCCTATGCGGCTCGTCGGGCAACGATATTGAGGGAGGGACCGTTGCTTGATCTTTAGAGTACGCGCAAATTGTGGCGATCTTCTCAACAGAAGATCACGGTTTTGTCACAGTCGCATCGTGCAGTTAGAGCACGAATTGGCCGGCCACCTTGCCCGTCACCGCAACGAGTGCTCCAACAGCGAGAAACGGCACCAGCGGTACAGTCGCACCGCGTCCACGCACCACCAGTATGGGTATCGCGATCAGCACTG
>Ga0194055_10000700_pt1 | contig 27130 bp, 20 predicted proteins | sample SepL449m_MetaG_FD_155482 | JGI IMG/M metagenome (GOLD analysis project Ga0194055, IMG submission 155482) | Anoxic zone freshwater microbial communities from boreal shield lake in IISD Experimental Lakes Area, Ontario, Canada - Sep2016-L442-9m | ecosystem: Environmental > Aquatic > Freshwater >... | reverse complement strand
TCGGCGGCGCTCGTCGTCCAACTCGGCGCGGACCGCGTCAACGAGCGGCCTGATGACCAGCGGACCGATCTCCGGATCGGCCGCCACACCGACCCAGGGCACAGTCCGCGGGCGGCCCGGGGGCTGCAGCGCAGTCCGGTTGATATCGAGCACCGCCCGCCACGTGCGGTGCACGTCGATCTTGGCGACCGCGGCCACCACCGCATCGGTTCGAGCGGCGGCCGCGGCGAGCAGGGCGCCATCGCAGGCACTCATCGGCGCGGCCGCGGAGGTCACGAACACCACCGCGTCGGGGATCCGGCCGGGGGCCAGATCGGCCGGCTCGACGATCGCGCACCCCTCCAGGCGGCCGCGCAGAGCGGCCGCCACGCTGCCGGCCCCCGCCAGAGGCGGCCCGACCACCAGAACGGTGTCGGTCCGATGCGGTTCGGCTGCCCTCACCGCGCCCACAGGCGCAGCGCACCGCGGGCGATGTCCACGGCGCACGCCCGGTGCAGTGCCGACACCGGTCCGCCCGCATAGCGCTGCCAGTGCACAGCCCGCCGGAGGTGATCGGATCGCGTGGTGCACTCCACGTCGGGCGCGCCGGCCGCCCGGATGACCGCGGCGGCCGCGGTCATCCGGGCGAGGACCACGTCGTCGCCGGTCAGCATCAGGGCGGCGCGTGGGTCTTCGGAGCCCAGCAAGTCTTTCGACCCCAGTGAGTCTTTGGACCCCAGTGCGGCCAACCCGTCGATCAGCCTGCGGTATCGCACGGGCGCCGCGGCGCGGTCGATCTCTGCACACAACTCCCCCAGGCCGCTCGCCGTGCGCAACAGCGCCGCCACATCACCGCGGCGGGCTCCGGACCGGACGGCTGAGACCGCACACGCCGTCCCGAACAGATCGAGGTCGGCGGCAAGACGACGGCGCACCCCGTCCGGCAGGGCGGCCGGCGCCGTCGTCAGTGTCCGCAGGGCATCGACCATCGCCGCGTCCAGGACCGCGGGATCGGTTCCGGCGACCGCCAGTAATGCCGACAGCGGACGGGTCGGGACAGCGGTGGCACGCTCCAACTCCCGGCAGCGCTCAGCAGCCACCGCCATCGGTCCGTTCCCCCGGAACCCGGCCAGATCCGCCTTGTTGAGCACCGCGACCGTGGGCCGCCGGGCCGCCGCCAACGCCGCACGGTCATCGGCGTTCAGCGTCTCGACGAAGACGTACACATCGATATCGGCCGGCTCCCCGGGGCCGGCCACCACGTGGCCGGTGTTGCGCAACGCGCGAATCACGGTGCTTCGTCCCGCTCCGGACCGGCCGCCGACACCGAGCAGCAGGGGTGCTCTCAGGCCGTCCGGCAGGTTCACATCGAGGCAGTCCACCACGGCGTCATGGTGGCAGCGGGCCGGGTCCGGCGCGAGTCACCTGAGAAGGCAACTGTTGGGTATCAATCTGGCCCGCGATTTCGGCGACCGGCAGTTCATGGGCCACCATGGTCGAATGCACGCGCAGCGCCAGGGTGGCTCGGCCACTCCCGATACGGCCGTGCATCCCCCCCGCCGAGTAACCAGTTTCCGTTCGCGACGGTCGGCGCTGAGCGAACCCCAGCAGGACGTATGGGACCGCTTGTGGCCGGTCCTGGGTCGCCAGGCGATCCCCACCGGGACCGAGCACGCCGCACCGATCGAGCGCCTTGACATCGGGGCGTGGTTTCACCGCAGCGCGCCACTCATCTGTGAGATCGGTTGCGGCACCGGCACATCCACGCTGGCCATGGCCCAGTCCGAGCCGGGTATCGACGTGCTTGCCGTCGAGGTCTACCGACGCGGCCTCGCCCAACTGCTCAGCGCCATCGATCGGGAGGGGGTGCCCAACATCCGCCTCCTGCGCGGCGACGGTGTGGATGTGCTGGAGCACCTCGTGGGCCCCGGATCGCTGACCGCTGTTCGCGTCTTCTTCCCCGATCCCTGGCCCAAATCGCGCCACCACAAGCGGCGGCTGCTGCAGCCCACGACGATCGCGCTGATCGCCGACCGGTTGCGCCCGGGCGGGGTGCTGCACGCGGCAACCGATCACGCCGGCTACGCCGAGCAGATCGCCGAGGCCGGCGACGGTGAGCCGATGCTGCGCCGGGTGCGACCCGGGGAGGCGTTGCCCGTCTCGGTCCGGCGGCCCGTCACCAAGTACGAGTCCAAGGCCCGGGTCGCGGGCAACGCGGTGACCGAGTTGCTGTGGGTGAGACGGCCATGACCGTGATCGATCAGGCCAGTGATCAGGCCCCCGCGCCGGAGAACCCGAATCTCGGGCCGGCCCCGGATGGGGAAACCGCGGCGAAGCGGGTGCTTCTGGTGTGGGACGCACCCAACCTCGATATGGGATTGGGCGGCATCCTCGGCGGCCGGCCGACGGCGGCCCACCGGCCCCGCTTCGATGCGCTGGGCCGCTGGTTGCTGGCCCGCACGGCCGAGCTGGCCATCGGAGCTCCCGAGGTCTCGTTGGAGCCCGAGGCGACGGTGTTCACCAACATCGCCCCGGGCAGCGCCGAAGTGGTCCGCCCCTGGGTGGAGGCGTTGCGCAACGTGGGCTTCGCCGTCTTCGCCAAACCGAAGGTCGACGAGGACAGCGACGTGGACAGCGACATGCTGGCCCACATCGCCCTGCGCAACCGCGAGGGACTGGCGGCAGTGCTGGTGGCGTCAGCCGACGGCCAGGCCTTCCGGGCGCCACTGGAGGACATCGCGAGAGCCGGCACCCCGGCATGCGTTCTCGGATTTCGCGAACACGCCAGCTGGGCATTAGCGTCGGATACCTTGGAATTCGTCGATTTGGAGGACATTCCCGGTGTTTTCCGCGAGCCATTGCCCCGGATCGGCCTGGATTCGCTACCCGAGCAAGGAGCCTGGCTGCAACCGTTCCGGCCGTTGTCCACGTTGTTGACTTCGCGGCTTTAGGAGCCGCACGGTCGCGCGTTAGTTCTGATACGTAGAGGAGATCGAGTGTTCGCCTGGTGGGGTCGAACCGTATACCGATATCGATACATCGTTATCGGTCTCATGGTCGCGTTGTGTATCGGCGGCGGCATCTACGGCATGAGCCTGGGCAAGCACGTGACCCAGAGTGGTTTCTACGACGAGGGCAGCCAGTCGGTGAAGGCTTCGCTGCTGGCCGACGGCGCCTACGGCCGGGACACCTCGGGACACATCATTGCCCTCTACACCGCTCCCGACGGCAAAACCGTCGACGACCCGGAGTTCACCAAGAAGATCCTGGACAATCTCGACCGGGCCCAGCAGGACCACCCCGACCAGATCCTGCGGGCGATCGGCTACTTCAAGAATCCCGAGCTACTGGCGAACATGGCCGATGCCGACAAGAAGCACGCCTTCATGTCGATTCAGCTCAAGGGCGACAACGACGACACCATCCTGAACAACTACAAAGAGGTCAAGGACAGCTTCAACATCGATGGCATCGAGGTGAAGCAGGCCGGCCTGCAGCCACTGGCCAACGAACTGACCGGCACCATCGGTGTGGATCAGCAGCGCGCCGAGGTGGCCGCCATCCCCTTGGTCGCGGTCCTGTTGTTCTTCGTGTTCGGCGGTGTGGTGGCCGCCAGCCTCCCGGCCATCATCGGTGGCCTGTCGATCGCCGGCGCCCTGGGCATCATGCGGATGACCGCGGATTTGACCCCGGTGCACTTCTTCGCCCAGCCGGTGGTGACGCTGATCGGCCTGGGCATCGCGGTCGACTACGGGCTGTTCATCGTCAGCAGGTTCCGCGAGGAACTCGCCGAGGGATACGACACCGAGTCCGCGGTGCGGCGCACGGTGATGACGGCCGGACGGACGGTGGTGTTCTCGGCCGTGATCATCGTGGCGTCGTCGCTGCCGCTGCTGCTGTTCCCGCAGGGCTTCCTGAAGTCGATCACCTACGCGATCATCGCCTCGGTGATGCTGGCGGCGATCCTGTCGATCAGCGTGCTGGCGGCGAGCCTGGCCATCCTCGGCCCCAACGTCGACGCACTCGGGGTCAACACCCTGCTGCGGGTGCCGTTCCTGCGCGACTGGCCGTTCTCCCGCAAGATCATCGACTGGTTCGCCGAGAAGACCCAGAAGACCAAGACCCGCGAGGAAGTGGAGAGCGGCTTCTGGGGCAAGCTCGTCAACCGCGTGATGAAACGGCCGTTGCTGTTCGCCGTCCCGATCATCCTCGTGATGATCGCGATGATCATTCCGCTCGGGAAGCTCTCACTCGGCGGCATCAGCGAGAAGTACCTGCCTCCCACCAACTCCGTCCGGCTCGCTCAGGAGGAGTTCGACAGGACCTTCCCGGGCTTCCGGACCGAGCCGATCACGCTGGTCATTCAGAACAACGACGGCCAGCCGGTCACCGACCAGCAGGTGGCCGAGATCCGCAACAGGGCGATGGGGATCAACGGGTTCACCGATCCCGACAACAACCCCGACGCGATGTGGAAGGAGCGCCCGTATCTCGACGGCGCTTCCAAGGATCCCTCGGTGCGGGTGATCCAGAACGGCCTTGTCGTGCGTAACGACGCCGCCAGGAAGATCACCGAGTTGCGCGGCATCGTCCCGCCCAGGGGACTCTCGCTCTATGTGGGCGGCACCCCCGCGCTGGAACAGGACAGTATCCACAGTCTTTTCTCGAAGCTGCCGCTGATGGTGCTGCTGTTGATCAGCACGACGACCGTGCTGATGTTCCTGGCATTCGGCTCGCTGGTGCTGCCGATCAAGGCGGCGCTGATGAGCGCGCTGACGTTGGGCTCGACGATGGGTGTGCTGACCTGGATGTTCGTCGAAGGTCACGGCTCCGGCCTGATGAACTACACCCCGCAGCCGCTGATGGCCCCGATGATCGGGTTGATCATCGCCGTCATCTACGGCCTGTCCACCGACTACGAGGTGTTTCTGGTGTCCCGCATGGTGGAGGCCCGCGAGCAGGGCATGTCCACCACCGAGGCGATCCGGATCGGCACCGCCACGACCGGACGATTGATCACCGCCGCGGCGCTGGTGTTGGCCGTGGTCGCCGGCGCGTTCGTGTTCTCCGACCTGGTGATGATGAAGTACCTGGCGTTCGGCCTGTTGATCGCGCTGCTGCTGGACGCCACCATCGTCCGGATGTTCCTGGTGCCTGCCATCATGAAGCTGCTCGGTGACGACTGCTGGTGGGCGCCGAAGTGGATGAAGCGGCTGCAGCACAAGATCGGCCTGGGCGAGACCACCCTTCCCGACGAGCGCCTCCGGCCGGCGCTGACGGCCCCCGGGGACGCGCTCACCGCCGTCCCGGTCGGCCCGAGCCCGGGGCAGACGAGCACGCCGCGCCAGCCGGTGGCGGTGGCGACGGCCGCGGTGGCCAAGCCGGTGAGCAGCGCTCCGGTGAGCGAGGCACCCACCACCCGGTTCGCCGCCGCCGAGTCGCGCGACGAGCGGGACATCGGCTCGTGGCTCGGTGAGTTGCGCCGTAAGACCTCGAAGCGCCCGGCCGACGCGGATTCGTCCGGTCAGCCGACCCACGTCATCCACGCGGAGTCGGCGGACGACGCCACCATGGCTTTCCGGGCCCAGCCCGCCGACGCGGCGGCAACCGAGCGCATCTCCGCCGAACAGACCCGGGCCATCCCGGTGAGCCGGCCCGAGACCATCGACACCGAGGTGGCGACGGAGCAACTCAACGCCCGCGGTAAGGGGGGCGGCGGCGTCAGCGCCGCGGACCTGCTGCGCCGCGAGGGCCGGATCTAGCAGGGTTGACCGGCACAGGGTGAGGTCGTCCAGCGCGATCACGGCGTCGAGAAGATCTGCTTCCAGTCGTCTTTCATGCTCACCACGGTCCACCCCCGCGTCGGTGCATCCTTGAGCGCCTCGACCAGGGTTCCGCTGCTCGTGGGGTTCACGTCGTATTGATATTCGCGGGCACCGTCGGTGTGATGAATCAGCACGCCCAGGCTGGGCTTGGGGTTGTCGATGGTGGTGTACTCGAGCATCTGCTTGTCGCCGTCGCTGTTTCCGAAGGCGATGATGGGCCGCCGGCCGATGAACTGGTGGATGCCTGCAGGCTTGCCGGCCTTGTCGTCGACGAAGAGGTAGTCGAGTGTCTTGACCAGAACGGGCCCGGTGTCGCGCAATTCGTAGGTCACCCGGCCCGTGGAGCCGACGACCTGCTCCGGCGGGATGCCGTAGACGCGTTCGCTCCACGCGCGCATGAAATCGGCTCCGCCGCCGGAGACGATGAAGGTCGTGAAACCGTTGGCGCGCAGGTAGCGCAGGACCTGCTGCATGGGTTGGTAGGTGAGTTGGTCGTAGGGCCTGTCGTATTTCGGGTGCTTGGCCGTCCTGACCCAATCATTCACGCGGTCGGCGAACTCGTCCGTGGTCATGCCGGCATGGGTCAGCGCGATGATACGCAGCAGCCCTTCATGATTCGGCCCGGCGAGCAGCGTCGCGGTGTCTCCCGCCAGTAGAGCCGCCACCATCGGGTCATCTTTCAGGGCGGGCTTCTCAGACACCATGCGCTTTGTCTCGTCGACGGCAAAGGCGAGTTGGAAGGGGATCGGATTCTCCGGCCACAGGCAGCCGTCGTTGTCGAACACCGCAATGCGGGCCGGCGCGGGCACGAAGTCGGGAGAACTCGCGTTGGTGGTGCGCTCGACGAAAGAGATCAGCGCCGCGCGCGCGGCACCGTCGTTCCAGGAGGGCAGCGGATCCGCCGCGGGCCGTGCGCAACTCGACACCAGGACGACCAACACCGCGAGTATGGCCGGCCAGGCGCCCCGCAGACCATTCCGACTATTCAAGGTCTTCTCCTCGCCGTGCCCCCAGAAGTAGCCTACTTTCCGGGTTGTCGCCAAGATGACTGTTCAACAACTACTGCGGCAGGGCAATCCAATTCGCTGTGACGGCCGTCGCCGGTCGGATACGGTCAAGGCGTCATCGCGGAGCTGACTACTTCGAAAGGGCGCCATGCGCGCTGTCCTGAAGATCTTCCTGGCACTGATCCTGGCGATCACGCCGGCGTGTTCGTCGAAGCCGGCCCGGCCGGTGAGTGAGACCAGCCCACCCGGCGAGGCCGCCAAGCCGAACATCGTCGTCATCCTCAGCGACAACCTCGGCTACGGCGAGATCGGCGCCTACGGCGGCGGCATCACCCGCGGCGCCCCGACACCCCGCATCGACTCACTGGCCACCGACGGCACCCGCTTTCTGAACGCCAACATGGAGACTCAATGCACTCCGAGTCGATCGAGCCTGTTGACCGGTCGCTGGGCGATCCGTTCCGGCACCCACTCCGTTCCGTTCGGCGGCGTCGCCGACGGCCTCACGCAGTGGGAAGTGACCATCGGCGAGGCATTGTCAGACGCAGGGTATGCCACCAGCTACTACGGCAAGTGGCACCTCGGCAGCCACGACGGCCGCCTGCCCAACGACCAGGGCTTCGACGAATGGTTCGGCATTCCCCGCACCACCGACGAATCGCTATGGCCGTCATCACCGGGATGGTCCCCCGACATCATGCCGGCCGAGCAGATCATGGAGGGCCGCAGAGGCGAGAAGAGCCGTCCGCTCGGAATCTACGACGTGGAGCAACGGCGCCTCATCGACGCCGAGATCACCCGCCGCGCGGTGTCCTACATCAACAAGAAGAGTAGGTCAGATCAACCCTTCTTCACCTACGTGGCACTCACCCAACCGCACCTGCCCACCGAACCCAACCCCGCCTTCAAGGGCCGAACCGGTAACGGCGACTGGGCCGACATGCTCGCCGAAATGGACTCCAACGTCGGGCAGATCCTCGACGCGGTCGACCGGGGCGGTATCCGAGACAACACGATCGTCATCTTCACCAGCGACAACGGCCCCGAGTTCATCCGGCCGTGGGACGGCTGGGCAGGTCCGTGGCGGGGCCAATACTTCACCGCACTCGAGGGCGGGATCCGGGTGCCGTTCATGGTCCGCTGGCCCGGCCAGATCCCGGCCGGCCGGGAAACCAACGAAATCATCCACGGCGTCGACATGTTCGCCACCCTGGCCCGATTCGGCGGCGCGACAGTACCCACCGACAGACCTTTCGACAGCCTCGACCAATCAGACTTCTTCCTCGGCAAGACCGCCAAATCAGCGCGCGAGAGCTTCCCGGTCTGGTGTGCCGATCGACTCCAAGCGGTCAAATGGCGCAACTGGAAGGTGCACTTCTACCGGCAGGACACCATGTTCGACCCGCCGGCCAAATACCCCGTGCCGATGATCTACAACCTCTTCACCGACCCCCGTGAAGAGAAACCGACACCCGACTCGTGGGTCGTCGGCCCGGTGCTGAAGGTCGTGGGCGAGTTCGACAAGAGCGTCAAGGAGCATCCACTGATACCGATGGGCACCCCGGATCCCTACCGCCCCTGAAATTCCTGACGTAGGGCGGGCGGGGCTCGAACCCGCAACCAACGGATTGACGGAAGAGGTTTCCGGTCTCATCGCCAACGCTCCCGTTATCCGTTGTACTGCAACCGTTTTCAGCCCGATAAGAACCTGATGAAGTCTGATGATTTCGGTAGTTTCCCGGCCATATTCGATGAGTGAACGATGAGCGGTCAGACCGCGTATCGGGGCGCGCGCCAGCCTCGGGCCAGGCTCGGACTTCGCCGCAGAGCCCGCAAGGTTGACTACCGCAGACCAATATCTGATGCTTTGTGGCTATGTCGTTGATTCGGGGGACGGCTTTGCTCGGCTATCCGGAACTGGTTGCTGAGGTTGGAGGCGATCCCGTCGCACTGCTGGACGCAGCCGGCATCCCGCTAGCGAGCGTCGCGGACCCCGAGGCCTACATGGGATACCGGGCTTTGATCATGGCTGTCGAGTCAGCGGCCATGATCACCGGGACACCCGATTTCGGCCGGCGACTAGCACTTCGACAGGGAGTCCAGATACTGGGCCCGGTGGGCGCTGCGGCTCGGACCGCACCGACCGTTGCCGACGCTATCGACTCGATCAACTGGTACATGGCCGTTTACAGCCCGGCCATCGTGACCACCGTGGATCCTACCGACGACGTCCGTTACAGCCGATTGGAATTTCGAATCGCACTCAGCCCGCTGCCAGATCATCGCCAGACCATAGAACTCTCACTGGGTGTGGCTCTGCGAATCTTGCGTCTGTTGATCGGGCAGGATTTCCGGCCCGCGACCGTGCACATGCCCCACGACCCGCAGACTCCCACAGCGGATTACCGGCACTACTTCGGCGGCGCTCCCCGTTTCGCCGAACCTTTCGCAGGATTCACTTTCCGATCGGAGTATCTGGCACGATGGGTGTCGGCGGACGGCGATGTCCACCATGCGGTGCGGGCATACCTCGATACCGTTGTCCCGCCGGGAATGCCGGACATCACCGAAACGGTCCGAACACTGATCCGCCACCTCCTGTCCACCGGTGGCCTCCAGTTGGCTCTGGTCGCCCGCCAGTTGTCGATGCACCCGCGCACCTTGCATCGTCGATTGGCCCAGCGCTCGACGTCGTTCGACGCTCTCATCGATGACGTTCGGCGCGAACGTGCGAACGAGCTACTCCGCGATACCGACATGCCTATGGGTCAATTGGCTGGGGCCCTGGGCTACAGCCAGCAAAGTGTTTTCACCCGCGCCTGCCAGCGATGGTTCGGCTGCACCCCGTCACAGCAACGACGAGCGCTCCGGGGCTGAGTCAGCGGGGCCCGCTGGTCTCAAGTGACGTCAGGTTCGCCCTTAGCTGGCAGCCTGGGTGTCCTGCGACGTCAAAAAAGAGTCTCGTTTTGTCAAGCGATCCGGGCGGCAGGGCGAAAGCATTGCAGTTACCAACATCTCATCTACCTCGCGACAGCCCGGGTGGCCCGGGCGATAGCCGAAGGAGCATCAAATGACCTCCGTACTTCCGGTACCGGCCCGCACCAGCAACGGTGCCGCCCTTCCCTTGGTCTCCCTGCCGCAGACCGAGCTACTGACCATCAACGTATCGAACATCCCGATGATCAGGGACGCCATGGGGCCCGGCATACACGTCCAGCCGCTGCGCCTGGACGTCGAGGCAGGCGTCTGGATGGTTCTGGCCACGTTCAGTCCCGGCTCGCAGGTGCCGCTGCACTACCACACCGGCATCGCCGAGACGTACACCCTTTCCGGCAAGTGGTACTACCTGGAGTACCCGGACCAGCCGCAGACCGCCGGGTCCTACCTTTACGAACCCAGCGGTTCCGTCCACACGCTGGTCATCCCCGAAACCAACACCGAGGACACTGTCATGCTCGCCCGCGTCGAGGGCGCCAACATCAACTTCAGTGAGGACGGCCAGTTCCATTCGATCCTGGACGCCGTGATGATCCATCACCTCACAACCGTCCTCAGCGAGCAGCAGGGAACCGGGCCGATCAACTACATCGGCGGAGGCGAAGCCGGCTTCACGGCGCAGCTGTCCGCGCGGCGCACGAGTGCCGTCGACGCCAAGGGCTGACGTGACTTCCGGACTACGAACGCGCGCCAACGGCGAGACGAAGCACTGGAAACATGCCGTTCTCACGGGCGGCGGAAGCGGTCTCGGTCTCGGTCTGGCGGTCCGGCTGCTCAAGCGCGGCAGCGACGTCAGCGTGCTGGATCTCTCGGTGAACGACCAGAACCGGGCCGCGCTGGACGCCGCCGCGCGAGCCGGCAACGGCCACTGGGAGTTTATCGAAACGGATATCACGCAAGAGGATCGGACGCGCGATGCCGTCGCGCGGGCGGTCGAGCAATTCGGACCGCCAGACCTGGCGATCAATTCGGCCGGCATCGGGCTGTGCAAGTCTTTCGCCGACATGTCCGGCGAGTCTTTTCGTCGGGTGATCGACATCAACCTGATAGGCAGCTACAACTTTGCCGCCGCCGTGATGCCGCACCTGACGAAAGGATCACGCATCGCGTTGGTTTCGTCGATGGCGGGCATTACCAGCAACTACGGCTATGCCGCCTACGGCGCCTCCAAATTCGGGGTGGTCGGATTGGCCAAGACGCTGCGCTACGAGTACGAACCCAGGGGCATCGGCGTCAGTTGCATCTGTCCGCCCGAGGTGAAGACACCATTGGTGACCAAGGAGCGCGCGGACGGCGATCCCGTGGCGCTCGATCTCAAGCTCATCGCCGGCTCGATGGAAGCCGATCCGGCATGCGACCAGATGCTGGCCGGACTTGACGCAGGGCGCTGGCAGATCATTCCTGGCTTTGCCGGAAAAGCCACGGCCTTCGCGGCGCAGCGCACCCCGGGCACCTTCTACCGGGTCATGTACATGTTGATCCGTAAGTACATGCGCAAACACGGAGTCCTCGCGGGATGAGGTCCGACGCCGTGGTTATCGCCGGGCTCTACTAAACACCTTCGGAGGCGCAATGACCAAAGAACTGGATGAGGGCTTCGGCCGCCGCCGTTTCCTCGGCGCGAGCGCTGTAGCGGCCGCCGCGACTGCGGCGGCGGCGGCCGGCTGCGCCCCCGACAACAAGCCGGCGGGCTCGACCCCCGCCGGGACCGGCGGGACCGCGGTGCCCGACGACGGGTCGGTGCTGCCCATGCCCTCCAAACCGTTCGACGGCACGATCGGTGATACCTATGTCGATTCAACGCCCGGCGAGGCGTACACACTGACGGCCCCCGAGGGTGCGCCCAACGTGGTGGTCGTGTTGCTCGACGACGTCGGCTTCGGCCATACGTCGACCTTCGGCGGTCCGGTGAACACCCCCACGCTGCAGCGTCTGGCCAAAGAAGGGTTGCGCTACAACCGGTTCCACACCACCGCGCTGTGCTCGCCCACCCGCGCAGCGCTGCTGACCGGACGCAACCACCACAGTGCGCATACCGGAACGATCATGGAGCTCGCTACCGGCTATCCCGGCTATGACGGAGTCATCCAGGGCGACACCGCCACGGTGGCCCAGACGTTGCGGCTGCGCGGCTACAACACTGCGGCATACGGCAAGTGGCACAACACCCCCGACTACGAACTGTCCTCGGCCGGCCCATTCGACCGCTGGCCCACCAGTCTGGGATTCGACGAGTTCTACGGATTCCAGGGCGGCGAGGCCAACCAGTGGCACACTCCGCTCTATCACGGCACCACCCCGATCGAACCCCCGGACGAACCCGGCTGGCACTTCTCTGAGGCCATCGCGGATAAATGCATCGACTGGATCACCGAGCACAAGGCCGTCAACCCCAATAAGCCCTTCTTCGTCTACTGGGCCCCCGGTGCCGCCCACGCCCCTCACCAGGTCGCCGCCGAATGGGCTGACAAATACAAGGGCAAATTCGACCACGGCTGGGACGAGCAGCGCCGGCTGACCTGGGAGGGCCAGAAGAAGCTTGGTGTCATCCCCGCCGACACCAAGCTGACTCCGCGGCCGGACAGCATTCCGGCCTGGGACAAGTTGCCCCCGGGTGAGAAGCGGCTCTACGCGCGCATGCAGGAGGTCTACGCCGGTTTCCTCGAACACGCCGACGCCCAGGCCGGCAGGATTCTCGACCGCTTGGAGGAACTGGGCATCCGCGACAACACCCTGTTCATCTACATCGTCGGTGACAACGGGCCCAGCGCCGAGGGCTCACTGACCGGCACGTTGAACAACATGAAGAGCCAGCAGGGGTTTCCCGACGACCCGCAGTACATGCTGTCTCGCATCGACGAGATCGGCGGACCGCTGCACGAGAACCACTACCCGGTCGGCTGGTGCTGGGCTGGTTCGTCGCCGTTCCAGTGGATGAAGCAGGTGGCCTCTCATTTCGGCGGAACCCGCAATCCGATGGTCATCTCGTGGCCGGCGAGGATCAAGGATCAGGGCGGGATGCGCTCGCAGTTCCATCACGTAATCGACATTGCTCCAACGATTCTCGACGTCGCCAACATCGTGCAGCCCGTCAGCGTAGACGGCTCCGAGCAGAAACCGATCGAAGGCATCAGCCTGGCCTACACCTTTGATGATGCCAGCGCGCCCGGCCAGCGCGGCACCCAGTACTTCGAGATGTTGGGCAACCGGGCGATCTACCACGACGGTTGGGTGGCGGGTTGTCGGCACGGCAAATTGCCCTGGCAGACAGTAGGTTCGGCGTCCTTCGACAACGACACCTGGGAGCTCTACAACATCGATGTCGACTTCAGCCAGGCAAACGACCTAGCGAAGGACAACGCCGACCGGCTGAGCGACATGCAGGACATGTTCATGGCCGAAGCCAAGAAGTACAACGTGCTCCCGCTCGATGACCGTTTCGCCGAACGCGCCGACGCGAGCCTGCGGCCGAATCCGTTGGCGGGCATGAAGACCTTCGTCTATCTGCCGGGAACGGTCCGCATCCCGGAGCCGGTGGCACCCAACACCAAGAATGTCGACCACACCATCGCCGCGGAGGTGGAAATCCCGCCCGGTGGCGCTAATGGCGCGCTGGTCAGCATGGGTGGCGAATCGGCCGGTTATACACTTTTCGTACACGACGGCAAGCTGGTGTGGGAACACAACTGGTTCAACGATATCCGCTATCGGGTGACCTCCGATGAGGTGATCCCGCCCGGCCGTCACGTGCTGTCGGCAGAGATCCGAGTGGACGACAAGACCAAGCCGGGCACCGGCGGCAACGTCATCCTGCGCAGCGGGGAGAAGGTGATCGGAAAGGGACGCTTCGACAAACAGGTGCCCTACCGCTACACCGTCAACGAGACTTTCGACATCGGTTGCAGCCTGGTAACCCCGGTTTCCAACCTCTACGAGTCCCCGGCTACCTTCACCGGCAAGATCGACAAGGTGATCATCGACATCAGCGGTGAGTCCCTCGACGATTTGGCGATGCGGGAGAAGATCGCCCTGGGAACGCAATAGGACGCTGCGGTCATTGCGGGCCTCCCGGGGGGGAGCGGGTCTCCTGAGCCACGCGTCCGATGGGCGATCAAGCGAAAGCCAACACCGATAAGAGCGACACGCTGTGCCTGAAAGATAACCCCGTGTCGACGGGAAACCACCCCGTCGAAAAGAGCAGCAGGATTCCGCGGCAATCGGCACGTCGTGGGCGTGTTCGGTGTTGCCACTGTCGTCAGGGTTGTCGTCAAAACGGTCATAAGGTCCAGTCAAGCGGCGGGGTGATCACCCTTGTCGAGTTTCTCAGCGATCCAGGCCTTGGTCAGCGACTGGCGGGTCACCCCGAGTCGGGTCGCCTCGCGATCGAGCTCGGCGATCATCCATGCCGGAAAGTCGACAGTAACTCGTCGGGGTTCTTCGCCGGGGCGCCTAGCCCGCGCCGTATCCAAAGCGGTAGCCATGTCGTCGCCGGCGTCGAACCGCTCGTCAAATTCCTTAGCCTTCATAAAGTGCCGCCTCACCTTCTCGCGATGGTCGTACGGAAATGATCCGAGCAAATTCACTTCGGTAGGTCACCACCGCGAACCAATCCCTGCCGTCGATCTGACCGATCACCATCCACCTCGGTTCATCCGTCGTCCGCTCTTGGCGGGGTCAAACTCGAACTCGAGCCGGCGACTTCGACAAGAGCGTCAAGGAGCATCCGCTGATTGCGATGGGCACGCCGGATCCCTACCGGCCCTGACCAAACGGGTCCCCACAACACGACATTTGGCGGTTCCGGCCAAAAAATGGCGTAGCTTTTAGACGTGCCCGACAATCTCCGCCCGGAGCGTCCGCGTTCGCCGATGGAACTGCTCAGCGATGTGCCCGAGTCGACGCTGCGGAGGCTCAAGCAGTACTCCGGCCGGCTGGCCACCCAGGCCGTACACGCCATGCAGGAGCGCCTGCCGTTCTTCGCCAGCCTGGAAGCGTCGCAGCGGTCCAGCGTGCAGTTGGTCGTGCAGGCCTCCGTGGTCAACTTCGTGGAGTGGATGCGCGACCCATCCAGCGAGGTGGGCTACACCGCCAAAGCCTTCGAACTGGTGCCCCAGGACCTGACCCGCAGGATCGCCCTCGCCCAGTCCGTCGAGATGGTCCGGGTCACGATGGAGTTCTTCGAGGAGGTCGTACCAATGCTCGCCCGCACGGAGGAACAGTTGACGGCGCTGACCTTCGGAATCCTGCGCTACAGCCGAGACCTCGCCTTCGCGGCAGCCACCGCCTACGCCGACGCCGCCGAGGCGCGCGGATCCTGGGACAGCCGGATGGAGGCCAGCGTCGTCGACGCTGTGGTCCGCGGCGATACCGGCCCGGAACTGCTGTCCCGCGCGGCGGCGCTGAACTGGGATACCACCGCGCCCGCGACCGTGGTGGTCGGCACTCCACCGGCAGGCCGCGAGGATTCCGCCGGCGAGGCCGTCCGCGACATCGCGCTTCGGCATGGCCGCGCGGTGCTGGCCGACGTACACGGCACCTGGCTGATCGCGATCATCTCCGGCCCGCTGAGCCCGACGGACCGGTTCTTCAACGACCTGCTGGGCGGGTTCTCCCCGGACCCGGTGGTGATCGGGCCGACGGCACCAATGCTCACCGCGGCCTATCACAGCGCCGGCGAGGCGATTGCCGGCATGAACGCCGTGGCCGGCTGGAGTGGGGCGCCGCGGCCGGTGCATGCCCGCGAATTGCTGCCGGAGCGGGCGCTAATGGGCGATGCGTCCGCGGTGGCCGCCCTGCACAACGAGGTCATGCGGCCACTTGCCGATGCGGGCCCGACGCTCTGCGAGACCCTCGACGCCTACCTCGACAGCGGCGGTGCCATTGAGGCCTGCGCGCGGAAACTGTTCGTTCATCCAAACACCGTGCGCTACCGCCTCAAGCGGATCACCGATTTCACCGGACGTGATCCCACGGTTCCCCGGGACGCCTACATCCTGCGGGTCGCCACCACGGTCGGCCGGCTCGATTACCCGACCCCTGCGCAATCCGTCGCGCAGACCAGAGTAAACGGCTGGGTGACACAGCTCACCCAGCCCCTTGTCGGGTCTGGCCGTCACACCGCAGACGGGGCCTAGATCGCGGCCAGGTATCGATAACGTCGCGTCCACAGGGTGATTTGTAGGTATCCCACAAAAACCTAAGACAAGGTTCATAATCCTTTACACCCCGCAAAACGGCAATCACAGTGTTCTCTTAGAGATGTGATCGCGCTGCTCGCCCCCGGACAGGGCTCTCAGACCCCCGGCATGCTCGCCGAGTGGCTGAACCTCCCCGGCGCCGGCGACCGGATCGAGCGCTGGTCGCAGATCAGCGACCTGGACCTGGCCCGACTCGGCACCACCGCCACCGCCGAAGAGATCACCGACACCGCGGTCACCCAACCGCTGGTCGTGGCGACCACACTGCTGGCCCACGCGGCGCTCGCCGAGCGCGGTCTGCCGACCGCCGGCCGCACCGTCGTCGCCGGCCATTCCGTGGGAGAGATCGCCGCCTATGCCATCGCCGGCGTCATCTCCGGCGATGACGCCGTCAAACTCGCCGCGGTGCGCGGCACCGAGATGGCCAAGGCCTGTGCCGCCGAACCCACCGGGATGTCGGCGGTCCTCGGCGGCGAGGAGGACGAGGTGCTGGCCAGACTTGAGGCACTCGAGTTGATCCCCGCCAACCGCAATGCGGCCGGCCAGATCGTCGCCGCCGGTGCGCTCACCGCGCTGGAGAAGCTTGCCGAGGATCCGCCAGCCAAGGCCCGGGTACGCCAACTGGCCACCGCCGGGGCGTTCCATACCCACTTCATGTCGTCGGCCCTGGACGGCTACGCCGCCGCGGCAGCCGCCGTCGCCGCGAATGATCCAACCACCACGCTGCTGTCCAACTTCGACGGCCGGCCGGTGACCTCAGCGGCGGACGCCATGGAGAAACTCGTCGCGCAGTTGACCCGGCCGGTGCGTTGGGACCTGTGCAACGACACCATCCGCGGGCTGAACGCGACGGCGATCGTCGAGTTCCCCCCCGCGGGCGCTCTGACCGGAATCGCCAAAAGAGAACTTCGGGGCGTCGCGGTGCACGCCATCAAGACACCCGCAGATCTGGACGGACTATCCGGGCTCTGACCTGCCGGCACCGATCAGGACAACCAAATAAAGAAGCGCGACCCACCGATTTATCAAGTAGCACAACCGATTACCCAGTAATACAACATATGAAGGGAGCCACGCTGTGGCCGCCACGCAGGATGAAATCATCTCCGGTCTCGCCGAGATCATCGAAGAGGTAACCGGTATCGAACCGTCTGAGGTCACCATGGAGAAGTCGTTCGTCGACGACCTCGACATCGACTCGCTGTCGATGGTGGAGATCGCGGTTCAGACCGAGGATAAGTACGGCGTGAAGATCCCCGACGAGGATCTGGCCGGCCTGCGCACCGTCGGTGACGTCGTCACCTACATTCAGAAGCTGGAGCAGGAGAACCCCGAGGCGGCCGCGGCGCTGCGCGACAAGTTCGGGTCAGACAAGTGACCAAGCCTTCCACTGCTAACGGCGGCTTCCCGAACGTCGTGGTGACTGCCGTCGAGGCGACCACGGCGCTCGGTGCTGATATCGACAGCACGTGGAAGGCGCTGTTGGCCGGCGAGAGCGGAATCCGGGTCCTCGAGGATGACTTCGTCACCAAGTGGGATCTGCCGGTGCGGATCGGCGGACACCTCGTCGATCCGGTCGACGATCACATGGGCAGGCTGGACCTGCGACGGATGTCCTACGTCCAGCGGATGTCAAAGTACCTCGGCCGCAAAATGTGGGACTCCATCGGGGCTCCCGACGTGGATCCGGACCGCCTCGGGGTCGTCATCGGCACCGGTCTGGGTGGCGGCGAGAAGATCGTCGAGACCTACGACGTGATGAATGAGGGCGGCATCCGCAAGGTGTCTCCACTCGCGGTGCAAATGATCATGCCCAACGGTGCGGCGGCGGTCGTCGGACTGGACCTGGGGGCACGCGCCGGGGTCATCACCCCGGTGTCGGCCTGTTCGTCCGGGTCCGAGGCCATCGCGCACGCGTGGCGCCAGATCGTCATGGGCGACGCCGACATCGTGGTCTGCGGCGGTGTCGAGGGCACGATCGAGGCATTGCCCATCGCGGCGTTCTCGATGATGCGTGCCATGTCGACCCGCAACGACGATCCAGCGGCTGCGTCCCGGCCGTTCGATAAGGACCGCGACGGGTTCGTCTTCGGCGAGGCCGGAGCGTTGATGGTCATCGAGACCGAAGAGCATGCCAGGGCCCGTGGCGCCACACCGCTGGCACGTCTGCTGGGTGCCGGTATCACCTCGGACGGGTTCCACATGGTGGCCCCGGCGTCGGACGGCCTGCGGGCCGGCCACGCGATTAAGCGGGCCATGGAGTTGGCGGGCTTGTCGCCCAAGGACATTGATCACGTCAACGCCCATGCCACATCGACGTCCATCGGCGATATCGCCGAGGCGAGCGCCATCCGGGTTGCCGGCGTGGAGCATGCTCCGGTGTATGCGCCGAAGTCAGCGCTGGGTCACTCCATCGGTGCGGTCGGCGCACTGGAGTCGATCCTGACGGTGCTCAGTCTGCGCGACGGTGTCATCCCGCCAACGCTGAACTATGAGACGCCCGATCCGGAGATCGACCTGGACATTGTCGCGGGCGAGCCACGTTATGGCGACTACCGGTACGCAATCAACAACTCATTCGGTTTCGGCGGACACAACGTGGCGCTGGCCTTCGGGCGCTACTGAGACCGCCGTACGTGACCCAGAGAGGAAGATTCCGGCACTGATGGCACCGCTGACAACGGGCAACGGACTTCCCGACGTGGTCGTCACCGGCATCGCCATGACGACCGCGCTGGCCGTCGATACCGAGAACACCTGGAAGAAACTGCTCGACGGGCAGAGCGGCATCCGCACCCTCGACGATCCCTTCGTCGAGGAGTACGCCCTGCCGGTGCGAATCGGCGGGCACCTGCTGGAGGACTTCGAGTCCGATCTGGATCGGGTGGAGAAGCGCCGGCTGTCGTATCTGCAGAAGATGTCAACGGTGCTGGGCCGACGGGTCTGGCAGAACGCCGGTTCGCCCGACGTCGACACCCGGCGGCTGATGGTGTCCATCGGGACCGGTTTGGGTTCTTCCGAGGAGTTGGTGTTCGCCTACGACGGCCTGCGATCCAAGGGCTTGCGGGCAGTCTCACCGTTGGTAGTGCAGATGTTCATGCCCAACGGCCCGGCCGCGGTCGTCGGACTTGACCTGGGCGCCAAAGCCGGTGTGTGCACACCTATTTCGGCATGCGCATCGGGTTCGGAGGCGATCGCCAACGCATGGCGCAACATCGTCTACGGCGAGGCCGATATCGCGGTGTGCGGTGGCGTAGAGACCAAGATTGAGGCGGTACCGATCGCCGCGTTCGCTCAGATGCGGATCGTGCTGTCCAATACCAACGACGACCCGGCTGGCGCCTGTCGTCCGTTCGACCGTGACCGCAACGGCTTCGTATTCGGCGAAGGTGCCGCGCTGATGGTCATCGAAACCGAGGAGCACGCCAAGGCTCGCGGCGCCACCATCTTGGCCCGCATCATGGGAGCATCGGTCACCTCGGACGGGCACCACATCGTGGCGCCGGATCCCGATGGTATCCAGGCCGGCCAGGCGATGACCCGGGCAATCCAGCTCGCTGGCCTGCAACCCAGCGACATCGATCACGTCAACGCCCATGCAACCGGCACCAACGTCGGTGACGTCGCCGAGGGCAGGGCGATCAACAACGCAATGGGCGGCCACCGGCCGGCGGTCTACGCGCCCAAGTCGGCGCTGGGCCACTCGGTGGGAGCCGTCGGCGCGGTGGAGTCCATCCTCACTGTGCTCGCACTGCGCGACGGCGTAATCCCGCCGACGCGTAACCTGCGAAACCTCGATCCGGAGATCGACCTGGACGTGGTGGCCGGGGAGCCCCGGTCGGGCGACTATCGGTACGCGATCAACAACTCGTTCGGATTCGGTGGACATAACGTCGCGATCGCGTTCGGAAAGTACTGAAAAGCGACGAGCGAACGGCACGCCAACCACATCCGACACGCACAAGGAGGTATAGATGACCATCATGGCCCCTGAGGCGGTCGGCGAATCGCTCGACCCGCGCGACCCGTTGCTGCGGCTTCGAAACTTCTTCGACGACGACAGCGTCGAAATGCTCCACGATCGCGACAAATCCGGTGTGCTCGCTGCCGCGGGCACCGTCAATGGCCTGCGGACCATCGCGTTCTGCACCGACGGCACCGTCATGGGCGGCGCCATGGGTGTGGAGGGCTGCCGCCACATCGTCAATGCCTATGACACCGCCATCGATGAGCAGAGCCCCATCGTGGGCATCTGGCATTCCGGCGGCGCGCGCCTGGCCGAGGGCGTGAAGGCGTTGCACGCAGTCGGCCTGGTATTCGAAGCCATGATCCGGGCCTCGGGCCATATCCCGCAGATCTCGATCGTGGTCGGTTTCGCGGCCGGCGGCGCCGCCTATGGACCGGCGCTGACCGACGTCGTCATCATGGCTCCCGAAGGCCGAGTCTTCGTGACCGGACCCGATGTGGTGCGCAGCGTCACCGGCGAGGACGTCGACATGGCCTCGCTCGGCGGACCCGACACCCACCACCGCAAGTCCGGCGTGTGCCATATCGTCGCCGACGACGAACTCGACGCCTACGCGCGAGGACGACGGCTGGTCGGATTGTTCTGCCAGCAGGGCATTTTCGACCGCGCCAAAGCCGAAGCCGGCGACGTCGATCTGCACGCCCTGCTGCCGGAGTCCGCACGCCGCGCCTACGACGTGCATCCCCTGGTGGAAGCGCTGCTGGACTCCGACGAGCCGTTCGAGGAGTTCCAGTCCAAGTGGGCCCCGTCGATGGTGGTCGGCCTCGGTCGGTTGTCCGGCCGCACCGTCGGGGTGCTGGCCAACAATCCGCTGCGCCTGGGCGGCTGCCTGAACTCCGAAAGCGCCGAGAAGGCGGCCCGTTTCGTTCGTCTCTGCGACGCATTCGGCATACCGCTGGTGGTCATCGTCGACGTGCCGGGGTATCTGCCCGGTGTCGATCAAGAGTGGGGCGGCGTGGTGCGCCGCGGCGCGAAGCTGCTGCACGCATTCGGCGAGGCCTCGGTTCCCCGCGTGACGTTGGTGACCCGCAAGATCTACGGCGGAGCCTATATCGCGATGAACTCCCGCTCACTGGGTGCGACGAAAGTCTTCGCCTGGCCGGACGCCGAGGTCGCCGTGATGGGCGCCAAAGCCGCCGTGGGCATCCTGCACAAGCGCAAGCTCGCCGCGGCACCCGATGACGAACGCGAGGCGCTGCACGAGGAGCTGGCCGACGAGCACGAGCGCATCGCCGGCGGCGTGGACGCCGCCATCGAGATCGGGGTGGTCGACGAGAAGATCGACCCCGCCCACACCCGCAGCAAGCTCACCCAGACCCTGGCCGAGGCGCCGGCCCGGCGCGGCCGGCACAAGAACATCCCGCTGTAGCCGCGCTCTCCCCCTCACCGGGTTGCGGCGAGGAACTCCGTGGCAGCCCCCATCGCACGCTCCCGGTCGGCGGCCACTAACCCGATCCGTGTACGACGGTCCAGGATGTCGCCGACGTCCAGGGCGCCTTCGTGGGTGACGGCGAATTCGAACTCCGCTCGGGTCACATCGATACCCTCGGCCACCGGATCGGCCGGCCGCTCACAACGCGCGGTGGCGATCACATTCCGCGACTCAGCACCGTAGCGCGCGACCAGTGAACCTGGAAGCTCCCCACTGGTCCGAAGTATGCCGCTATTCCGCTGCGCTGCAACGGGATTAGCGGGTGCACCGACCAGGGGAAGGTTGCGCGTCCGGCATGGCCCGGTGCTGATACCGCGAGCGGCGATCGCCCGGTCCAGGACGTCTTCGGCCATGTACCGATACTCGGTGAGCTTGCCGCCCACGACACTGAACAACCCGGAATCGGATTCCAGCACCGCGTGATCGCGGGATAGGTCCGCGGTCCTGCCCTCCCCTGCATCAATCAGCGGCCGCAAACCGGCGTAGGCGCCGGTGACGTCCGCGTTGGTCAGGGCAGTCTGCAGTGCGGTGTTGACGACGTCGAGCAGGAATGTGACCTCACCCGGGGTCGGTTCCGGCACGTCAGGGATCGGACCCGGTGCCTCTTCATCAGTGAGGCCCAGATAGATCCGGCCAAGTTGCACCGGAAGGGCGAAGATGAACCGGTTGGTCTCGCCCGGGATCGGGATCGTCAGCGCCGCAGTCGGATTGCCGAACGATGACGCATCGAACACCAGATGGGTCCCACGGCTGGGCCGCAGCCGAATCGAGGAGTCCACCTCCGCGGCCCAGACCCCCGCAGCATTGATCACCACCCGTGCCGCCAGATCCAGAGTCTGCCCGGTCAACTCATCGGTAAGCCGCACCGAGTTCCCGGTGGCCGACGAGGCTCCGACGTGGGTGAGGATACGGGCACCGTGTTGGGCTGCAGTCCGCGCCACCGCCAACACCAGCCGGGCGTCGTCGATCAGCTGTCCGTCGTACGCCAGCAGCGCACCGTCGAGTCCGTCGCGGCGCAGCGTCGGGGCCATTGCCAGGGCCTGCTGCGCACTGAGCCGACGAGGTCTCGGGAGGATCGAAGATCGGGTTCCAGCCAGGGTGCGCAACACATCCCCGGCTAGGAATCCGGTTCGCACGAGCACCCGCTGCGAACGACTCATCGATGGCAGCAATGGCACCAACTGTGGCATCGCTTTCACCAGGTGCGGCGCATTGACTCCCATCAGAATGCCGCGCTCCAGCGAGCTTCGCCGTGCAATACCGACATTGCCGCTAGCCAGGTAGCGCAGACCGCCGTGAGCCAGTTTGGAACTCCACCGGCTGGTGCCGAACGCGAGGTCGTGCTTATCAACCAATACCACCGACAATCCACGGCTCGCGGCATCCAACGCGATACCGGCACCGGTGATCCCGCCTCCGATGACGACGACGTCAACCGTGTCGCCGTCGCCAAGGGCGGCCAATTCGGCGGTGCGCCGCGCGGCGCTGAGTGCGGTATTCACCGGAACATCCCGAAACCGAGGATTACTCCGCGAACGCTGTTGTCCGCCTGCATTTTTCGGAGTTGCCCAACATCGGCGTTACTGATTGCCACCATCTGTAATACTCTAATTCATGGTCGACACCGACACCGAAGATCACCTACTACCCCCGATGGCCTGGGATGGCTGGGGTGATCCGAGGTTGGCCAAGCCGCTATCAGCCGGCCTCCGAAACCTACTTGAGCAGGCACTCGGTGTGACCGGCACCGAGATCATCGCACCGAGCATCGACGATGTTCAGTTAACCCCGAGCGCGCTGCCCCAAGATCGCCTCGAAGGCCTGACCGCAATCGTCGGCAGCGACTATCTGCGAACCGGAGATCGCGATCGATTACTGCACGCGGGCGGCAAGTCCACGTTGGATCTGCTGCGGCGCAAACAGATTCATCAGGATGCGCCCGATGCAGTGTTATTCCCCGGCAGCGAGGATGACGTTGCCGCGATTCTTGACTACTGCACGCAGCACGGCATCGCGGTGGTGCCGTTCGGCGGCGGCACCGGTGTAGTCGGCGGACTGGACCCGATCCGCGCCGGGTTCGGCGCCGTGATCACCCTTGATCTGCGTCGCTTCAACGCCCTGCACTGGCTCGACGAGACCTCGAGCGAGGCTGAACTCGGCGCCGGGGTCACCGGACCGGACGCTGAACGTCTGCTGGGCGAACGGGGTTTCTCCCTCGGCCATTTTCCGCAGAGTTTCCGCTTCGCCAGTATCGGCGGTTTCGCCGCCACCCGGTCCTCCGGTCAAGACTCCGCCGGTTACGGCCGATTCAACGACATGGTCCGAGGCATGCGGGTCGTCACGCCGGCGGGCGTGCTGAACATCGGCCGGGCGCCTGCCTCGGCGGCCGGCCCGGACCTGCGCGAACTGTTCGCCGGATCCGAGGGCGCATTCGGCGTCATCACCCGGGTGCGGGTGCGGATTCATCCGGTACCCGAGGCGGTGCGCTACGAGGCGTGGTCGTTCCCGAACTTCGCCACCGGCGCCGACGCCCTTCGCGCGGTCATCCAGACCGGTACCGGACCCACCGTCATTCGGCTCTCCGACGAAGTCGAGACCGGCATCAACCTGGCCACCACGTCGAGCATCGGTGAGCAGAGCATCACCGGCGGTTGCCTGGCGATCACAGTGTTCGAGGGCACCCCCGCCCATGCGCAGAGTCGTCATGAGGAAACCCGCGCCGTGCTGGCCGCCCACGGCGGCACCGCGATCGGCGAAGGCCCCGCGAAGGCTTGGGAGCACGGCCGTTTCGACGCCCCGTATCTGCGCGATGCACTGCTGTCGGCGGGTGCACTGTGCGAAACCCTGGAGACCGCGACGTCGTGGTCGAACCTGCCGGTGCTCAAGGCCGCGGTCACCGAGGCCCTGACGACGGCTCTGACCGAAAGTGGCACAGCGGCTTTGGTCATGTGCCACATCTCGCATGTGTATCCCACCGGCGCGTCGTTGTATTTCACCGTGGTCGCGGGACAACGCGGCGATGTCGCCGAGCAGTGGCACACCGCAAAGGCCGCCGCGGCGCGTGCCATCGTCGATAACGGCGGCACCATCACCCATCACCACGCGGTCGGCACCGATCACCGCCCCTGGATGGCCGACGAGATCGGGGATCTCGGGGTGCGGGTGCTGCGCGCAGTCAAGCAGACCCTCGACCCGGCCGGAATCCTCAACCCGGGCAAGCTCATTCCATGACCGAGATCGGCCGCGTCACGCTGTTGACGAACCCGATGGCGGGTCACGGCAACGCCCCGCATGCGGCTGAACGCGCGGTCGCGCGCTTCCAGGAATGCGGCGTCGACGTCACCGAGATCGTCGGCCGTGACCCCACTCACGCGCGGGAATTGGTTGACGAGGCCCTAGCCCACGGCACCGATGCCTTTGTGGTTGCCGGTGGTGACGGCGTCATCTCGCTGGCCCTACAGTCGTTGGCGCACAGCAGCATTCCACTGGGAATCATCCCGGCCGGCACCGGCAACGACCATGCCCGCGAGTACGGCATCCCGGTCGGCGACCCGGCGGCGGCGGTTGACGTGATCGTCGCCGGCCACACCGAAACCATCGACCTCGGACACATCCGCGGCGCCGACGGCACCGGAACCTGGTTCGGCACCATCGCGGCAACGGGATTCGATTCGCTGGTCAGCGACCGGGTCAACCGGATGCGCTGGCCGCACGGCCGGATGCGATACAACCTGGCCATCGTGGCCGAACTGTCACAACTGCATCCGCTGCCATTCCGGTTGGTGCTCGACGGTGAGCGCGAGGTCGTCACCGACCTCACCCTGGCGGCATTCGGCAATACCCGCAGTTACGGCGGCGGAATGCTGATCTGCCCCGGCGCCGATCATGCCGACGGAATGCTGGACATCACGATGGTGAGCAGTGGGTCCCGGCTGAAGCTGGTCCGGCTGTTCCCCACCATCTTCAAAGGCACCCACGTCGAACTCGACGAGGTGACGACCGCGCGGGCCCGGAACATCCGGGTCGAGTGCCCGGGCATCAACGCCTACGCCGATGGCGAATACGCCTGCGCACTTCCGGTCGAGATATCAGCGGTGCCGGGCGCATTGACAATCCTGCGCCCGGCCCCCTAGGAGTCGGCCAGGATCCGGGTGCGCTGCGGGTCATAGAACGGTGCCATCTGCAGCCGGGCCGGAAGATCGCCGTTCGGGGTGTGCACCGTGAACGCCTGCTCGCGCAACCAGTCACCGGTTACTCCGACGTCATGGAACACCTGCGCCAGACCCACCGGGCCACCGAGGGTGTAGCCGTAGGCGGCGGCCCGGACGTACCCGACCCACTTACCGTCGACCAGAACGGGTTCATTTCCGAACAGATCGGCTCCGGCGTCGTCCACGAACAGACTGACCACCCGGTTGCGCGGGATGCCCTGGGCCTTGAACTCCAGCAGCGCATCGCGGCCGACGAACCCGCCCGGCTTATCCCAGGCGACGGTGAACCCGAGTCCGGCTTCGATCGGGTTGTCGGTGTTATCGATATCCACGCCGAGATCTCGGTAACCCTTCTCCAGTCGAAGGCTCGACATAGCCGCCAGGCCGACCGGACGCACACCCAGATCGGCTCCGGCGGAGGTCAACTCGTCGTAGACACCGGCGGCGTATTCGGTCGGGATGTGCAACTCCCAACCCAGTTCACCGAGGTAGGTCACCCGGGCCGCCAGCACCGGCGCGTAGCCGACATGGATCTGTCTGGCCGACAAATACGGGAACGCCTCATTGGACAGATCGGCGTCGGTGAGCCGGGACAGCAGGGTGCGCGACTTCGGCCCCTGCACCGACAGCAGTGTTGTCGCCGAGGTGATCTCGGTGACAACGACGAATTCGCCGGGTCGGGTTTCGCGACGGATCATGGGTTCGATACGGCGATGGATGAGGTCGGACGTGACGACGAGGAACTTCTCCTCACCGAGGCGGGTAATCGTCAGGTCGGTGGCGATACCGCCCTGATTGTTGAGCCATTGGGTGTAGACCAGGCGGCCGATCTCCCGGTCGATGACGCTGACCGAGAGCCGATCGAGCACTTTCGCCGCATCGGGGCCCTGGACGAGGAACTTCGCCATCAGGCTCATATCCAGGATGCCGACATCCTCGCGCACCGCCCGGTGCTCGCGGCCGACGATGTCGAACGAGCCCTGCCGAGCGTAATCGAGGGTGGTCTGCGGATGAGCGCCATCGGTGTCGTACCACTCGGCGAACTCCCAGCCCACCGAGGCGTTGAAGTGACCGCCGGCGGCCACCAGCCGGTCGTGCAGCACCGAGCGACGTACGTCGCGAGCGGAACCCGGTTTCCAGGACGGCCAGGTGGCGTCGCCGAACAGCACACCGAGTTGCTCGACGGTGCGCTCGGCGCGGAACCGACGGGAGGTCTCGTGCGTCGCGGCGCGGTCGACTGCGTAGCCGGTGACATCCACCGGCGGTACGCCATCGACGATCCAGTGCGCCATGACGTTCCCGATACCGCCGCCCATCAGAATGCCCAGGGAGTTCATCCCCGCGGCCACGAAGTAGCCGTCCAACTCCGGGGCGGGTCCCAGCATGGGTCGGATATCCGGTGTAAATGACTCCGGACCACAGAAAAACAGCCGCACTCCGACTTCGGACAGCGAC
>Ga0194055_10000699_pt1 | contig 27140 bp, 26 predicted proteins | sample SepL449m_MetaG_FD_155482 | JGI IMG/M metagenome (GOLD analysis project Ga0194055, IMG submission 155482) | Anoxic zone freshwater microbial communities from boreal shield lake in IISD Experimental Lakes Area, Ontario, Canada - Sep2016-L442-9m | ecosystem: Environmental > Aquatic > Freshwater >... | reverse complement strand
GGTTATTACCTGACCGGCGATGGCGGTTATCTGGACTCCGACGGCTACCTGTTCGTCATGGGCCGGATCGACGACGTGATCAACGTGGCCGGGCACCGATTCTCGACGGGGCAGATCGAGGCCGTGCTCGCCGCGCACCCGGCGGTCGCCGAATGCGCTGTGATCGGGGTAGCCGACCCGATCAAGGGTCAGGTGCCGCGCGGGTTCGTCGTACTCAAGGCGGGCGCCCGATCCGAAGGGCTGGAGCGCGAACTCGTTGCCTCCGTTCGGCATTCGATCGGCGCCGTCGCCTGCCTCAACCTCGTCGACGTCGTGGCGGCGCTGCCGAAGACCCGTTCCGGCAAGATCCTGCGCAAGACCATGCGGGGTATCGCCGACGGGCGCGACGAGCCGGTGCCGTCGACCATCGAGGACGCCGGGGTGCTGGAGACGTTGTTGCCTGTTCTGCGGAACGAGACGCCGGCCCGCGACTAGGCTTCCGCAATGGCCAACGTCGAACGGCCGCTGCGTGAGCGGTTGATCGCTCTCGAGGACGTCGCAGCCGACGCCGCCCGGGGACGCTCCTCACGCAAAGCCGTCCCGCGTAGGTCACTGGCCGAACTAGTGCCCGCCCGGCGGGACCCGGTGGAGATTCTCGTCGAGCAGAACCGCACCCGGCTGCCCGATCTGGTGCCACTGCGGTTCGCACGCATGCTGGCCGATCCGTTCTCGTTCTACCGGGGGGCCGCAGCGCTGATGGCGGCCGACCTTGCCGGTGGACCGTCGAGTGGGATCGACGTGATCTGCGGGGGTGACGCGCATCTGGCGAACTTCGGCATCTACGCCTCGCCGCAGCGAACCTTGATCTTCGACCTCAACGACTTCGACGAAGCGGCGGTCGCCCCGGCGGAATGGGACGTCAAGCGCCTGACCACCAGCGCCATCGTGGGCGGACGCCATGCCGGCTATCCAGAGAAGACGATCCGGCGTATCGCCTCCGACGCGGTGAGCTCCTATCGCAAGGGCCTCGACGCCGCACTCGACATGGACGCCCTGAGCCGTTACTACCTGCGCATGGAGCCCGGACGCTACACCAAAGAGGTGTCCGGAAGCCTGGGCGCAGTGCTGGCAGCGGCGGCGAAGAAAGCTCGGACCCGCACCTCCGAGCGGGTTTTCGCGCAGATCATGGAGCCCCAACCGGACGGCCGGTTCAAACTCCGGGAGAACCCCCCACTGCTGCAGCATGTCGACGTCGCCGACGAAGCGCGTCTGATCGATGCGTTCCGCCACTACCTCACCAGCGTGCCGTTCGACGTCGCGATGGTGCTCTCACACTTTCAGCTGGCCGACATCGCCAGGCGGGTGGTCGGTGTGGGCAGTGTCGGCACACGCGCCTACCTGTTGATCCTTACCAGCCCGGAGGGAACTCCGTTGATACTTCAGGTCAAAGAGGCCAATCGGTCGGTCCTGGAGGAATATGGCGGCCGGCTACAGCCGGCGTCGCTCACCACCGCGGAAGACGCACTGGGCCAGGGCATCCGCGTGATCGCCGGTCAGCGGACGCTGCAATCGATTTCCGATGTCTTCCTGGGCCATCTGCAGATCGACGGCCGGGACTTCTATGTGCGGCAGTTCCAGGACATGAAGGGATCGGTGGAGACCGAGGGCATGGATCCCGCCACCTTCGGGCAATACGTCGGTGCATGCGCCTACACATTGGCACGCGGTCATGCGCAGAGTGCGAACGCGTCGATGATGCGGGGCTATGTCGGCAACGGCGATGCGGTCAAAACCGCGATCGTCGATTGGTCTTATGCCTATGCCGACAAGACTCTCGACGACTTCCGGGCGTTGCAGAAGGCGGCGAAGGCCGGCCACATCGAGGTGGCTCCCAGCCCCTTGAAGTGACAACAATCGAGCCGAAGGTATGACAAATCGCTGACAAGGGCGGCACAAATACCGTGTTGGCCCTGTTCGCTAGTTCGTTTCCCCGCCATGTTGTGTCATCATTATTTCGGCACTGGGTGCCACAAAGCTAGGCAAAGGAGCTGCGGATGCTGTGGATTGGGCTCTATTTTGTTGTGGCGTCGGTGGTCTCGTCAATGGTCTTCGTCGCGGGACAGTGGTTCGCCGCCGGATCCTCGGATGCCGCCGAGCATCCGGCCCTGACGGCCGCGCTCGCCGGAGCCATCTGGCCTATTCTCCTTGTCGGCCTCACGGAACTGCTGCTGGTGAGCGAGACCGCCCACCGCTTGGTCCGCCGGACCGGTCCAAACCGACTGGTGCGGTGGCGATCTCCGCAATAATGGCCATGCGGCGCTGAGGCGGTCAGGGTTCCTGCGTTTCCCACGCCACGTCGGCCGGCGCCTTGTCCGGGCGCAAGCCGCGCCAACTCGGGTGACGCAAGCGCCCGTCGGATGTCATCTCCCCGTAGCGCACCTCGCCGACGAGTTCCGGGCGCACATAGGTGACGTCCTTGGTCTCCGGCCTGGGCAGCGTGGGGTGAAACGGTGAGGTGGCCGTATGCAGTGGCGCCAGAGTGGATTTCAGCGACAGCAGGTCCTTCTCGGTGAAGCCGGTGCCGACCCGTCCGATAAAGCGCAATCCGCCGGGCTCCGGGATGCCGAGCAGCAGCGCGCCGATCCCGCTGGAGCGCCCGCCCTCGCCTTTGCGCCAGCCGCCGATGACGGCCTCCTGGGTATTCCAGTTCTTGTCCTTGATCCAGGCCGACGAGCGCCGGCCGGCCTGGTACGTCGAATCCCACTTCTTCGCAACGACACCCTCCCACTTCCGTTTTCGGGAGTAGGCCAGCGCCTCCGGGCCGTCGCCGTCGAGTAGGGGCGGCACGATGAGGCCGGTTCCCTCGGCGAAGGTCTCCAGCAGTCGGCGCCGGTCGCGGTACTTCGCCCGCAGCAGCGACTGCCCGTCGAGATAGAGAATGTCGAAGGCCCAGAACTCGATACGCTCCGAGCGGGCGCGGTTCTGCATCTCGGTGAAGTTCGGCACGCCGTGGGAGTCCAGCGCGACGGCCTCTCCGTCCAGGATCACGTGATGCCCCGGGAACAGCGCGGCCAGCGGCTGCAACTGCGGGTACTCCCGCGTCACGTCGCGGCCGTTGCGGGTCTTGAGCCGCAACGTCTGATGGTTCACCTCGACCAGCATCCGGTAGCCGTCGAACTTGCCCTCGAAAGCCCACTGCGCGGACGTCATCCGGTCCACCGATCCCAGGGTGGCGAGCATGGCGTCGTACTCGTCGAGCCGCGATTCCCCGGCCGGGGACGCCGCGGCATCGCCCTGTTCCTTCATCCGGTGGGCAAGCCACTGATCACCCTTGGTCTGAATCAGGGCGTAGCGCCCGGAGATTCGCGCGCCGTCGAGGTCGACGATCACCTCGCCGCCCTTGCCTTCCGGGTCCGACGACATCCGGAACTTCTCGGCGGTATAGGTGCCGGAGTCCCAGACGGCGACCGTCCCGGCGCCGTACTCCCCCTGGGGAATCGCGCCCTCGAACGTCGCGTACTCCAGCGGATGGTCCTCGGTGTGCACGGCGAGGTGGTTGACCGACGGGTCCTCGGGCAGGTTCTTGGGCACCGCCCAGGACACCAGCACGCCGTCGCGCTCCAGCCGGAAGTCGTAGTGCAGCCGCCGCGCGCGGTGTTCCTGGATGACGAACCTGTTGCCCGCAACCGGTGTCGGACTCACATCGGGCACGGGTTCGGGGGTCTTTCGGGCGTCGCGCATGCTGCGGTAGGTGGCCAACGCGTCCACCACCTGCTCGTCCAGCCCGGCCAGCAGGTCGCCGTGCTCGGCGACCCGGGTCAGCACCTCCTCGAACTCCAACTGGCGCAGCTCCGCGGAGTCGACCTCCGCCCAGGTCCGCGGGGCGGCGACGGTGGGAGTCTGCCTGCCGCGCAACGAGTACGGGGCGATCGTGGTCTTGGCGGCGTTGTTCTGGCTCCAGTCCAGGAACACCTTGCCGGCGCGCAGGCTGCGGGTCATGGTGGCGGTCACCAACTCAGGCATGGTCTGTTCGAGTTGCTGGGCGACCCGCCGGGCCAGCGTCGCCACCGCGTCGCTGCGCAGCGGCTCGTGCAGCGGCACATAGAGGTGCATGCCCTTGCTGCCGCTGGTGAGCGGGTAGACCCGTAATCCGATGTCGTCCATCAGATCCCGCAGTTCGTGGGCCACCTCGCACAGCTGGGTCATGGTGACGCCATCGCCGGGGTCGAGATCGAACACCAGGCGGTTGGCCGGGCCGGGGCGGCCGTCGGGGCGGAAACGCCATTGCGGCACATGGACTTCCAGCGCCGCCTGCTGGGCGATCCAGGCCAGCCCGACCGAGGAGTCGATTATCGGATAGACGGTGTCGCCGGACTTGTGTCCGAGTGTCCCGCGGTGCAGCCAGGCCGGTGCGGATTTGGCCAGTTCTTTTTCGAAGAACGCGGTGGCGTCAACGCCGTTGGGCCACCGCTTGCGGGTGGCCGGGCGCCCGGCGATGTGCGGCAGCATCACCTCGGCCACGCCGGTGTAGTAGCGGAACACATCGGCCTTGGTGGTACCGGTGGCCGGGTAGAGCACTTTGTCCGGATTGGTCAGTTTGACCAGTGGTCCCGTCGTCGCACCCGGCGGCCACACGTCGATCACCACCACACGGTATTACCCGCTGTTAGGTTGGACCAATGATCCGGTTCGTGGTGGCAGTCGTGTTGCCGCTGGCGATCCTGACGGCTCCGCCCGCTGCCGCCGACCCCAACGACCTGGTCCCGGCCTGCACCGGCGGCCAGGTCGCCGAGACCGGCGAGTGCAACGCCGCACCCGTCGAAGCCGCCAATCCGCTGGAGGGATTCTTCGGCGACGCCCCGGGCGGCAACCCGAACACCCCGGCCGGCCTGACTCCACAGCAGCAACCGGTCGTCGCTCCCCTGGGTGTATTGCCGGGGAATCTTCCGGTGGTCTTCCCCCTGGGGGTCACGCCGCCCAACATCGTGTCCGGACGTTAAGACATCCGAAACAATCGCCGATTGCTGGGCATACTGGTCCGATGCGTTCCATCTGGAAGGGTTCGGTCGCGTTCGGTCTGGTGAATGTCCCGGTCAAGGTGTACAGCGCCACCGAGGACCACGACCTGAAGTTCCATCAGGTACACGGCGCCGACAACGGCCGGATCCGCTATCAGCGGACCTGTGAGGAATGCGGCGAAGTGGTCGAGTACCGCGACATCGCCAAGGCCTACGAGGGCGACAACGGGCAGACGGTGATCATCACCGACGAGGACATCGCCACCCTGCCCGAGGAACGCAGCCACGAGATCGAGGTGCTCGAGTTCGTCCCGGCCGGCGACCTCGACCCGATCATGTTCGACAAGAGCTACTACCTCGAACCGGACGGCAAGTCGACGAAATCCTATGTGCTGCTTGCCAAAGCGCTCTCCGAGACCGACCGGGTGGCCATCGTGCACTTCGCCCTGCGCAACAAGACGAGGCTGGCGGCGCTGCGTGTCAAGAACTTCTCCAAGCGCGACATCATGGTGATCCACACCCTGCTGTGGCCCGACGAGATCCGCGATCCGGCGTTTCCGTCGCTGGACACCGACGTCGAGGTGCGCCCGGCCGAGCTGAAGATGGCCGGTCAGGTGGTGGAGTCGATGACCGACGACTTCCACCCCGAGCAGTACACCGACACCTACCAGGAGCAGTTGCAGGAACTCGTCGACGCCAAACTCGCCGGCGGCCAGGCGTTCGTCAACGAGGACAAGCCCGCCCGTCTCGACGAGAGCGACGACGTCTCCGATCTGCTGGCGAAACTCGAGGCCAGCGTGCGCCGGCGGCGCGAGGAGCGCGAAGGGGCCGGCGAAAAAGCAACGCCCGCCAAAGCCGGCCCGAGCAACGACGACGAAGCTGAATCCGTTGAAGCGGCACCGGCGAAGAAAGCACCCGCGCGCAAAGCCGCCCCACGCAAGGCTGCCGCCAAGAAGTAGAACCTGTTACAAAGGCAGGTGTGATCCTCGACAAATTCCGCCTGGACGGTCAGGTCGCCATCGTCACCGGGGCCGGCCGCGGACTGGGGGCGGCGATCGCCGTCGCATTCGCCGAAGTCGGCGCCGACGTGCTGATCTCCTCGCGGACCGAGTCGGAATTGCAGGGCGTCGCCGCACAGATCGAGGCCACCGGGCAGCGCGCGCACATCGTCGTCGCCGACCTGGCCCAGCCGGAGGACACCGCGGCATTGGCAGGGGAGGCCAAGGCGGCGTTCGGCCGGCTCGACATCGTGGTCAACAACGTCGGCGGCACCATGCCCAACACCCTGCTGACCACATCGGTCAAAGACATGCGCGATGCCTTCACGTTCAACGTGCTGACCGCGCACGCGCTCACCGTCGCCGCCGTGCCGCTGATGCTCGAACACGGCGGGGGCAACGTCATCAACATCTCCTCGACGATGGGCCGGCTGGCCGGGCGAGGCTTCGCCGCCTACGGCACCGCCAAAGCCGCACTGGCGCACTACACCCGGCTCACCGCACTGGATCTCTGCCCGAAGATCCGGGTCAATGCCATAGCGCCCGGCTCGATCCTGACCTCGGCGCTGGAGATCGTCGCGTCCAACGACGCGCTGCGCGATCCGATGGAGAAGGCGACGCCGATGCGCCGCCTCGGCGATCCCAGCGATATCGCCGCCGCCGCCGTGTATCTCGCCTCACCGGCCGGCAGCTTCCTGACCGGCAAGATGCTCGACGTCGACGGCGGCCTGATCGTTCCCAATCTCGACCTGCCCATCCCTGATCTGTAAAGGAGTTTCGCGTGTCAATTTCGCCGGCGGCCATCCGCGTCGCACAGATCGGAACCGGAAACGTCGGCACGCATGCGTTGCGCGCGCTGATCACCAACCCGGCCTTCGAGTTGACCGGGGTGTGGGTGTCCTCAGAGGCAAAGGCGGGCAAGGACGCCGCCGAATTGGTCGGCCTGGACACCGCGACCGGGGTCACCGCGACCACCGACCTCGACGCGATCCTGGCCGCCAAGCCGGATTGTGTGGTCTACAACGCGATGGCCGACAACCGGCTGATGGAGGCGCTGGAGGACTACCGTCGCATCCTGGCCGCCGGGGTCAACGTGGTCGGCAGCGGCCCGGTTTTCCTGCAGTGGCCGTGGCAGGTGATCCCCGAGGAGATGATCAAGCCGATCGAAGAGGCTGCGCGACAGGGCAATTCGAGCATCTTCGTCAACGGCATCGACCCCGGGTTCGCCAACGACCTACTGCCGCTGGCGCTGGCCGGTACCTGCCAGAGCATCGAGCAGGTGCGGTGCATGGAGATCGTCAACTACGCGACCTATGACAGCGCGACGGTGATGTTCGACGTGATGGGCTTCGGCAAGCCGATGGACGAGATCCCGATGCTGTTGCAGCCGGGCGTGCTCAGCATCGGCTGGGGTTCGGTGGTGCGGCAACTGGCTGCCGGGCTGGGCCTGGAACTCGACGGCCTGGAGGAGATGTACGTCCGCGAACCCGCCCCCGAAGCATTCGACATCTCCTCCGGCCACATCGCTGAGGGCACCGCCGCGGCACTGCGTTTCGAGGTGATCGGACTGGTCGACGGGGCGCCAGCGGTGGTGCTGGAGCACATCACCCGGCTGCGCGACGATCTGTGTCCGGACTGGCCGCAGCCCGCGCAGGAGGGCGGCAACTACCGCATCGAGATCACCGGTGAGCCGTGTTACGCGATGGATGTCTGCCTGAGCAGCCCCAACGGCGACCACAACCACGCCGGAGTGCTCGCCACCGCGATGCGCATCGTCAACGCGATCCCCGCCGTGGTGGCCGCCGAACCGGGGATCTGCACGACGCTGAGCTTGCCGCTGGTCACCGGCAAGGGCTTGTACGCTCCGTCGTGAGGGTATTCGGGTGTCGAGGGAGGACGGCCATGGCGCGTCTGCTGCTGGCGATCCTGGCGGCGGTCCTGCTGGCCGCACCGGCATCGGCAGACCCGCAGTGCAACCAGATCTCCCCCGGCACCCGGACGTGCGTCGCCCCGGGCCATACCTCGATCGTCACCACCCCGAACCCGGCCTTGATGAACCCCAGCCCGGGATGGGTATTCGGCTGGGGCACACCGGTTATCGGACTGGGCGGCGGCGGATTCTGGCTCGGGTTCTGACGGGCCGGCGGCCCTGGGCGCTGCTCGGCCCGGCGTTCGTCGCCGCCGTCGCCTACGTCGACCCCGGCAACATCGCCGCCAATGTCAGTGCGGGGGCGAAGTTCGGCTTTCTCCTGGTGTGGGTGATCGTCGTCGCCAACGTGATGGCCGGGCTGGTGCAGTACTTGAGCGCCAAACTCGGACTGGTCACCGGGGCGACGCTGCCGGAGGCGGTGCGCGACCGGACCACCACCGGGACCCGGATCGCCTACTGGGCGCAGGCCGAATTGGTGGCCATCGCCACCGACGTGGCCGAAATCATCGGCGGTGCAATCGCTTTGCGGCTGCTCTTCGGACTGCCGCTGGTGCTGGGCGGAGTGATCACCGGGGTGGTGTCCCTGGCCTTGCTGACCGTCGGCGACCGCCGCGGTCAACGAACGTTCGAGCGGGTGATCACCGGCCTGCTGCTGATCGTCGCGATCGGCTTCCTGGCCAGCCTGGTGGTCAACCCACCCCCAATCGGAGACGTGGCGGACGGTCTGATCCCCCGCTTCGACGGCGTGAACAGCGTCCTGCTGGCCACCGCCATGCTCGGGGCGACGGTGATGCCGCACGCGGTATACCTGCATTCCGGGCTGGCCCGCGACCGGCACGGCCACCCGGCTGCGGGAGCCGATCGCACCCGGCTGCTGCGCGCAACCCGCTGGGACGTCGGGCTGGCCATGCTGGTGGCGGGGACGGTGAACCTGGCGCTGCTGCTGGTGGCGGCGACCAACCTGCGCGGGCGCGCCGACACCGACACCATCGAGGGGGCGCACGCCGCCGTCTCGGATGCGCTCGGGCCGGGAGTGGCGTTGTTCTTCGCGATCGGGCTGCTGGCTTCCGGACTCGCCTCCACCTCGGTCGGCGCCTACGCGGGGGCGATGATCATGCAGGGCCTGCTGCGGAAGACCTATCCGCTGCTGGTCCGCCGGCTGGTCACCCTTCTGCCGGCGCTGCTGGTCCTGGCCAGCGGAGTGGATCCGACGCACGCGCTGGTGGTGTCCCAGGTGGTGCTGTCCTTCGGCATCCCGTTCGCGCTGATCCCGCTGGCCCGGCTGACCGCCGACCCGGCCGTGATGGGTGCCGACGCCAACAGTCGTCTCACCACCTTCCTCGCCTGGCTGGTGGCCGCGCTGATCACCCTGCTCAACGCCACCCTGATCTGGCTCACCGTCCAGTAGCGGCCCCGGTTGGAGAGATCTGCGTCACAGACCCATCCGGGTCGGGGGCTGCTCCGAATTGAAAGCGTGGAAATCGCACAGACTCCCGCCACCGCCACGATGACGCCAGCGCTGTACCCGACGCTGGTCACGCATCTGCACCGCGCACCGGTCGAGCATTACGCCGAGCACCGCAGCTATAGCTGGTATGTGGACGTCGACGCGCTGCCCCGGCTGCCCTGGTGGGCCCGGCCGTTCGCGCGGTTCGACGCGGTCGACCACTTCGACGGACCCGCCGGCTCCACATTGCGCCAGCGAGTCGATGCGGTACTGACCCGGCACGGGGTGTCGATCCCGGGTGGACGAGTGACCGCACTGCTGATGCCGCGGGTGCTCGGCCGCTCTTACAGCCCGCTGAACCTGTTCTGGTGCCACGACTCAGCCGGCGTGGTGCGTTGCGTGGTAGCCGAGTTGCAGGATTTCCGCGGCAACCGCAAGGCGTACCTGCTGCCGGCGGCCGAGGACGGTCCGGTGGCAGTGTCGGAGGAACTGCGCAACGCGCCGTTCGCGGCCGACGACGGCTACTTCCTGGTGCGGGTGCCCCGGCCCGATGAGAATCTGGACCTGACCATCTCGCTGCACCGCGACAACCACGCAGCTCTGGTGGCAACCTGGCGCGGGGCTCGGCGCCCGGCGTCGGCCGCCCAGGTACTGCTGCTGCAACTAACCCACCCGCTGGCGCCGCAGATGGCCCGGATGAGCATGATGTTTCAGCATCTGGCCCTGCGGTGGGCCGGGCATCCGGCGGCTCGCCAACCCGCCCCGGCGGCCCTCGAGACGTCCCCCCGCGCCAACGTCCGGTCCGCAGCGTCCGGATGGGGGGCGAACAACCCTTCTTGGGCCACATCGTGACACAACTTCTTGACGGTCCCGTTAGGCTTCGGTCCGATGGCACCGATATCAGGCGGGGTCGGATGACCGCCGCGGACCTTGACGCTCTGCTGCGCAGGGTCGCCCACCACGACTCCGAGGCGTTCGCCCAGCTGTACGACGCGACGAGCCCACGGGTGTACGGCATGGTGTGCCGAGTTCTGCGCGACCGGGGATACAGCGAAGAGACGACCCAGGACGTCTACCTGCAGGTCTGGCGAACCGCGGAGAGCTACGACCCGGCCTCAGGCAGCGCGTTGGCCTGGCTGCTGACCCTGGCACACCGCCGGGCGGTGGACCGGGTGCGCTCCGAACAAGCTGCCACACAACGGGACTCACGGTACGGCGCGGCCACCGTGGAACGCGACGTCGACAACGTCACCGACGCGGTGCTCGCCGGTGAGGACCGGCGCCGGGTCGCCGCCTGCCTGGAGGGCCTGACCGACATTCAGCGCGAGTGCATCGAACTCGCCTACTACCAGGGGATGACGTACGTGCAGGTCTCCGAGAAGCTCTCGGCGAACCTGGCGACGGTCAAGTCACGGATGCGCGATGGGCTTCGCGGCCTGCGCAACTGCCTGGGTGTGCGGTGAGGTGGCTGTGACTCAAATACAGGAACGTGACGGCGACCTGCTCGACCTGGCGGTTCCCTACGCGCTGGACGCGGTGTCGGATGGCGAGCGCGCCGAGATCGAGACCAGGCTGTTTTCTGCCTCACTGCCGGTTGCCGACGCCTTCTACGACGAGGTCCGCGCAGTCCGCGAAACCATGGCGGCGCTGTCGGCCGCCGACGTCGCGCATCCACCGGCGCACCTGCGGGGGCAGTTGCTCTCCGCGGTGGCCGTCGACGCGCCGCGAGATAACGTCCGGACGCTGCCGGCCGGCCGCACTAGCCGGTGGCGCACCACGGTGTTGTCGGCCGCGGCGGTGCTGGCCGTCGGTCTGGGCGCACTCGGCGCCGGAGTGGCGTTGCGACCCTCGGCGCCCCCGCCTCAGTCGACGGCCCAGGCGGTGTTCTCCGCGCCCGATGTACACACCGTCTCAGGGGCGATCCCGGCCGGCGGCAAGGCGACGGTGGTGTTCTCCCGCGACCGCAACGCCGGCGTGCTGGTGATGAACGATGTTCCGCCACCGAAACCGGGCACCGTCTACCAGATGTGGCTGGTCAGCCCCGAAGGTGAGTCGCTGGCCGGAACGATGGACGCACAAGCTGTGGCCCCGTCGACCACTGCGGTGATCGAAAACATCGGCAGGTCGACGAAACTCTCCTTCACCGTCGAGCCGGGCACCGGCTCCACCAAGCCCACGGGCGCGGTGATCGCCGAGTTGTCGCTTACCTGATCCTGTTGCGCCGGCCAGCGATGACGTCGTAGTTTGCGCATGCTCCCGAGCGTGGACACAACTATCTCGTGGCGCTGTGCGCCTGATCGGACGTCGCAATCCGATGAGAGCTGGGCGCCCGGGTAAGCTATCGACCCGGCAGCCCTCGTAGCTCAGGGGATAGAGCACGGCTCTCCTAAAGCCGGTGTCGCAGGTTCGAATCCTGCCGGGGGCACTCGCTGTTTTCTCAGATCAGAACCGTTTTCCGGGCCATTGACCTACGGTCCTTCGCTCCCTTCTGGTCAGTACGTCAACCAGCGGCCGACAGCGAGCGAACTGCAATCCCGAACGCCCGCTGCTGATCCGCCGGATACGATGTATCCGTGGCTACGTTGGAAGATCTCGAGGCACGGGTCGCCGCTCTGGAGGCCACTCAGGCCGACTATCGAGCCGTGCTGGCTGCCGTCAACGCGCTCGGAGCCAACCAACGAGAACTCGCAGAGGGGCAACGGCAACTCAAATCCGACGTGGCCGCGATCAAGGACGATGTCGCAGGGGTCAAGAACACCATTGCGGACACCAATGCCCGTGTGCGCTCGGTGGAAGAGAGCCAGGCCGAGATCAAGGATCTTCTGATCCGGGCACTCGACAGCAAGTAGCAGTAGTCATGCGCCCGCAGAAATTAGCGTACGGTGAGGCTCTGCGCCGCCGCTCGCAGCGGGGCGAGGGTGATCCCGGACCGCAACGCGAACGGGAAGGCCAGTGCCCAGACGACCGTGAGCGACAGCGCCGGAATCAGACACCAGACGTAGACGAAGACCATCGACGACCGGCCCGATGTCACGGTGGTGATTCCCATGATGGCCGTCACGAGGATTCCGACGATGGCCAGCAGGGTGGCCAGTGGCCGCGGCATGCCCCGATTGGCCACAGCGGCGACGGCAGCTGATGTCGAGATCAGCCCGGAGGACGCCGTCAGCAGACTCTCGGTCCGGGCGGACCCCGGGCCGTTGGCGTAGGCGTTGACGGCGTCTTCGAAGTCGTTCAACAAAGCGGCCGACGGAAGGTGAGCAGTATCGCCTCGGGCCAGGAACCTGGCGTCGGCGTCGGCCGCGGTCTGCGCGTAGCTGCCGAGCTTGCCCAGCAGAGCGCTCGAAGTCGGTCTCTCGGGGATATTGCGAAGTTCCCACGCCATCGACTGGATGGCTGCCGAATGCTGCTCGACCGCATTCTGCCCAGCGGTGACCGCCCCCCAACAGATCGTGATGGCGAAGCCGACGAAGAACGCGAACGTCGCCGACACTCCGGTCAGCACTTTGTCGGCCTGCTCGGCGAGTTCCGCGCCTGCGTCGGGCCCGCAGCGCCATCGCACCAACTGCCGGATAGCTGTAGCGACCGCGCAGAAAAACCCGAGCAGCATAACGGCGACCAATGACGGCGGCAGCGCGATGATCACATCTCTCACCGGCGAAAGTTATCAGCACAACGGCACCGATGGTCCCCAGCCACCGGGCATCCGGGGATTCGTGAGACTTGGCGACATGGCCGGACTCGCCCTGGTGGGACGCTGCGCGATCATCACCGGCGCGAGTGCGGGCATCGGCCTGGCCACCGCGCACCGATTGGACGCCGCCGGCGCCGACCTGGTCCTCAATGCCGGTTACATCACCGGCCACACCCTCGACGCCAACGGCGGCGCGTGGACGGGCTGACCGGGCCCGTTCCTTCACTCTGTTAGTTGTAGTAATTTCGGGATGGTGACCAACGTCTGGATTCTCGGCGGGTACCAGAGTGACTTTGCGCGCAATCTCACCCGCGAAGGGCGCGACTTCGCCGAACTGACGCGCGAACTGGTCGACCAGACCCTGGCCGAATCCATGATCGACGCCGCCGACATCGAGGTGGTGCACGTCGCCAACGCGTTCGGGGAGATGTTCGCCGCCCAGGGTCATCTGGGCGCCATGCCGGCGACCGTGCACGACGGCCTGTGGAACACCCCGGCCACCCGCCACGAGGCGGCGTGCGCCTCGGGCAGCGTGGCGGCGCTGGCGGCGATGGCCGACCTGCGCGCCGGCAACTACCGCACCGCGCTGGTGCTGGGCCTGGAACTGGAGAAGACGGTCCCCGGCGACGTCGCCGCCCAGCACCTCGGTGCGGCGGCGTGGACCGGTCACGAAGGCCGGGACGCCACCTATATGTGGCCGTACATGTTCTCGGAAGTCGCTGACGAATACGACCGTCGATTCGGTCTCGACGACGCACACCTTCACGCCATCGCCGCGGTCAATCTGGCCAACGCCAAACGCAATCCGAACGCCCAGACCCGCGACTGGCAGGTGCCCGACCTGGCCGCCGACGGAAACGACGACGCGGTGAACGCACCCATCGAAGGACGCATCCGCCGCTTCGACTGCAGCCAGATGACCGACGGCGGCGCCGGGGTGGTGTTGGTCAACGACGACTTCCTCGCCGAGCATCCGGGAGTTCGGCCGATCGGTTTGATCGAGGGCTGGGGCCATCGCACCGTCGGTCTGGGCCTGCGCCAGAAACTCGACCGTGACCGCGACAACCCCTATGTGATGCCGCATGTGCGGGCCGCCGTGCATGAGGCGTTCGGCCGCGCCAGAGCGGACCTCGACGGCATCGACGGCTTCGAGGTGCACGACTGTTTCACGCCCAGTGAGTATCTCGCGATCGACCACATCGGCCTCACCGGCCCGGGCGAGTCCTGGAAAGCCGTCGAGTCCGGCGACATCGAGATCGGCGGCCGGTTGCCGATCAATCCCAGCGGCGGCCTGATCGGCGGCGGACATCCGGTAGGCGCCACCGGAATCCGGATGATGCTCGACGCCGCCAAACAGGTCAGCGGACTGGCCGGCGACTACCAGGTCGACGGCGCTCGCCGGTTCGGCACCCTCAACATCGGCGGAAGCACCGCCACCACAGTCAGTTTCGTCATCGGGTCAGCGGAGTAGCGGTCATGGACGTAGAAGTTGTCGGAAAGTTCCTGTCCACTCTGCCCGAGGACGACGACCATCCCTACCGGACCGGGCCGTGGCGCCCGCAGAACACCGAATGGCGGGCTGAGGACATCACCGTCGTCGAGGGGGAGATCCCCGCCGACCTCGACGGGGTGTACCTGCGCAACACCGAGAACCCGTTGCATCCGGCACTGAAGTTCTACCACCCGTTCGACGGCGACGGGATGCTGCACATCGTGGGCTTCCGGGACGGAAAAGCGTTCTACCGCAACCGCTTCGTCCGCACCGAGGCGTTCGAGGCCGAGCAGCAGGCGGGCGGCCCGCTGTGGCCGGGCCTGGCCGAACCGTTGGCACTCAGTAAGGCCGACCACGGCTGGGGCGCCCGGGGCATGCTCAAGGACGCCTCCAGCACCGACGTGGTGGTGCACCGCGGAACCGCGCTCACCAGTTTCTACCAATGCGGCGACCTCTACCGCATCGACCCCTACACCGGTGAAACCAGGGGCAAGGAGACCTGGAACGGGGCCTTCCCCTTCGACTGGGGCGTATCGGCGCATCCGAAGGTCGACGAGCGCACGGGTGAGATGCTGTTCTTCAACTACAGCAAGAACGCCCCGTACCTGCATTACGGCGTGGTCGACGCGAACAACGACCTGGTCCACTATGCCGACGTGGCACTGCCCGGGCCGCGACTGCCGCACGACATGGCGTTCACCCGAAACTATGCGATTTTCAACGACTTTCCGCTGTTCTGGGACCCCGAACTGTTGCAACGCGATCTGCACGTCGCCCGATTCCACCGGGACATGCCGTCGCGGTTCGCGGTGCTGCCGCGCCGGGGTGGCGCGGCGGACGTCAGGTGGTTCGAGGCCGACCCGACGTTCGTGCTGCACTTCACCAACGCCTACGAGGACGGCGACGAGATCGTCCTCGACGGGTTTTACCAGGGCGATCCCGAACCCGCCGATAACGGCAGCGGCAAGTGGGAGCGGGCGTTCCGGTTCCTGGCGCTGGATCGCATGCAGACCCGCCTGCACCGCTGGCGACTCAACCTGAAGACCGGCGCTGCCACCGAGGAACCGTTGAGCGAGAACATCTCCGAGTTCGGCATGATCAACGGCGCGCACGGCGGCGAGCCCTACCGTTACGTCTACGCCGCAACCGGTAAGCCCGGCTGGTTCCTCTTCGACGGCCTGATCCGCCACGACGTCGGCACCGGAGCCGAGCAGCGAATCAGCTTCGGCGACGGCGTGTACGGCAGCGAGACGGCGATGGCGCCGCGACTGGGCAGCCGCGCCGAGGACGACGGCTACCTGGTGACGCTGACCACCGACATGAACGAGGACGCCTCCTACTGTCTGGTGTTCGACGCCGCCCGGCTGACCGACGGTCCGGTGTGCAAAATTCAACTGCCGGAACGGATTTCCAGCGGCACGCATTCGACCTGGGTAGCCGGTTCGGAGCTGCGGCGCTGGCGGGAGACCGACTCCGCCGCCGAGGCCGTCGGGCTCTAGTGACCGTCGCGGACCGGCCGGCCCGCCTCGACGCCGGTGGCCCCAATGCGATCGGCCGCATGATCGGGCTGCTCGGCGACGAGTGGAATCTGCTGATCCTGCAGCAGGCACTGCTGGGCGCCATCCGCTACAACGAGTTCATGTCCCGGCTGCCGATCTCCCATTCCGTTCTCGCCAAACGGCTTCGGTTCCTGGTCGAGGAGAACCTGCTGACCGCTGACTACCGCACGACCGCCCGCAGCCGCTCGCTGTGGCCGGTCTTGCTGTCGATCTGGCAGTGGGAGCGGGTCTGGGTGCCCGAGCATCACGGGCGCCTGCCGGCGATGCGGCACACGGCCTGCGGCGAGCTGTTCTCCCCCACCCTGCGGTGTATGGATTGCGGCGCAACGGTTCACGACGGCGAGATGGGGTTGACCGTTGGCCCCTCCGGCCGGTGGCAGCGCTCGGCGCCGACCTCGTCCACCCGCCGGCGGTCGGAATCCGGTGCCCAAGCAAGACAAGCCGGGCTGTTTCCGGAGACGATGGCCGTTCTCGGCAACCGATGGGCGGTCGCGCTGCTGCTCGCCGCTTTCCTGGGCACCAGCCGATTCACCGAGTTTCAATCCCAGCTCGGCGCGCCGCCCAGTCTGCTCACCGCTCGGCTACAGACCTTCTGCGACATCGGCATCTTGAGCACGGCACCGGTCCGGGAGGGTTCCGAGCGGACGGTCTACCTGTTGACCGACAAAGGCCGGGCGCTGGGGGCTGTCCTGGTGACCGCGCTGCAGTGGGCCCAGCGGTGGTTCGTCGCCCCGGAAGGCCCGGCCATCGTCGTCTCGCACCGTGCCTGCGGGTCGGTGTTGTCCGGGGTGCTGGCGTGCGGCCGGTGCGGGGAACCGCTGTCCGGGGCGCAGGTCGGGGTCACCGCGGTGGAAGCAGCTGGAATCCTTTGACGATCTCCTCGGAGTCCTTCTTGAAGGCGGGGTCGTCGGGCTTGATCGTCTGCACCGTCAGGGTGGCGACGTAGTTGGCCTCACCGGTGCGGTACACGGTGCCCAGCGAGGTCGCGCTGCGCTCGGGGACCGACGGCAGATTCGGGCCGAGTTTCAACTCCGGTGTCTTGTAGGTGGACGACAATGCCGGGGCGCCACAGACTTTCGTCTCGGTGGAGGTGACGTCCTTGAGGTTCAGCTTCTTGTTCAGCTGGTCCTGCTGGGCCTGCAAGATCGCCATCGGCTTGCCGATGTCGCCGGCCACCTTCTGCAGGGTCACCACCGCGTTCGGGGTGAACCCGTTGGCGGTCAGACCCTGGGCGCGGATCGAGAAACGGATGTTCTCCGAGTCCATCTGGGTGCTGCGCTCCCATCCCGACGGGATCGGGATCCGCAACTTCGGCTCCTGGTCGGTGCGCGTGGGGATGTCGGTCATCGGCGCCGACACCGTCTGGCACTTCTCGGCGCTGGGCTTGGTACCCGAGCACCCGGCCAGGGTGAGGGCGACGGCGGCGAGCGGAATCGCGAGCAGGCCCAATGGCCGCACCGCGAACCGCTGCCGCCGTGTTTGTGTGCGCATCTATATCCCTTCGAAACCCGCCACAGCCTACCGGCGGGGCGCCGGGCCGACGCCCGGCGGCGCCGACCGCGCCGTCAACGTAGACACCAGGCCCCATATCGAGCAGGCCAGCGCCCCCGCCACGCATGCCGCCGCGAGATAGAACCCCCAGCCGATGCGCAGCGGCGCCACCAGATTGACGCGGAAAAACACCCAGGTGAGTATTCCGATCAGCATCGAGACTCCCACTGCCGCCAAGGCCGCGCGCCGCGCCCACAGATCGCGGGCCGTCATCGCCCCGAGCACGATCAGCACCGACGCCAGCAGGACGACGACCTGCCCGCTTCCGAACCGCGACACCAGCGCGATGTCGCCGAACGTCCCGCCGATCGCGCTGGCGCGTCCGCCGCCGTCGGCCGACGTCGTCAACCACGGCAGCCAGGACGTCACCGACAAACCGGCGCCGAACAGCGACACCAGCCATCCCGGTCGCAGACGTGCCATGCCCAGACCCTAGTCGCCGCATCTCATCACGCCGGATTACCAAGTAGCGTTTGCCCATGCGCGGTCACATCATCGTCTCCGGTGACGATGCGCTGTCGATACGGATCATCGAAGAGCTGAAGGACGCCGAACTGTCGGTGGTGCCGCTGGGCAAGCCCACCGATCTCGTGGCCGCCGGCGTGACGAACGCCCACGCGGTGATCGCCGCGTCCGGCGACGACGCGGTGAACCTTGAGGTGGCGTTGCTGGCGCGGCGCGCCAATCCGACCATGCGGGTGGTCGCCCGGCTGGCCAACCCGGTGCTGCGCCAGGCCATGACTCCCGGCTGCGAGGGCGCCATGCTCGACGTGGCCGACCTCGCCGCCCCGTCGGTGGTGGAAGCGCTGCTGGGCCGCACGGCCCACGCCATCCGCGTCGGCGATGTCGAGTTCGTCGTATCCGGGGCGACGGCGCCCCGCGACGGCACCTTGCGGCAGATCTACGGCCGGCTGGCCCCGGTCGCCATCATCCGCGGCGAAAAGTCCTCGGACGCCGGTGAGGTGATGGCCTGCCCGCCGCTGGACACCCCGGTCCGGGAGGGCGACTGGACGGCCATGATCGGCCAGTCCGACGAACTGGCCGCCCAGGGCATGCCGGTGGGCCGGACCGGGGAGATCACCCCGCGACGCCGCCGGCCGCTGGCGCGGATGTTCGACAACATCCGGGCGTTCCAAGACGACATCCACCCGACCTTCTACCGCGCGCTGTCGGTCCTGCTGTTGCTGCTGGTGAGCTCGACGGTCATCCTGCGGTACTGCTACAAAGCGCCGGGAATGACCTGGGTCGACGCGCTGTACTTCTCCACCGAGACGCTGGCCACCGTCGGCTACGGCGACTTCAACTTCATGCACCAGCCGGTGTGGCTGCGGTTGTGGGGTGTGGTGATGATGCTGGGCGGTCTGGCCACCACCGCCATCGTGGTCGCCTTCGTCGCCGACGTGCTGCTGTCCCGGCGGCTGTCGCAGTCGACCAGTCGCCAGCACATCCGTCATCTGCGTCGCCACTTCGTCGTCGTCGGGCTGGGGTCGTTCGGCATTCGGGTGGCCGGGCTGCTCAAAGACGCCGGCTATCCCGTGGTGGTCATCGAGCGCAACGAGGCCAACCGCTACCTCTCCCAGGCCGCCGACCAGCACATCCCGGTGATCATCGGCGATGCGACGCTGCGCACCAATCTTGACGCCGCGCGGGTGGAGCACGCCCGCGCCATCGCGGTGCTGACCGAGGACGACATGGTCAACATCGAGACCGGCATCGTGGTCCGGGAGATCCTCGGCGCCGACCAGAACCCGCACGGACGGCGAATCCCGGTCGTGCTGCGCATCTTCGACCGGGACCTCGGCGACGCCGTCGGCACCCGGCTGGACTTCAACTTCGTCCGCTCCACCGTCGACCTGTCCACACCCTGGTTCATCGGCGCCGCCATGGGTTTGGAGGTGGTCGGCACCTTCTCGGTCGGCCAGCACTCGTTCATGGTCGGCGGGGTGCGGGTGCAGCCCGGCAGCGAGTTGGACGGCCGGCAGATCGTCGAATTGTCAACCCGGACAAGGGTGATCGCCATCGAGCGGGACGGGCAGCCCACCGAACTGCACCCCCGCCGCGACACCCGGCTGCATGCCGGGGAGACCGCCTACCTGGTCGGCCCGTACCACGAACTCCTGGAAACCTTACGCAAAGGGCAGCGCGACAATCGTCCGCATCGGCGCCACCCGGTAACCGCCACCGTCGACCGGCTAGGCCTGGGGGACTCCCAGCACATCTAAAGCGTTGCGCTTCAGGATCATCGGCAACACCGCCGGGTCGAGATCGAGGGCATCGAAGTCCCGGCGCCAGCGCTCGAACGTGATGTAGGGGTGATCGGTGCCGAACAGCGCCTTGCTTCGAAGCTGACGCCCGAGTGCCTGGATCAGTTGGGGTGGAAAGTATTTCGGTGACCAGCCCGACAGGTCGAGGTAGCAGTTCGCCTTATGGGAGGCGATCGCGATCTGAGCGTCGACCCAGGGCACCGCGGGGTGGGCCATCACGATGATCAGTTCGGGGAAGTCGGCGGCAACATCGTCGAGCAGCATCGGGTCGGAGTACCGCAGCTTGATCCCGTAACCGCCCGGCAGAGCCGAGCCCAGGCCGGTCTGGCCGGTATGGAACAGCGCCGGCACCCCGGCCGCGGCGATCGCCTCGTAGATCGGGTAGAAGCGACGATCGTTGGGCTCGAAGGCCTGCAGACTCGGATGGAATTTGAAGCCTCTGACACCGAAGTCGCCGGTCAGTTCCTCGACCCGTCGCACCGCGGCGCCCGACCACGGGTCGATGCTGCCGAACGGAATGAGGATGTCGTTGTTGCGCGCCGCCCCGGCGACGAGTTCCTCGATGGAGTTGGGGCGGTGACCGGTCGCGGTCTGCGCGTCGATGGTGAACACCACCGCAGCGGTGTTGTGCCGGCGGTAGTGCACAGCCAGCTCGTCGACACCGGTGGCATGTCCGGGATCGAGTTTGAAGTAGCGGCCGGTGGCCTCAGCCAAACCCGGGTCGTAGGCGCCGCGGCCGCTGGAGTCCAGCTCGACATGAGTGTGAAAGTCGATGGCGCCGATCGTGTCGAAATCGACGGCGCACGAGTATTTTTCGCCCGTCACAGTCAGCCCGTCACATTCAGCGAGACGGGGCGTAGACCGCGACGAAGCGGTTCAGCGATTGCTGGATGTCGCCGCGCAGCGCGGCGGCGACCACCATGCCGATCGGCCCGAACAGGGCGGGACCGCCGAGATGGACGTCCATAGTGACGACCGAGGCGGCCCCGCCCGTGTTCGTGACCTTGTCGCTTTGCCGGACCTTGCCGATCAGTTTGACCTTCACACCGCCGACGCCGACACCGTCGAGCGTCATCGTCTCCGGTGGCCTGAAGTTCACGATCGTCCACTTGATCCGGCTAGCTAAGCCCTTGACCTCGACAATGGACTCGATCACGGTTCCCTTGTCGAGGTTTTCGGGCAGCTTGGATCGCCAAACCCGGTGAATGGTGAGCCATTCCTTGTACCGGGAAAGGTCGGAGGCGTGTTGCCACGCCGCCTCAGGCGACAGCGGAACGTCTACGGAGACCGAGACCTTCGCCATTCGTCTGTACTACTCGGACTAGACGCCGTCGACCTTGTCGGCAACCTCAGCGGCCTTGTCGGCAACCTTGTCGGCCGCGGCACTGGCGCCGTCGGCGACGTTCTCGGCAGCGCCGGTGACGGCTTCCTTGGCGTCGGCGACCTTGTCGACGACGACGTCCTTGGCGTTGGCCGCCGAGGCCTGGACCTTGTCGACGGTCTCGCCGACGGCGTCCTTGGCGTCAGCGACCTTGTCGGTGACGACATCCTTGGCGCCGGCCGCCACGTCCTGGACCTTGTCGACGGTCTCGCCGACGGCGTCCTTGGCGTCGGCGACCTTCTCAGCGACGACGTCCTTGGCGTGCTCGAAGGTCTCTTTGGCCTTGTCGAGGAACGACATGTTTCACCCTTTCGTGGTGATGGTGGAATCGGAGGCGTGTTGCCAGGCCTCCTGCGGCGACAGCGGAACGTCTACGGAAACCGAGACTTCGCCATCTCCGTAGAGTTTACTGGCCGTCGACCTTGTCGGCGACGTTCTCCGCGGCGTCCTTGACCTTGTCCGCGGCACCCTCGGCCGCTTCCTTGGCGCTTCCGGCAGCCTCGGAGACCTTGCCGACCGCGGTCTGGGCGGCGCCCTGAACCTTGTCGATGGTGTCAGAGAACTTGCCACCGGTCTTGTCGTCGATGAGATCCGCGGCCTTGTCGATCGCGCCCTCGACCTTGTCGACGTTGTCGCTGATCAGGTCCTTGGCCTTCTCGAGGTTCTCGCCGAGAGCTTCCTTGGCCTTGTCAATGAAAGACATTTCTTCACCCTTCCTGGTGACCTTTGGTGGAAACGGTCGTCATCCGGTTACCGGACGAGTCCCCGCGCCAATTTACGCACCCTGGTCAGGGGCTCGCCACAGCACCCTCGGTTCTCCGAGCAGCCGGCCCTGGATCCACCACGACGCCTCGATCAACGCCGCAGCCGCCAGGCCGATCAGTACCGCTGTCGTCGTAATGGGGACGTTGGACGGGTCGAGCATGAACTTATCCCGGGCCAACGGCAGCGCGAAGATCACCAGATAGCCCAGCGCGGAGCCGGCAACCAGGGCGATGCGCCACCACTGGTACGGGCGGGCCACCACAGCCAGCACCCACACCGCCCCGATCAGCAGGGTGATCAGCGCCGCCGTCGAGGCCTGCGTCTGCTCGGCCGGCGATCCGTTCCGGCCGGGGTAGGCCAGTACGTAGGACAGGAACGTCGACAGGCCGACGATCGCCCCGGCCGGCAGCGCGGAGGTCATCACCCGGCGGACGAAGCCGGTGCGGGCGCGTTCGTTGTTGGGCGCCAGCGACAGGATGAAGGCCGGGATGCCGATCGTGAACCAGGCCGCGATGGTGACGTGGATCGGCTGGAACGGGTAGAGCAGCGGATCGGTGTGACCCCAGTGCGAGACGAGCCCCGCCACACCGACAAGCAGCGCCAGTAGGACCGAGTAGACGGTCTTGGTGAGAAACAGGTTGGAGACCCGCTCGATGTTGCCGATCACCCGCCGGCCCTCGCCCACCACGTAGGGCAGCGTCGCGAACTTGTTATCCAGCAACACGATCTGTGCCACCGCCCGCGAGGCGGGGCTGCCCGACCCCATCGCCACGCCGATGTCGGCGTCCTTGAGGGCCAGAACGTCGTTGACGCCGTCGCCGGTCATCGCGACCGTGTGGCCACGGGACTGCAGGGCGTGCACCATGGCCCGTTTCTGATCCGGGCGCACTCGGCCGAAGGTGGTGTATTCATCCATGGTCCGGGCCAGTTCAGCGGCGCCGGTGGGCAACTCGCGGGCGTCCATCGTCTCGCCGTGCAACCCCAATGACGCCGCCACCGCTCCGACCGAGACGGCGTTGTCCCCGGAGATGACCTTGACCGTAACGTGTTGGGAGGCAAAGTATTCCAGCGTATCGCGGGCGTCGGGGCGGACCCGTTGCTCAAGCACCACCAGCGCCACCGGGGTGACCCGGCCGGGGGCGGCGGGGCTGTCCACCTGGGTATCGGACGATCCCAGCAGCAGCACCCTCAGACCCTTCGCGCCGATCTGCTCGGCCTGATCGGCCACCGCCGAGCCGGGTTCGGCCAGCACGTCGGGGGCGCCGATCACCCAGTTGCCGTGCTCACCGAAGGAGGCGCCGCTCCACTTGGTGGCGGATTTGAACGGAGCCAACGCCGTTGCGGTCCAGCCGGGCACCGTCGGATAGGCCTCGGCGATGGCCTGCATGCTGGCGTTGGGGCGTGGGTCGCTGGCGACCAGCGCGGCCAGCACGGAAGCGACCTGGCTTTCCGCATTCTCGGCTACCGGTTTCGTCTCCGCCAGCCGCATCCCGTTCTCGGTGAGAGTGCCGGTCTTGTCCGCGCACACCACATCCACCCGGGCCAGGCCCTCGATGGCCGGCAGTTCCTGCACCAGGCACTGGCGCCGGCCGAGCCGCACCACGCCGACGGCGAAGGCGACCGACGTCATCAGCACCAGACCCTCGGGAACCATCGGTACCAGTGCACCGACCATCCGCAGCACGGCATCCCGCCAGCCGACGTGGGTGAGGAACAACTGCGTGTAGATGGTCAGCAGACCGGCGGGCAGGAGCAGATAGGTAATGAACTGCAGGATCTTGTTGATACCGCTGCGCAATTCGGACTTCACCAGGGTGAACTTGCTGGCCTCCTCGGCGAGCCGGGCCGCATAGGCTTCCCGGCCGACCTTGGTCGCGCGGTAGGCGCCGGTGCCGGCCACCACGAAACTGCCCGACATCACCGGGTCGCCGGCGTTCTTGTGAATCGGATCGGCCTCACCGGTGAGTAACGACTCGTCCACCTCGCAGTTCGCCGCGTCGACCAGTTCGCCGTCGACGACGATCTGATCGCCCGGACCGAGTTCGATGATCTCGTCGAGTACCACCTGGTTGGGCGGCAGTTCGGTGGTGCCGGACTGCCGTCGCACCCGGGGCTTGGCCTGCCCGACGATGGCAAGGCTGTCCAGCGTCCGCTTGGCCCGCAGTTCCTGGACGATGCCGATGGCGCTGTTGGCGATGATCAGCAGCCCGAAAAGGCCATTGATCAGCGACCCGGTGGCCAGCACGATGAGGAACAGCACGCCGAGGATGGCGTTGATCCGCGTGAAGACGTTGGCGCGGACGATATCGCCGACGCTGCGCGATGCGCGCGACGGCACGTCGTTGGTCTTGCCGGCCACGACGCGCTCGGCGACCTCGGCGTCGGACAGGCCGGCGGCAATGCTGAGGGTGCTCATCGCGTAAATGTCCCCATCCTGTCCTGGTTGTAGTACTCCAGCGTCAGCCGGTCGCCGTTGAATGTTGCTCGTGAAATGCTTCCGGGAGGGGCGTTTTCGGTGACCGGGCTGAACGTGAACGTGTCACCATCCCAATGGGTCAGCGGGTAGCTCTCCGGGCGCGGCCCCATCGACAGCGTCAGCGCTCCGTCCTTGACCGATACGGTCGCCGGCCCCCAGTAGCGGTTGGCATAGGTGCCGGCATAGGTCGGCAACGGTCGGGGCGGCGACGATTCGGCCGGCGGCTGTTGGCCGGCCAGTTCGCCGAACGGCCGGTCCATCCCGGCGAAGGCTCCGGCGTACAGCCGGCGCCAGTCCTGCTTGACCGCACCGAACTGGACGAGGTCGGCGAACTCGGCGGTGAGCGTCTCCGGTACACCGACCGGTGCGGCGTTGGTCAGCACGACGATGGCTACATCGGCGGAGGGGATGATGACGAAATTCGTTGCGGCACCCAGGTCGAAGGCGCCGGAGTGGCTGAACTGCACCCGGGCTGCAGCGGTCGTGCTGATGTTGAAGCCGTAACCGTAGAACCCCGACCGCATGGCCGGCTCGCTCGGCGGACTGGACACCATCTGCGGCGTCAGGGCTTCCAGTAGCGCTGACGGCTCGACGATCTGCGTGCCGTTGTAACTGCCGCCGGCCAGCATCATCGTCAGCCAATGCGTCATGTCGTTGAGCGAGGCACTGACCCCACCCGCCGGCGACTGGGCATCGGCGTCACGGGTGTAGCGGGGCTGATAGGCGCCGTCCACCTTGACGTGCCCGACGGCCCGGTTGGGCCGGCTCGTGTAATCGGCGAAGCGCGAACTGGTCGACGTCATACCCAGCGGGCGGTAGAGCACCTGCTCGCTGAGGTCCTCCCAGGTAGTACTGGCGGCCGCCGCCACCGCCTCCGCGGCAGCGGTGACACCGAAGTTCGTGTACGCGTAAGACGTTCGGAACGGAGCCAACGGCAGGAAGCGTAGCCGCTCCAAAACCGCGCGCCGGTTGTAGCCGAGGTCCTCCAGCAGGTCACCGGCATGGTCGGGCAGTCCGGACCGGTGCGCGAACAGATCGGCGACGGTGAGCATGCCCGTTGTTGCGGGGTCGGACAGTGCGAACCACGGCAGGTGGGCGACGACCGGGGCATCCCAGGTGAGGTCGCGGATACCGACCTGGTGGGCCACGACGGTGGCGGCGATCGGCTTGGACAGCGAGGCCAACTGGAATACCGTATCCGGATCGACCGGGTCGGGCCTGCCGGCCTGCCGAACCCCGAATCCCTTGGCGTACAGGGCTTTTCCTCCGTGCACGACGGCGACAGCCATCCCCGGGATGCCCGAGGATTTCATCAGCTCGGCGACGATCCCGTCGAGTTTTCCGACGGCGTCACCAACGGCGTTGTCCGGCAAGGACATTGCGGCGACCAAGCCCGGCGGCTGATCGGAGACCGCCACGGGCGGCGAATGGGACTGCGCCGCAGGCGGGGCTGCAGGAGAACTGCAGGCCGTCAGGGCGGCGAGCACTGCGGCGGCTAGGCCGCGCCGGGCCAGGGCGGACACCTTAGCTACGGTAGTGCGTCATCATCGCCACCAGTGCTGCACCGCTTGCGGCCCGTCGCTGTCGACATCGCCGCCGGCCGGCGCAACCCGCCCGCCCGGCTTGGGCACCGCGATGTCCACGGCATCAGCCCGCGCCGCCTCGACGAGCCGGTCGGCGGGTTCGGCCCACGGATGCGGCGCGAGCCGGAAGGTGCACCAGTGGATCGGCACCAGCACGCCGCCCGGCGCGGCGGCGTTGAGATCTAAATGCGCGCGCACCGCTTCCTCGGGGTTCATGTGGATGTCCGGCCAGCTCTTGCCGTAAGCGCCGATCGGCAGCAGCGTCAGGTCGAACGGGCCGTGCGCAGCTCCGATGTCGGCGAAACTCTTGGTGTACCCGGTGTCACCGCCGAAGTACACCCGGTGCCGCGGTCCGGTGAAGGCCCACGACGACCAGAGGGTGTTGTTGCGGGACAGAAACCGGCCGGAGAAGTGCCGGGCCGGCGTGCAGGTCAGCGTCAGATCGTCGAGGGTGTGGCTGGAATTCCAGTCCAGTTCGACGATCCGCTTGGCCGGGATGCCCCATGCGCGCAGGTGCGCGCCCACTCCGAGTGGCACAACGAAGGGGGCGCGCTGACTGCGCGCCAGGCTTCGCACGGTCGCCATGTCGAGGTGGTCGTAGTGGTCGTGGCTGATGACCACCGCATCCAGCGCGGGCAGGGTCTCCAGCGGCACTGGCGGCGGGTGCAGCCGCCGCGGCCCCAGGTTGTGTACCGGCGAGCACCGCTCGCTCCACACCGGATCGGTCAGCAGTCGGTAGCCGTCGATCTCCAGCAGCGCCGTCGCGTGCCCGAGCCAGGTCACTGCCAGCGGGTCGGAACCGTGCCGGGTGGGCGCCTTGACCAAGGGAATCTCACCCGACGGTCTACTCGCGGCATTGCCGGAGATTACCTCGAAGATCGCCAACCGATTCTCTTCGACGTCCATGCGCAGCGGCGAGGCTGGCTCGATGTTGTGGAACAACCCTTCGCGGTAATTCGGTGACCGGGCCGCCGACGCGCGGATGGCCGCCTCGCCGCTGCGC
>Ga0194055_10000698_pt1 | contig 27145 bp, 32 predicted proteins | sample SepL449m_MetaG_FD_155482 | JGI IMG/M metagenome (GOLD analysis project Ga0194055, IMG submission 155482) | Anoxic zone freshwater microbial communities from boreal shield lake in IISD Experimental Lakes Area, Ontario, Canada - Sep2016-L442-9m | ecosystem: Environmental > Aquatic > Freshwater >... | reverse complement strand
ATATTATTGGTACCGTGGCAGGACCTCACCCATACCCGATGATGGTGCGTGATTTTCAAAGTGTGATTGGCGAAGAATGTAAAGTACAAATGCCTGAAATGATTGGCCGTCAACCTGATTATGTATTAGCTTGCGTTGGCGGTGGCTCAAATGCAATGGGTATTTTTTATCCCTATATTGAATACCCAGAAGTACAACTCATTGGCGTTGAAGCTGCTGGCCGTGGTATTGCTAGTGGCGCACATTCGGCGGCACTATGCGCTGGCAAACCAGGCGTTTTGCATGGTAATCGAACCTATTTACTGCAAGATGAAAATGGTCAAATTGCTGAAACCCATTCGGTTTCTGCCGGTATGGATTATCCAGGGGTAGGGCCTGAACATTCCTGGTTAAAAGATTCTGGGCGTGCTGGTTATGTGGCCATTACCGATGCTGAAGCACTCAAAGCCTTTCATGACTGCTGCCAAATTGAGGGCATCATTCCGGCGCTTGAGTCGGCACATGCGATTGCCTATGCTTGCAAAATGGCGCCAACTTTAGCTAAAGATAAAACGATTTTGATTAATCTCTCCGGACGTGGTGATAAAGATATGCATACCGTAGCTTTAGCAACAGGCTCGGAAGGCTAATTCATGTCAAAAATTCAAGCCGTATTTGCGGACTTAAAAAAGACCGGCAAGAAAGGGCTGATTCCTTTTATTACTGCTGGTGATCCTGACCCTGCCTCGACAGTTGAGTTTATGCATGCCTTGGTGCGGGGCGGAGCTAATATATTGGAACTGGGTATACCTTTTTCTGACCCAATGGCCGATGGTCCGGTAATTCAGCGTTCTTCCGAGCGCGCCTTGGCAAAAGGGGTCACCTTGCGACAATGTTTGGCCATGGTGCAGCAATTTCGGCAAGCCGATAGCACTACACCAGTTGTCTTAATGGGTTATGCCAATCCGGTTGAACAAATGGGCGCAGACCATTTCGCGCAGCAAGCTAAGGATGCAGGAGTAGATGGCGTACTGATTGTTGATTATCCGCCTGAGGAGTGCATTGATTTTGCAGCACTCATGCGGGTAGCGGGAATTGATCCTATTTTCTTATTGGCGCCAACTTCTGCACAGGAGCGCATCGATGCAGCTGCTAAAGCGGCTTCTGGCTATCTTTACTATGTTTCCTTACGCGGAGTAACCGGTGCTGCGCACTTAAGCACGCAAGATGTGGCAAGTATTATTCCCGCAATTCGGGCGACTACGGCAATTCCAATTGCGGTTGGTTTTGGTATTCGTGATGCTGCCAGTGCGCGAGCGGTTGCGCATTTAGCGGATGCAGTGGTAATTGGTAGTCGTATTATTCAATTACTGGAAGAGTCATCTCAGGGTGGCGATAGATCTGCCGCAGTACAATCGCTAGAAAATTTTATGCGTGAAATTCGCGTGGCCCTCGATGCGAAATAAAACACTTAGAGTTCATCATTAATGAGTTGGATCGATAAACTATTACCCCCGCAAATTCAGCAAACCGATCCGGCTAATCGCAAGTCGATTCCCGAAGGTTTATGGGTAAAGTGTCCAGCATGTGAGACAGTTTTATATAGTACTGATATTGAAGCTAATTTATCGGTTTGCCCTAAATGTGCGCATCATATGCGCATTGGCGCACGTCAACGCCTCAATGCATTATTGGATCCTAAGCTGCAATATGAAATTGGCGCCACTATTTTTCCGCTTGATCCGTTAAAGTTCCATGACTCTAAAAAATATCCCGATCGCCTCAAGGAAGCCAAAGATGTTTCTGGTGAAAGCGAAGCATTAATTGTGATGGGTGGAAAAATGGCCGGCATTCCCGTAGTGATCGCCAGTTTTGAATTTCAGTTTATGGGCGGCTCGATGGGCTCGGTAGTAGGTGAGCGTTTTGTGCGTGGTGTTGCAGAAGCGATTAAACAAAAATGTGCTTTTATTTGTATTACGGCAACCGGTGGTGCTCGTATGCAAGAAAGTTTGTTATCACTTTTACAAATGGCCAAAACCAATTCAATGCTGACTAAGTTAGCGCATCAATGCTTGCCATTTATTAGTGTGTTAACTGACCCAACCATGGGCGGTATTTCAGCCAGCTTTGCTTTTATGGGCGATATTGTGATGGCTGAGCCGAAGGCATTAATTGGTTTTGCGGGCCCCCGGGTGATTGAGCAAACTGTGCGCGAAAAACTACCTGAGGGTTTTCAGCGCGCTGAATTTTTAATGGCACACGGTGGCATTGACATGATTGTGGACCGTCGCCACATGCGTAGTGAAATTGCGAATTTGTTGGCGCTTTTACAAAGCCGCCCAGCACCAAACGTCGCAACTGTTTCTGAAGATGCTGCTTAGTTGACTTTGCCGCCAGCAAATCCATACCCTTTTGCAACCCTGGAAGCATGGCTTAGCCACTTAGAGGTGGCGCATCCGCTGGGCATTGATATGAGCCTAGAGCGGATTACCCTGGTAAAAGATGCCTTAGGCTTACCCATAGCTTGTCCTGTCATTACTGTTGCAGGTACTAATGGCAAAGGGTCTACTTGCGCTTTTTTAGAAGCTATTTTGATTGCTGCGGGTTATCGAGTTGCTTGCCATACTTCGCCCCATTTATTGCGCTTTAATGAACGCGCGCGTTTGCAGGGTGTGGATGCAAGCGATGACCAATTACTAGCCCATTTTGCTGCAGTTGAAGAAGCCCGTATGCGGGTGCCCAACACACCAACCTTAACTTATTTTGAATTTACAACCTTAGCCATTTTGCATTTATTTGCGCAAGCAGATGTCGACGTCATGATTTTAGAAGTAGGGATGGGCGGTCGCTTGGACGCGGTGAATATCATCGACGCTGATTGCGCAATTGTGACGAGTATTGATATTGATCATGCTAGTTTTTTAGGCGATACCCGTGAAGCCATCGCTAGAGAAAAGGCTGGCATTTTTCGTCCCGGCAAGATTGCCGTATGTGGCGATCCATTGCCACCCCAATCATTAATTGACTACGCCACAAGTCTTGGTTGTGATCTGTATCTATCAGGTCGCGATTTTAATTTTCAAGGTGATCAACAGCAATGGGCGTGGTCGGGAAGGGGTAAGCGATACAGTGGCTTAGGCTATCCTGCCTTACGTGGCGCTAATCAATTATTAAATGCGGCCGCGGTACTTGCAGCTCTGTCTGCTTTGCATCAACGTCTACCCGTATCGGCACAAGACATTCGCCTCGGCTTTGCGGTCGTCGATTTGCCTGGGCGCTTTCAAGTTTTACCTGGCAGACCAACTTGTATTTTAGATGTCGCGCATAATCCCCATGCTGCCGCAACGTTATATCGTAGCTTAGATTCTATGGGTTATTTTCCTTACACCTACGCAGTTTTTGGAGCGATGGCAGATAAAGATATTGCCGCAGTTTTGCAACCTTTTTTATCCTTGGTTGACTATTGGTTTTGCACCGATCTACCCACTGCTAGAGCAGCTAGCGCCTTGCAGATTAAAGCGCATTTGCTTGATTTAGGTGTAGCCGAAGAAAGTAATCAAGCCGGGGGAATTCGCTGTTTTGCTGATCCAGCCAAGGCTTATCAAGAGGCGCTCGCAAAAGCTGGGGAGGGTGATAGAATAGTGGTCTTCGGATCCTTCTATACTGTTGCTGGCGCAATGGCTTATCGAAACAACCTGGTTAATTAATCCATGATTCGTTTACCGAAGCTGTTTAATCGCAATACCAAACCCGAGCCGGTCGGTCGGGTTTCTGTCGGCAGCCGATCGAGAGCCGCCTCTAAATCAAATACTGCATCAAGTGCGTATCAGCGTTCATCACAATCCCAATCGGCCGATGACCCTGCTTTAACAGAAGATCCTGATCGCCAACGCGCGCGCCATCGTTTAATTGGTGCAGCAGTTTTAGTGCTGATAGCAGTTGTTGGGTTGCCCCGCATTTTAGACAGCAAGCCGAAAACGATTAGTAATGATATTGCGGTCAATATTGTGACTAGCTTGCCTTTGGTAGGCGCAGTTGGTAGCGCACCGGGCACTACAAGCGCTAATACCGCAGCGCCAGTATTGAGTGCACCTGTGGCATCCGCAGTGACTCCGCCACCTCCAGCTGTGACAGAGTCGGCAGTAGAAACGAAGTCTGCTCCGGTCAAAAACTTAGGCTTAGCCGCTGGCGAAGAAGTTGTTAAGCCAAGCGCTACCACTTCTGCATCATCTGCAACCGCTCCTGCAACACCCATTTCACCGGCGGCATCGATACCACCAGCAAGTGCTTTAGGCAATGATTCTGCCTCAGAGACTAAAGCTACCGGGAGTAAGTTTGTGATTCAAATTGGCGCATTCGCCTCGGAAGATCGCACTAAAGGCTGGATTACAAAATTAAAAGAACAAAAAATTCCAAATTACGTGTTAAACAAAACAAATCCAGAGGGCGTTAAGCTGTATGTATTGCGTGCTGGACCATTTACCGACAAAGAGGCTGCCGAAGTAGCCGAAAAAAAGATTAAGGCCATGGGCTTAACTCCACGCATAGTTGAAGTAGGCAAAACCTAATGGAACTACTAGCTTCGCTTAAACTAACCCCAGTAGACTATGTTGTCTTTACCGTACTCTTAGTGTCCGCCTTGGTCGGTGTTTCGCGTGGTTTATTTAAAGAAGTTCTGGCGCTTTTTTCTTGGATCATTGCTGCCTGGGTTGCTTATCACTATAGTGAATATCTGTCATCCGAATGGCTATCGACCTTCAAAATGGACGAACTCCTCCGCCTAGGCTTGAGTTTTCTGATTTTATTTGTCGCCGCTTTAATTGCCTGTGGTTTATTAGGCGGGATCATTCAAAAATTAATTTTGTCGGCTGGACTTAGTTTGACGGATCGATTTTTGGGTTTAGTTTTTGGTTTATTACGCGGCGGAGTCGTCGTCGTGATATTAGCCAGTTTGGCAGCTTTAACGCCATTAACTAAATCAGCCGATTGGCGCTTAGCAAAAACGCGGCCTACTCTAGAAGTTGCGACAAGCTTAATTAAAACTTGGCTACCCAGTGATTGGGCTAGTCAATTAGGGGCTTTACCAAACCTTGCTTTACCACTTAAATTAGGAAGCTAAGGCTATGTGCGGAGTTGTCGGCAGCGTTTCACACTATCCCGTAAATCAATTACTATATGACGCATTGTTGCTCTTGCAACATCGCGGTCAAGATGCTGCTGGTATTGCCACGATGAATGGTAATTCTTTTGCGATGCATAAAGCGAACGGCTTAGTACGAGATGTTTTTAGAACACGCAATATGCGCAGCTTAGTGGGTAATGCCGGTATTGGTCAGGTACGTTATCCCACTGCAGGTTCAGTGAGCAATGAAGAAGAGGCGCAGCCATTTTATGTTAGCGCACCCTACGGTATTATTTTGGTCCATAACGGTAATTTAACCAATGCAGCTAGCTTGCGGGTTGAAATGGCTTACCGTGATCGCCGTCATATTAATACCAATTCAGATACCGAAGTACTACTCAATGTATTGGCTGATGAATTACAGCGAGAAACGAATAGCGCTGCACTAGATGAAGACGTCATGTTTAAGGCAGTGGGCAGTCTAGCGCGGCGTATTAAAGGTTCCTACGCTGTAGTCTCGATGATTGCAGGCTATGGTTTATTGGCTTTTCGTGATCCCTATGGCATTCGTCCTTTGTGTATTGGCCGACTCGATACGGCAGATGGACCAGAATGGTTAATTGCTTCTGAATCCGTCGCTTTAGAAGGTCTTGGATTTACCTTTGTAAGAGATGTCAATCCAGGTGAAGCAATTTATATCGATCTTGAGGGCAATTTTTCTTGTCGTCAGTATGCCGAAGCGAGCCTAGTGCCGTGTATTTTTGAATATGTCTACATGGCACGTCCCGACTCCACTATTGACGGGGTGACGGTATATAACGTGCGCATGCGGATGGGTGATTACTTGGCGGAAAAAATTCGCGCTGAAACCGATGTTAGTAAAATTGATGTCGTCATGCCAATTCCAGATTCAAGTCGACCCGCTGCTATGCAAGTTGCGAAACGCTTAGGCATTTCTTACCGCGAAGGCTTCTTTAAAAACCGTTATATTGGTCGTACCTTCATCATGCCCGGACAAGAAGTTAGAAAAAAATCGGTTCGCCAAAAACTGAATGCCATGCGAGTTGAGTTTAAGGATAAAACTGTCCTGATTGTGGACGATTCAATTGTGCGCGGCACAACATCTTATGAGATTGTGCAAATGGCGCGCGAAGCTGGAGCGAAGAAGGTGATTTTTGCTTCGGCTGCACCACCTGTGCGGTTTCCTAATGTTTATGGTATTGATATGCCAACCCGCAGTGAATTGGTTGCATATGGGCGTACGGATGAAGAAATTAATCGCCTCATTGGCGCTGATCAATTAATTTATCAAGACGTAGAAGACATGAAGCAAGCGGTGCGAGATATCAATCCTAATTTAAAAGAATTTGAAGCTTCCTGCTTTGATGGTAATTACATCACAGGTGATATCACAGAGTCTTATCTCGATGCGCTTGAAGCCGCTCGCAATTCCGAGTCGGCGCAGGCCGACCGGCAAAAAGACCCCAGTGATTTTGCGCGCTCGCAATTGCACCTTCATTTAGCTACCGAAGACTAATTACTATGACGCGTAAACCGCTAAAGCGTTTACCCCCTGATTTTTCCAAGCTTGCTCAAGAAACGATTGCCGTTCGTGCCGGCACCCGGCGTTCCGCTGAATTTAACGAGCATTCAGAGGCCCTATTTTTAACTTCTAGTTATTGCTTTAATAGTGCCGCAGAGGCTGAGCATGGTTTTACAAATGCCGAGGATGGCTTTATTTATTCGCGCTTTACCAATCCAACCGTGAGCATGTTTCAAGATCGTCTAGCTGCACTCGAGGGTGGTGAGGCTTGTATTGCAACTGCATCTGGAATGGCAGCAATTTTGAGTGTCGCTATGGCCCATTTGCAGGCCGGCGATCATGTAGTGTGTTCGCGTTCGGTATTCGGTGCCACGATTCAATTATTTTCAACGATCTTAGGGCGTTTTGGAATTACAACTACCTATGTAGATGTTCGGGATAGCAAGGCGTGGAAAGCGGCTACTCAACCGAATACACGTTTATTTTATTTAGAGACACCTTCCAATCCATTAACTGAGCTAGCTGATATTGCGGCGATCGCTAAAATTGCTAAACAAGTGAAGGCATTATTCGTGGTGGATAACTGCTTTTGTACCCCAGCACTTCAACAGCCTTTAAAGTTGGGCGCGGACGTCGTTATTCATTCGGCAACAAAGTATTTAGATGGGCAGGGTAGGGTCTTGGGTGGTGCAATTGTTGGTGATAAAGCTTTCATTATGGGGAAAGTATTTCCCTATGTGCGCACGGCAGGCCCGACATTATCAGCGTTTAATGCCTGGATTTTTCTAAAAGGTTTAGAGACCTTAGATTTGCGGATGAAGCAGCAAAGTAGCAATGCTTTAGCGTTAGCGAAGTGGTTGGAAAAACAACCGGCAATTGCCCAAGTATTTCATCCAGGTCTGCAGTCACACCCCCAATATGCCTTAGCACGTCGTCAACAAAAGGCTGGCGGGGCGATCGTTTCATTTGTCTTAAAGGGCGGAAAAAAGGCGGCCTTTCGTTTAATTGATCAGACCCGCCTATGTTCAATCACCGCTAATTTAGGGGATACGCGTACGACCATTACGCATCCAGCAACCACGACCCATGGCCGCATCTCGCCGGCAGCCCGTAAAACGGCAGGAATTAGTGATGGCTTGGTGCGGGTGGCGGTCGGACTGGAAAATGTAGATGACCTCATTGCCGATTTTAAGCAGGCTCTTTACAAAAAAACCTAGTATTAGCAGAGCAATTTATGCTGCAGGCAATAATCTGCGCGGATCATTAATGGTTCGCAAAGGCATGATATGAATTTTATTGGCATCAAATTCTAAGAAGACAGCGCTTCCAAGATGAATTCCCAATCGTTTGATTTCGGCTGATGAAGCCTCCCACACCAGTGATTCTTTACTGCTACCAATGCTAAATCGGACCACTGCTATTTGACCAATCGAGCTAAGTGTTTCAACCCGCGCTGGTAAAAAGGTGGGAGCTGCTTGCGCATGAACGGTTAATCCATCTTGGGGAATGACCCAGGCTACAGGGCTAGCAGGCGGAATTTTGCCTTTATCAAGGACGTCAAAAAACCAATCATTCGGTGGCCAATCGAGGCGCCCAGCATTGAAGATACCGTTAAATACATTCGGAATGCCTACCAATTCAGCAACCCTTGAATTACGTGGCTTCTGGAATAACTCATTAGGAGCTGCTGTTTGCAGGCCAATGCCATGATCAATGACTGTAATGTTGTCTGCCAGTAAATTTGCTTCACGTAAATCGTGCGTCACTAAAACAATTGGAATAGCGAGGTCTTGGCGTAAGTCCGCCAAAATTCGGTACAGATTTTGACGGGTTGGATTATCGATTGCCGAAAACGGTTCATCTAACAACAATACCTTGGGGTTTCTAGCTAAGGCGCGAGCGAGAGCAACGCGTTGCTGTTGCCCGCCTGATAGTTGTGCTGGCAAGCGGTCTGCAAATTGACCCAGAGCCATCCGCGTAAGCCACGCTTGCGATTGCGCGATCCGTGTTGACTTAGAGAGGCCACTATTTTCTAAGGCAATTGCCACATTATGCAAGGCTGATAAATGGGGAAAGAGGGCATATTGTTGAAATAAAAAACCACAAGAACGTTGTGCTGGTGAGAAGTTGGTAAGGGCTTGATTAGCGTATAACCCTTCAAACCATATTTCGCCGGCACACTCAATGAGACCCAACTCGGGTTGATGTAAGCCGGCAATGGTTCTGAGGGCGGTTGTTTTGCCGCTACCGGATGGCCCAACCAAAGCATGTAATTCACCAGCTGCACAACTTAGATTAATTTCTAAAGGAATACTGGGATGGTGACGGTTACCGTGAGATTGACTCTGGATGCGTACTTTTAACATTAGCGTATCCGTGGTGCTCGGGGTTGGCTACTAGAGCCAAAAAATCCATAAGAAATAGCAATTGCGCACAAGGAAATGCCCAACAACAAGAGTGATAACATGCCTGCACCTTGGGTATCAAAACTTTGTACTTGATCATAAATTGCAATTGAAGCCGTTTTGGTTTTACCGGGTATTGCCCCGCCAATCATGAGAATGACACCAAATTCACCTAATGTATGGGCAAACGTGAGGACCGCAGCGCTGAGCACACCACGCCAGGCTAAAGGCAGATTAATGCGGTAAAAAATTTGCCAGCCACTTAAACCACAGACTTCAGCAGCCTCTTTTAGCGCTGTGGGAATGGCCTCAAACGCCCGTTGAATCGGCTGAATTGCAAAGGGTAGGTTCACTATTAAGGAGGCAATGAGAATGCCGAGAAAGGAAAATACTAAGGGCTCGCCAAATAGCGTTTTACCGCTTAAGCCAACTAATAGGTAATAACCTAAAACCGTGGGGGGGAGCACCAGGGGAAGCGCTAGTAAGCCCTCTAGCCAGGGCTTCCATTTACCGGCGCTGACCAAATGATGCGCTAGCCATATGCCAAAAGGCAAAATAATCAGTAGCGTGCAAAAAGCCAACTGGAGCGATAAGAAGATAGCTTGGGCATCAATCATGGTGTTATTACTGCCTATATTAGCTGAAAGGCTTTATTACTTATCTGGACTTGACTGAGTCCCGCTAATCGAAGTTTAGTAATACTAGGGTTTATACCCATTATATAAAAATATATTATATATAAATAGAAGTTAATTGTTATTTATCTTATAATTTAAAGTATTAATTCCATAACCCTTTAGACTTCTTTAACGACCTGCATAATCGACCCATAAAAATGGTACAAAATACCAACAAAATTGATTTAAAAAAATTGCGCCAATCAGCTGATGGCGCATGCAAATTGATGAAGGTACTTTCTAATCGCAATCGTCTAATGCTCTTGTGTGACCTTAGTCAAGGTGAAAAATGTGTCAGTGCGTTAGAGGAAAATCTGGGCATTGTTCAGCCCACCTTATCTCAGCAGTTAACAATTTTGCGGACGCAAAAACTGGTTAAGACGCGCCGTGAAGGTAAGCAAATTTACTATTCTTTAGCGAGCCCCATTGCTATTTCGGTGATGGCTTTGTTGTATCAACATTACTGTAAAAAATAACTAGGAGTTTATATGCAATGCAACGTCGGTAATACAGATCGGTATTTGCGCATTTCAGTTGGGTCCATTTTAATTATTTTAGCGCTGACGGGAACTATTGGCATTTGGGGTTGGATCGGCATTGTGCCCTTAGCAACCGGTATTTTTCGTTACTGCCCGGCCTATTCACTGCTTGGCCTAGGTAATAAAGTAGCAAAGTAATTGTTCAGAGCCGAATTAGTAGGAAGCTGAATTTATGTCAAGGAAAGAAAATCGTGTACGCGGGCAAATCCGTCAGGCTCCAGAAAGTTTTTTAGAGCAGGGAGAGATTGCAGAGATTAATCAACACGGCCTTGATCAGCGGCGTAGGGGTTTCTTGCGGCAAGGCTTACTAGCTGCAGCAAGTGGCGCTATCGGCACAGGAGTTGCAGGTTTATCAGCTCCTGCTTTTGGCGCCGCTGATGGCGATCCAGCCATCTTAGAGAAACAGGTCTGGCAAACCACGCTAGGGAAAAATGTCGCCACCATGCCCTATGGCACCCCCTCTATATATGAGGCAAACTTAATTCGCCGTGAATCGCCAGGCCTTACCCGCGTATCAGCTGCTTCAGTCGCTTTTACCCCGCTACAAGGGCTATTTGGAATTATCACTCCCAACGGTTTGCATTTCGAACGGCAACATCAGGGTTGGTACAACGTTGATCCTAATTTGCACCGCTTAATGGTGAATGGCCTAGTAAAAAATAGCCGCGTATTTACGATGAGCGATTTAATGCGCCTACCATCAGTGTCGCGCATTCATTTTATTGAGTGTGGTGCAAATACGGGTTTGGAATGGGGTAATGTCGCTGTACCTACGGTGCAATATACCCATGGCATGTTGTCTTGCTGTGAATTTACTGGGGTGCCGCTGAGTCTATTATTGGACGAGTGTGGCGCTGATTTAAAAAAAGGTAAATATCTCCTGGCTGAAGGCGGCGATGGCTCGGGAATGACGCGGACAATTAATTTAGATAGTGCGCTCAAGGATACTATTGTGGCTTGGGGTATGAATGGTGAAATGCTGCGCCCTGAAAATGGCTTTCCATTACGCTTGGTGGTGCCAGGAGTTCAGGGGGTCAGTTGGGTTAAGTGGCTGCGCCGACTCGAGGTTGGTGATATGCGTTACGCGACTAAAGATGAAGCGGTCCATTACAACGATCTGATGCCTGATGGTTTAGCGCGTCAATATACTTCGATTCAAGAATGTAAATCGGTAATTACGACCCCTTCGGGCGGTCAACAATTACTTGAAAAAGGTTTTTATAACATTACGGGCTTGGCATGGTCTGGTCGCGGTAAGATTAAACGCGTAGACATTTCAGTTGATGGAGGCAATAACTGGCGTACTGCGCGCTTAGAAATACCTATCTTGACCAAAGCGTTAACACGTTTCAATTTTGATTGGACCTGGGATGGTGCGCCGGCAATTTTGCTTTCTCGGGCGACTGATGAAACAGGTTATGTACAACCCACAATTAAAATGTTACGCGATGTAAGAGGGACTCGCTCGATTTATCACAATAATGCAATCCAGGCCTGGAAGGTTGATAGCAATGGTGAGGTGAGTAATGTCCAAGTTGGCTAATTTATTTTGTTATAGCCCCTTTCGCAGGACGCAGCACCTATTGGTAGCGGCATTGATAGCCTTTATTGGCATACCTAGCTATGCCCAAAACTCTTCACCCCTGGCGGCTTCGAGCTTGCCCCATTATCAGGGCATTGGCAGAATTGCGACCCCAGCAGAAGTAAATGCATGGGATATTGATGTTCGTCCAGACTTTGTTGGCTTACCCAAGGGATCTGGTTCTGTAGCACAAGGTCAAGCGTTATGGGACATAAAATGTGCAAGCTGTCATGGCACCTTTGGCGAATCGAATGAAATTTTTACCCCAATTGTGGGTGGCACGACCCAGGCCGATATGAAGTCGGGTCGAGTAGTAGCATTAAACGATAACAAGCAACCTCAAAGAACGACCTTAATGAAGGTCTCAACTTTATCTTCACTCTGGGATTATATTTATCGGGCTATGCCGTGGAATGCGCCACGTTCGCTTTCTAGCGATGATACTTTTGCTTTGCTGGCCTATATTCTTTCTTTGGCAGAAATCGTACCGGATAATTTTGTTTTAAATAATGTCAATATTTTTGAAGTACAACAGAAGATGCCTAACCGCAATGGCATGACCTTGAATCATGGTTTGTGGGACGTTGCTGGCAAGCCAGACATACAGTCCAAGGCGTGTATGAATAATTGTGTGGCATTTGTACAAATTGGTTCAAGCTTGCCTGACTATGCGCGGAATGCCCATGGCAATTTAGCCGAACAAAATCGAGAGTATGGGCCCTATCGTGGGGTTAATACCACCCAGCCCCCTTTAGCGCAATTACCACGGCAAATAGTTGCCCTGCCTATTGCCGTGAGCCCCTCTATGGCTAAGGTGAGCGGCCCAAAATTACTTTTTAAAGACAATAATTGTTCTGCTTGTCACGCTGATCATAGTAAGTTGGTAGGCCCCTCGATTACCGACGTGGCCACAAAATATCGCGGTCAGTCTGGCGCTGAGGCTAAACTAGTGACAAAAGTAAAGCTAGGCGGTTCGGGGGTGTGGGGATCTATCCCAATGCCACCTCATCCTGACATCTCTAGTAAGGATTTGCAGGTTTTGGTTCATTGGATGCTGACGGGGGAGTAAATACCAGTCCTTGTTAGCTTTGGTGGTGATTTATCGATAAAAGATGTTTAAGTTGACTTAAGGAGTTTTTATGAATAAGCAGCGACGAGATGTATTAAAGTACTCGGCCGTATTTGGAATGATGGCTGCAGCGGGTCTTATTAGTGAAGCGCAAGCCCAGGCTTGGAATAAGGCTGCCTTTGAAGGCAAAAGCCTTGATGATGTTTTTAAGATACTGGGAAGCGCTCCAGAAAAATCTGGCGCCGTTACTTTGAACGCTCCCGATATTGCTGAAAATGGCGCAGTCGTACCCGTTGGCATTTCTACTACCTTAAAGGCAGATCAAATGGCTATTTTGGTAGAAAAAAATCCCAGCACTTTGGCAGCACTATTTTTTGTTCCTGCTGGCACAGAGCCATTTGTTACTACCCGCATCAAAATGGGTCAAACCTCCAATGTCTATGCCTTAGTAAAAGCAGATGGCAAGTGGTTGATGTCCTCTAAAGAAGTGAAGGTGACTTTGGGTGGTTGTGGCGGTTAGTAGGTAGTTTATAAATATACCAATCTAGATTATTACTAATAGGGATTTTCCCTCGAACGATTAAGGAGCAATAATGGCTGATCCAATGCGTGTAAGAGCAACCGAAAGCGGCGGCGTGGTTGATGTAAAAATTTTAATGAAGCACGATATGGAATCAGGTCAGCGAAAAGACGCCGCCGGAAAAGTCATTCCAGCTTGGTTTATTAGCACCCTGAATGTAAAGGCCCAAGGTAACGATGTATTTAATGCGCAATTTGGACCTGCAGTATCAAAAGATCCATTTTTGAATTTTAAATATAAAGGCGCTAAAGGTGACAAGCTAGTCGTTAGTTGGATTGATAGCAAAGGCGATAAACGTACCGATGAGGCTACCGTCGCTTAAGTTTGAAGTTGCTGCAAATAATAAGGGTTATAAACCATGAGAGCGCAATTTGAGCCAAGTTGTAAATCTATTTATGCAAGCGTATTTAGCGCCTTTGCATTGCTAGCGTTAGCACAAACTACCCAAGCCCAAACCGCCAGCGATGGGATTGCTAAATATCGCGAAATGATTGCTGATGGCAACCCTGCCGAGCTCTATGAAGCAGCAGGTGAGGAGTTATGGAAAAAACCGATGGGCCCTAAAAATGCGACTTTAGAGCAGTGTGATTTAGGCCTCGGTCCAGGTGTCGTGGTTGGTGCTGCAGCGCAATTACCCCGTTATTTTAAAGATAGTAATCGCGTGCAAGATCTCGAGTCACGCTTAATGACTTGTAGAGAAAAATTGCAAGGTATTGATCCTCAAGCTACCATTGATGCGCCATTTCAGGTGGGTCCTAAAAAAGAGATGGAAGCATTAGTGGCTTATGTTGTCACGCTCTCAAAAGGTAAAAAAATTAATGTTAGTACCACCCATCCCAAAGAAAAAGAAATGATTGCCTTGGGTAAGCGGGCTTTTTTCTTTGAAGGTGGTCCGATGGATTTTTCCTGTGCATCCTGTCACGGCGAAAATGGCAAACGTATACGCCTGCAGGATTTACCCAATATTACTACCCAAGCTGGTGCAGCACTGGGCTGGGGTTCTTGGCCGGCATACCGCGTTTCGAGTGGACAATTTTGGACTATGCAACAGCGATTAAATGACTGTTATCGGCAGCAGCGCTTCCCCTTTCCAATTTATGGTTCGGAGGTCACGATTGCTTTATCCATGTATATGGCAGCAACTGCTAACGGGGGTATTGTGCAAACCCCGGGCCTAAAAAGATAAGAATAGAACCCAATCATGAATAATTTAATCGAAAAAAATAGCTTAGTACGCCGCACCTCAATAATGCTATTGAACGTTGGCATCTGCGTAAGTCTAGGTTTTGTAAACGCAGCTATGGCGCAACAAAAACCTGATCCCGCACTTCAGAAAATGATGCAAAGTGGCTTTAAGGCTGACGGTATTGCAGGCTTAGATCGAATACAGCAAGATGAAACTCAAGCTTTTTGTTCTGACCCGGTTTTTGCGAACGGCACTACTAAAGCAGCAAGCGCTAAACGTGAAGCCATTCAAAAACGGAATCTAGCAGAAATTCAACAGCCATCTGATGGTAAATATGTGGGCGATTGGAAAAAAGGTGAGGCGATTGCGCAAAGTGGCCGTGGCGCCACCTGGACAGATACTGCTACCTCGGCAGTTGGCGGCGGTTGTTATAACTGTCATGAAATTGATAAAAAAGAAATTTCTTACGGCAATATTGGCCCTAGTTTATGGAACTACGGTAAGTCGCGTGGCTATTCAAACGAAATGATGGTGTACACCTGGAATCGAATTAATAATTCAAAGGCTTACAACGCGTGCAGTAATATGCCGCGCTTTGCACACTTTAAATTACTGAACGAAAAACAAATACAAGATTTAATGGCTTTATTGTTAGATCCTCAGTCGCCAATTAATCAATAAGGGTTTATGTCAATTCATCGACGCGAGTTTTTGCAGGCGCTAGCCATAGCCGCTGCAGGTGGAATGGGCTTAAGCGCTAATTTTGCTAGCGCACAGGCGGCGGCAAAAAAATTCTATGACTTACCTAGCTTCGGTAATGTCCATTTATTGCACTTTACTGATTGTCATGCGCAACTACTCCCAATTTATTTTCGCGAACCCAATGTGAATTTAGGTATCGGGCCACAGGCAGGGCAGATGCCCCATTTAGTAGGAGATTATTTTTTAAAGGCGAATGGAATTGCACCAGGTACGCCCGAAGCACATGCTTTTACTTACTTAGACTTTAGTGCTGCAGCACAAAACTACGGCAAGATGGGTGGCTTTTCCCACCTTTCTAGCTTAATTCAGCAAATGAAAGCCTCTCGTCCTAATGCCTTGTTATTAGATGGGGGCGATAGTTGGCAGGGGTCGGGTACAGCCTTGTGGACCAAGGGTCAAGATATGGTTGATGCTTCCTTGGCGCTAGGGGTTGATGTAATGACCGCGCACTGGGAGATGACATTAGGTGAGAAAAGAGTATTAGAAATTGTTGAAAAAGATTTTCGTAACAAAGTTTCTTTCTTGGCCCAAAATATAAAGACGGTTGATTTTGGCGATGATGTCTTTAGTCCTTATATCATTCGGCAAATGAATGGCGTTTCGGTCGCCATTATTGGCCAGGCGTTTCCCTATACGCCAATTGCTAACCCCCGTTATTTTGTACCTAACTGGACTTTTGGTATACAAGAAGAAAATTTACAGAAAAATATTAATGAAGTAGTCGGTAAGGGCGCAAAAGTAGTTGTCTTGCTTTCGCATAATGGCATGGATGTCGATTTAAAGTTAGCATCACGGGTTACCGGTTTGCACGCTATTTTAGGTGGGCATACCCACGATGGTGTACCAATTCCGGTGAAGGTAAAAAATAGCTCCGGCGTAACGTTAGTTACTAACGCAGGATCGAATGGGAAGTATTTGGGGGTCCTAGATTTTGACGTTAAAGGGGGTAAACCAGTCGACTTTCGGTATAAATTATTACCCATTTTCTCGAATTTATTGCCTGCTGATAAAGACATGAGCCAATTAATTCAAAAAATTCGCGCACCATTTGAGGCTAACTTAGCTGAAAAATTAGCGGTAACTGACACCTTGCTATATCGCCGGGGTAACTTCAATGGTAGTTTTGATCAGCTTATTTTGAACGGCCTCATGGCGCAAAAAAATGCAGAAATTGCGTTCTCTCCAGGATTCCGTTGGGGCACTTCATTGCTACCGGGACAGACGATTACGATGGAAAATTTACTCGATCAAACTGCGATTACCTATCCCTACACTACTGTTTCTAATATGACGGGAGCAACAATTAAAAATGTTTTAGAGGATGTCGCTGATAATTTATTTAACCCTGATCCTTATTATCAGCAAGGCGGGGATATGGTTAGGGTAGGTGGTTTAACGTACACCATTGATCCAGCTGCAGCGATGGGCGGACGTATTTCTAATATGCGCTTAAATGACAAACTAATTGATGCAGATAAAGCGTATCGCATAGCTGGATGGGCACCCGTTAGTGAAGAATCTAAAGAACTTGGCGGTGAGCCAATTTGGGATGTGATTGCACGCCATTTGCGTGAAACTAAAATCATTAAAGCGGTTAAATTAAATGAGCCTGAGGTTAAAGGAGTTAAAAATAACCCTGGCATGGTTGCCTTAAGTTAGGATTCAAAATTGATATGCGCGCAGTCATTGGCGCAAGTAAAGAGGGAAAAAATGAACAATAAATTCACTACTTCAGTATTGCTTAGCTTCATTTTTACTTGCACTGCGTGTATCTCACAGCTCAGCTTGGCGCAAACTACGAATACTCCCACGCAAGTGGTATATCACGTCGATGATGCTGAGGCACAGGGACTAAAAGCCTTACGTAATATTCGGAACCACTTAGATACCGCACCAAGCACGAAAATAATCATGGTTACGCATGCCAACGGGGTTGATATTCTGATGGAGGGCGCTAAGGATAAAAAAAATAATATTGACTATGCCCCCTTAGTCGGGGCATTAAAGTCACGCGGTGTGCGCTTCGAGGTTTGTGAAATTACTTTAAAAAATCGTAATTTAAAAAAAGATCAATTTATTCTTGATGCTGACTTCACGCCATCGGGCGTCGTACGGATAGCTGATCTTCAGGCAAAAGATCATTTTGCTTACATTAAGCCGTAACGTCGGGGCTTTATTATTTGGCCTATTGTGCCAGTCAGCACTGGCGCAGGGCATTGAACTAGCAACTGTAAGAGATCAGACTCCGAATCAAATTCAACCGATTGAAGTAGCGAATCAAGTCTATTTCGTGCAGGGCTTACCTGAAATGGGTAATGCCAAAAATCAAAATTTTATTTCTAATGCTGGTTTTGTAATAACGCCTAAAGGGGTAGTCGTCATTGATACTTTGGGCTCACCAATTTTGGCCGAGCAATTACTGCAAAAAATTAAGGCGCTTACACCCCAAAAAGTAGTAGCGGTAATTGTGACGCACTATCATGCCGATCATATTTATGGCTTGCAGGTTTTTCGGGATGCTGGAGCAGCAATATATGCAAATGAAAATGGGAAATTATATTTAACTTCGGATGCGGCTCAGCAGCGCTTAATCAGTTCGCGGAAAGAATTTGCCCCATGGGTAAATCAAAATACGCGATTGATTGCGGCTGATCATTGGATTAAAGGGCGCTTTAAGTTGCTTGTGGGGGGCGTGGAGTTTTTATTAATTAGCGTTGGGCCAGCTCACACAGCCGACGATCTCATGGTTTATGTACCCAGTAAAAAAGTATTATTTGCGGGCGATCTGGTTTTTAATGGACGTATTCCTTTTGTTGGCAATGCCGATAGCAAGCATTGGATCGCTTCTTTGCAGCAGATTGAAAAACTGCAGCCGGCAATTATTGTCCCTGGGCATGGTGCTTCTTCCAATGACCCACCAAGGGATATCGTCTTTACGAATGATTATTTACATTATTTGCGCGACTCCATGACACCTGCAGCGCGAAACTTGGATTCCTTCGATGAGGCTTATCAGGCGACGAATTGGTCTGAGTATGAGGGTATGCCGTTATTTCGGGCTGCTAATCGCATGAATGCGTATAACGTTTACCTCTCGATCCAAGAAGAGTAATTTCCTTTAAAATGGTGCCATGATCAGTTTTAGTGCTAAATCTCTTTTTAAGCCTTATTTTTTTAAAATAATTTGTTTTTTTATAGGAATTTTTTCCATTCATGCCTTTTGTTTTGCTGCCGATGCCGCCCTCAAAAATGGCAAGCTTATCGAAGAAACGAAGTGTTATGCTTGTCACGCAAAAAAATCAGGCCTTGGCAATGGCGACATGATTTATACCCGCACTGATCACAAAGTAACTAGTTATAGCCGTCTCAAGACGATGGTTTCTGTTTGTAATAGTGAATTACGGCTCGATTTATTTCCCGAAGATGAGGCCGATGTAGTTCAATACCTAAATCATCAGTTTTATCATTTTAAGAATAACTAAGCTAGTGCCCAATACAAACGATCTACTTCACCTTAGCCAATATGTCTTGTGGCTTACCTTGGCAGTGACGATTTTGCTGGGTGCACTCATGCAATGGTCGAGTTTCTGCACCATGGGCGCTGTTTCCGATATATTGGTCATGTCTGACTACACGCGCATGCGGCAATGGTCTTTGGCGATAGGGGTAGCGATTATTGGGGTTGCTGTTTTAGCTTCGCAAGGCTATATCGATACCAGTAAATCGATTTACACCAGTAATCGTTTTCTTTATCTCTCGACGATTATTGGTAGTCTTTGTTTTGGTTTTGGCATGGTTCTTGCATCCGGTTGTGGCAGTAAAACCTTGGTACGCATTGGTGGCGGAAATTTAAAGTCAGTCGTGGTATTTTTTGTTTTAGGCTTAGTTTCTTATATGACCTTAAAAGGGTTCTTAGCGGTTTTGCGCGTCAATACGATTGATGCTTTATTTCTACCATTGAGCACTACGCAAGATCTACCAAGCATTCTCGCAGCGCAAACTAGTATTGCGAAGACCCATTTGCAACTCATATTGGGATTACTCATCGGTGGCGCATTTATCCTCTTCGCTTTGCTGAAAAAATCGTTTTGGCAACTCAGTAATCTAGTCGCAGGTGCTGGGGTTGGCTTAGCAATTATTGCTATTTGGTGGGTATCTGGATATCTCGGCTTTGTTGCTGAAGATCCCAAGACCCTTGAGGAAGTATTTTTAGTTACCAATTCTGGGCGGATGGAAAGCCTTTCCTTTGTAGCGCCATACGCTTATACCCTCGACTGGCTGATTTTATTTAGTGATACCTCGAAAGTCTTGACCCTCGGAATTGTGGCGGTTGGTGGCATGATTATTGGCGCCTTTTTAAGCGCAATGCTCACTAAAACATTTCGTTGGGAGACGTTTCATGGTGTCGAAGATACTGGCAATCATTTGTTGGGTGCTGCCTTGATGGGTTTTGGCGGAGTTACTGCCCTGGGATGTACGATTGGTCAAGGTTTAAGTGGGGTATCTACCTTAGCACTAAGCGCATTTTTGGCTTTACCAGGATTTATTGGCGGGGCGTGTCTAGGTTTGTGGTACCTGCAATGGCGTCTTGAGCGTCAGCTAAATTAAAAGGCAGTTGAGCTATGCACATTGATTGGGCTGCATTTACACCTATCCCGGCATTATTAGGGGGCATTATTTTGGGCCTGGCTGTGGCACTCTATATTCATTTGCATGGTCGAATTTTAGGTGTTAGCGGAATTATTGGTGGCCTTACAAAACCGCAGGCAGGTGATTGGGCATGGCGGCTCAGTTTCACGTTGGGTTTATTGTCTAGCCCTTTTTGGGCCGGCTTATTTTTTGACTTGCAAGCCATTCAGATCATTGATGCAGGTTGGGGTGCATTAATTATTGCCGGACTTTTGGTAGGTTTTGGAGCTAGTTATGGCTCAGGATGTACAAGTGGCCATGGTATTTGTGGGCTTTCACGACTTTCCTTCCGCTCGCTAGTCGCTACCCTAACTTTTATGGGCGCTGGGTTCATTACTGTTTTTTTGCTGCGCCATGTTTTTTAAGATGCCTTTTGGAGCCCAATAATGAAACGTAGTTTTGCTCTGCTTAGTCAATTTGCTATTGGTGTTATTTTTGGATTAGGCCTAATTATTTCTGGGATGACCAATCCGCAGAAAATTTTGCAATTTCTCGATCTTGCTGGCAGTTGGGACCCCAGTCTAATTTTTGTCATGCTCGGCGGGATTTTAGTCAGTTTGGCCGCATTCTATCTTGCTCGCAAACGCACTGAAGCTTGGTTTGGTGGGCTCGTTGAGTGGCCAAAAAGTAGCCCAATCGACCGCCATTTAGTGATTGGCAGTCTGTTATTTGGCATCGGTTGGGGGGTTGCTGGATTTTGCCCCGGGCCGGCAATTGTCGCCTTAGGGTCTGGACATGTAAAGGCCTTGGTTTTTACCTGCATGATGTTGATCGGCATGCTAATTTATCAACAGTTAGGCAGCCAAATTAAAAACCGTCTACATTAATCACATTGAATGCTTTTTAAGAGGTTGAAATGAGTATTGGAATTGCTTGTCATAATGCATTATTTGGTACGGCTGGACAAATTTCGCCAGCTGATTTAGCTGAAATTGCCGCCCAAGGCTATAAAAGCGTAATCAATAACCGCCCAGATTATGAGGAGGGGCCAGAACAACCTCCTCATGATTCGATTCAGGCTGAAGCCTTAAAACTCGGCTTGAATTATGCTTTTTTACCCGTTGTTAGTGGCGCCATCACGCTTGAGCAGGTAGAGGAAATGGCGCGCTTGTTAAAAACATTGCCCGAACCGATTTTGGCCTTTTGCCGCTCAGGCGCTCGCTCGACTAATCTATATCAAATGGCGGTGCATCTCAATCAAGAGCGCAGTTAAAAATGCCCCGCTTGTTAAATACCGAAGAGCGCAGCGCCATTGCAGGCGATTATCCTGCCTGGCAAATTCAGCAGCAGCGCGATGCAATGAGCCGGACTTTTTTGTTTGCTAATTTTGAGGCTGCATTTCGCTTTATGCAAGGTTGCGCCGTGTATGCCGAACAAATCGATCATCATCCCGAGTGGTTGAATGTTTGGAATCGTGTTGAGGTCGTACTATCAACGCATAGTGCAGGCGGGTTAACTCAACTTGATCTGCAATTGGCTAAATGGATGGATCAAACGGCCAGCGCAATCGGCTTGCAGCCACCAAAATCATAAAATGCGTACTTGGTTCATGAGGCGTAACTGTTCATTTACGCCACGACAGCTTAGTTATTTTTATCTTTCTTTGGCTGGCTTTTCATTATTGGTAGGAACCTATTTTTTATTGCAAGGGGTCTGGATCATTATTTGTTTTACTTTGCTTGAATTAACGATCGTGGCCATTGCTTTACTCGTTTATGCGCGTCATGCGCTTGATTATGAAAAAATTTCAGTTGATGGCGATCAACTTATTTATGAAAAGAGTTGGGGCGGCCAAGTGAGTCGATGTCAATGGAACGCCCGCTGGGTGGAATTAATTCATCTGCATAATGATCCTAATCAGTTAGCTTTACGTTACGGTAATGAAAAAAAGCCGATTGGACTTTTTTTACGCAATGCCGATCGACCCCGTTTTGAGCGTGATTTAAGCCTACATCTCACTTAAATCGACTGAATTTAAAGGACTTTATGAGAATTGAAATACCAGAGAATAAGCGTTTTGTTCATGAGTCAATAATGGACATTCGCTGGGGCGATATGGACGCCTTTCAACACGTGAATAACACCCTTTATTTTCGTTATATGGAGCAATCCCGCATTGACTGGATTGTGTCTTTAGGTTTTACCAATATGGTTGATAAGGAAGCCTTGTTGATGGTGAATGGATTCTGTAATTTTTATGCACAGCTATCCTTTCCTGGCACATTGCTGGTGCAGACCTTTATTGGGAATATTGGAAACACTAGCATTGATTTATACAACACCATTGCTTTGGCAAATGCGCCAGAAACGATTTGTGCTGCTGGTGGTGCCACGATGGTGTGGGTCGATTTGGCAACGAATAAATCCCGCCCTTGGCCCGAGCATATTTTAAAAATATTGCAATAACTATATTCCCAGCGCGTGTCTAAATTATTGCCGGAGCAGATGGTAGATTTTTCTCAATACGATGCCATTATCGATACGCGCTCTCCGGCTGAATTTGCTCTCGATCATATTCCTGGCGCGGTTAATTACCCGGTTTTAAATAATGACGAGCGTGCACGGATTGGCACAATTTATAAAAATGACTCCGCTTTTGCCGCGAAAAAAATTGGCGCAGCTTTGGTGGCGCGGAATATTGCAGCACACTTAGAAAATCATTTTTTAGCCTTTCCCTATAGCTGGCGCCCCCTTATTTACTGTTGGCGCGGTGGCGAAAGGAGCGGGGCGTTTACCCTGATTCTGCAGCGTATTGGCTGGAAGGCCGAGCAGTTGGTGGGCGGATACCAGGCTTTTAGGCGTCATGTCATTAGCGACCTCAATGATTTTGCTGGCCAGTTTTCTTTTGTCGTTATCTGTGGGATGACGGGAACCGGTAAAACCCGTCTATTGGCTGAATTACAGGAACGGCAGGCGCAAGTCCTTGATTTAGAGGGCTTAGCAATGCATCGGGGCTCAGTCTTAGGGCACCATCCCGTAGCCGAGCAACCAAGTCAAAAAAGTTTTGAAACTGCGCTGTGGAATACCTTACGTTTATTCGACCCTACTAAGCCAGTTTATGTGGAATCGGAAAGTAAAAAAGTAGGGGGCTTGCATATCCCCGACCTCTTAATGGCGCGAATTCGGGAAGGAAGTTGCATTGAAATCGAAGCCGCGATTGAATTACGCGTGCAATGGTTAATGGATCAATACCAGCATTTTTTAATCGATGTGCCGACTTTAGAGGCCAAGCTTATCAGTTTGACTGCACGTTATGGCAGAGTCAGAATTGAGGAATGGTGCGCCGCTGCTCAAGCGGGTGAATTTACTTGGCTGGTGAATGCCTTGTTAGTCCAGCATTATGATTCTGCCTATCAGCAGTCAATTGAGCGAAACTTTACGCATTACGGTTCTAAGCATCAGCTGCGTTTAGCAGCGCTGAATCCGGTCGCTTTTAGTGCCCTAGCTGATCAGTTACTAGCCTTAAAGCAAACTTAATTAAAGGCTTGAATGCCTGTTTGGGCACGACCTAAAATAAGCGCATGAATATCATGCGTACCTTCATAGGTGTTCACAACTTCTAAATTCAGTAAATGCCGAATCACGCCATACTCATCTGAAATACCATTACCGCCATGCATATCGCGGGCCATGCGGGCAATATCCAACGCTTTGCCACAAGAATTGCGTTTCATAATTGAGGTAATTTCAGGGGAGGCGAGATGTTCATCTTTCATGCGCCCTAAGCGCAGGCAGCCTTGTAGACCGAGACAAATTTCAGTTTGCATATCGGCGAGCTTTTTTTGAATAAGTTGGTTTGCAGCCAAGGGGCGACCAAATTGCTCACGGTCAAGCGTATATTGCCGAGCAGCATGCCAACAAAATTCTGCCGCCCCGAGAGCACCCCAAGCAATACCGTAACGCGCTGAGTTTAGGCAGGTGAAGGGGCCTTTTAAGCCAGTAACGTGCGGTAATTCATTTTCGCTGGGGACAAACACTTTTTCCATCACGATTTCACCTGTAATTGAAGCGCGTAAACCCATCTTGCCTGTAATTTTTGGTGTGCTTAAACCGGGCATGCCTTTTTCCAGAATAAAGCCACGAATTTCACCAGCATCATTTTTAGCCCAGACGATAAAGACATCAGCAATGGGTGAATTCGAAATCCACATTTTGGCCCCCGATAACTCAAAGCCACCCGGAACACTATGGGCCCGCGTAATCATGCCGCCAGCATCAGAACCAAAATTAGGCTCAGTAAGACCAAAACAACCAATGAGTTCGCCAGTAGCTAATTTAGGTAAATATTTTTGTTTTTGTTCTAAGCTGCCAAATTCATTGATAGGGACCATCACCAAAGAGGATTGCACACTCATCATCGACCTGTAACCCGAGTCAACCCGCTCAATTTCTCTGGCGATAAGGCCATAGGAAACATAATTTAAATTAGCGCCACCGAATTCTTCAGGAATGGTGATGCCAAGCAAACCCAATTCGCCCATTTCTCGAAAAATACCGACATCGGCTTTCTCCTCGCGAAAGTCGGCCTGAATACGCGGTGCGAGGCGCCCTTGAGCATACTCAAAGGCGGCCTCGCGCACCATCCGCTCTTCGGTCGTGAGTTGCTGGTCTAGCAGCAGGGGGTCAGCCCAATTAAAAGGGGTTTTACTCATGTTATTTACTCACTTTTTAGGCTTTGAAATAGGGCTGGGCAAAACCAGCCAATTAGCACTATTCTATTCAATTAATTACTTTATGATCTAGCGCACTCCGCTATGGAAAAAAACCCGCCGCCGCGCCGTCATTATCGCTACTACGATTTAATCCTAGTGGCCTTTGTGGTTGTGCTACTTTGCTCTAATTTTATTGGCGCAGGGAAGGTGGGGACGATTGATTTGCCCTATTTTGGTCCGGTTATTTTTGGTGCCGGAGTGCTCTTTTTTCCAATTGCCTATTTTTTTGGCGACATTATGACCGAGGTATACGGCTATGCCTATGATCGGCGTGCAGTGTGGGCGGGTTTTGCCGCTTTAATTTTTGCTGCAATTATGGCGCAAGTCGTGATTGCCTTGCCCATTGCTCCAGGCTCTTATATGGCAAATTATCAGCAAGGCCTAGAAACTGTTTTTGGGAATTCATGGCGCATTGCATTGGCATCCATTTGTGCGTTTTGGTGCGGTAGTTTTGCTAACGCTTTTGTATTGGCAAAATTAAAAATTGCCACGGCAGGACGTTTTTTATGGCTGCGGGCAATTGGCTCAACTGCAGTCGGCGAATTAATCGATTCAGCGCTATTTTATTTGCTAGCCTTTTATGGCATATGGCCTCTGGCTGAATTGGTACAAATTGCCTTAGCGCAATATGTACTAAAAACCGGCTGGGAAGTTCTAGCAACCCCGCTAACATATTGGGTAGTCAACTTCTTAAAACGCAAAGAACAAGAAGATCATTATGATATCCATACGAATTTCACCCCCTTTCGCATGCGCGTTGACCGCTAGGAGAAACTATGAAGTCCTTTATTGATCCCACCATATTACCCAGTGAAATTACCCCGAAGGCGATTTTCGAACAGCGCCGCGCATTAATTAAGGTTGCGGCAGCAGGGGGTTTCGGGGTTGGTCTCGTACCTTGGTTTGCGCGGGAAGCATTTGCGCAAGCAGCACCTGCTGGGCCTCCGGCAGGAGGGGTTAAATTAAAAACCATTCCTTCAAGCTTTTCCACTACCGAAACACTATCTGCTTATAAAGATGTCACTACTTATAATAATTTTTATGAGTTTGGTACTGATAAAGCCCAGCCTCACGAAACTGCCAAAAGCTTGGAAACCAGACCGTGGACAGTTACTGTAGAGGGTCTAGTCAAAAAACCGCAGACTTTTGATATTGATGCTTTACTGAAATTGGCGCCAATGGAAGAGCGCATTTATCGCATGCGCTGTGTTGAGGGCTGGTCGATGGTAATTCCTTGGAATGGCTATTCTTTGTCTAAATTGCTCAACCTAGTTGAGCCTACTAGCGCAGCCAAATATGTCGAATTTATTTCACTAGCGGACCGCAAGCAAATGCCTGGCGTTAATTCATCAGTATTAAATTGGCCTTATCGAGAGGGCTTGCGCCTAGATGAGGCGATGAACCCCTTGGCCTTACTTACTTTTGGTTTATATGGTGAGGCTTTGCCAAAGCAAAATGGCGCCCCGGTACGCATGGTTATTCCATGGAAGTATGGTTTTAAAAGTGCTAAGTCAATCGTTAAAATTCGCTTAACCGATCAGCAGCCACCAACCAGCTGGAATATGTCGGCCCCAAGTGAATATGGCTTTTATTCCAACGTGAACCCGAATGTTGATCATCCCCGCTGGAGCCAAGCTACTGAGCGACGGATCGGTGACGGGCGAGGTTTTTTTGCGCCTAAAATAAAAACTGAAATGTTTAATGGTTATGGTAATCAGGTTGCGAGCTTGTATGCAGGCATGGACCTTAAAAAATTCTATTAACCAAACGGGTTTTTTAAAGGGGTTCAAGTCCCTGGTTTTTTTGTTGGCACTACTTCCGCTAGTGCGACTTATTTATTTTGCTTACAGCGATCAATTAGGCGCCAACCCAATTGAGTTTATTACTCGGTCAACAGGAACTTGGACCCTCGTTTTATTTTGTCTTACTTTAGGGATGACACCGCTGCGCTTAATTACTGGTTGGAGTGGTTGGCTACGAGTACGTCGTATGCTTGGGCTATTCGTGTTTTTTTATGCCTGTTTGCATTTTTTAATTTGGCTTTGGTTAGACCAAGATTTCAACCTGGTATCAATGATAAAAGATGTCATTAAACGCCCCTTTATAACTATGGGGTTTATTAGTTTTGTATTGCTTATTCCGTTGGCACTCACGTCAAACCAGTGGTCGCAGCGTAAACTAGGGCGCCGCTGGGCTTTATTACACCGTCTGGTTTATGTGATTGCAGGCACGGCAATTTTGCATTATTGGTGGGATAAGGCGGGTAAAAATAACTTTTCAGTCGTCTCGATTTATCTGGG
>Ga0194055_10000697_pt1 | contig 27195 bp, 28 predicted proteins | sample SepL449m_MetaG_FD_155482 | JGI IMG/M metagenome (GOLD analysis project Ga0194055, IMG submission 155482) | Anoxic zone freshwater microbial communities from boreal shield lake in IISD Experimental Lakes Area, Ontario, Canada - Sep2016-L442-9m | ecosystem: Environmental > Aquatic > Freshwater >... | reverse complement strand
CAAGGCTTCACGCTTGTACTCGGCACTAAACTGACGACGTTCTTTCGACATGCGATGGACTCCTCAAGGTTAAGCATAGTTCGCTTTTCCTCGCGCCCACTTTTCTTGGGCAAGTCCAGGCGGTGAGTACAAAACATCTCTGAATTACTCTCTGTCCCCCTCTGTGCCCTCGGTGGTAAACTGCATTCATACCAAGCTGGGACCGGAAGACGATTTACCAGAGAGGAGCACTGAGAAATACAGAGGAAGAAATGTCTCAAATAATAAAAAATCAGCCCGGCGTGAACCGGGCTGATTTCAGTAACTATCGAGATTTTGTTGAGCTGAACTGCCGGGACTGAACAACTGCCAATCCCGGCAATCAACTCACTTCCCAGATCAGTGACCAGGAGCCTGCATGACGAATCCTGGGTAGGCTTCGTTGCCGTGCTCGCCGTGATCCAGACCTTCGATTTCCTCTTCGCGACTGACTCGCAGTCCGAGCGTGTACTTGAGAATCATCCAGACGACGAAGGAAACAGGCAGCACGTAGGCGGCTGTCGCACCGACACCGATCAACTGGATGATGAGCTGATCTGGACCACCACCAGCAAACAGGCCTGGCTTCATCGTGATCGCGTTCAGTTCGATCAGCTTGGGATCGGCAAACAGTCCGATACAGATCGTTGCGAAGACACCATTCACCAAGTGTACCGAAGTCGCACCGACCGGATCGTCGATCTTCAGACGATCGAAGGTGATGACTGCGAACACAACGACCACCCCGGCGATGCTGCCGATGATCACAGAGCTCAACACGGTGACGTAAGCACAACCTGCGGTGATCGCAACCAGACCAGCGAGACATCCATTGAGGGTCATCCCGAGGTCAGGCTTACCGAGCAACAGCCACGCAGTGATTGTCGCGGTAATCGTCGCGAAAGCGGCCGCAGTGTTGGTCGTCACAGCCACGTGAGAGATCAAGGCAGGAGCAACACCCATCGTGCTACCAGGATTGAAACCGAACCAGCCGAACCACAGGACGAAGCAGCCGATGGTTGCCAAGGACATGTTGTGTCCCGGAATCGCCAGCACTTTGCCATCTGGGCTGTACTTGCCGATACGCGGACCGAGCACGAGCACCCCGGTCAAAGCAGCCCAGCCACCGATCGAGTGCACCTGGGTCGAACCTGCGAAGTCGAAGAAGCCCATGGTCGCCAACCATCCACCACCCCAGATCCAGTGACCAACGACGGGGTAAATCAGCGTTCCCATGATGAAGCTGAAGACGATGAAGGTGTGGTACTTGATTCGTTCAGCAACGGCACCCGAAACGATCGTCGCAGCGGTACCGGTGAAGACCAGTTGGAAGAAGAACTTGGCCGAGAATGGAACACCAGTCCAGGCGATCGAGGTGTAGTCACCCTTGTAATCGGCACCGGTCGCAGGGCTGTTGTCAGCCCCGGCAGCGAACCAGAGACCATCTGTTCCGAAATACGGATTTCCGTTTCCGAACATGATCCCCCAGCCGACCACCCAGAAGGCCACCGATGAGACCGCGAACACGATGAAATTCTTCGACAGAATGTTCACGCAGTTCTTGGCTCGACACATCCCTGATTCGACAGCGGCGAATCCAAGGTTCATGAAGAACACCAGAAACGCGGCAATCAAGACCCAGACGGTATCGAGCATCACCTTGATTTCGGCGTTGGTCGGCGGAGGTGCAGGAGCAGCCGCTGGCGGAGTTTCAGCCGGCTTGGCGTCCCCAGGCGCTGCAGCAGGCGTTTCCGCCCCCTTTGCCGGTTCATCGGCCGCGAAGACCAGAGACGGTCCTCCCGCTAATAAAAACATTCCCATCAGCGAAGCGAGCGCCCAAATACGCCACATGTCCATCGTTCCTTTCAATTGAATTCTCTTCCCGCCAAATTGGCGCAACCTTCCCTGACGACTACTGAGGAAAGCGCACCAGCCACGTCACCGGAGCATCCACCCGGTTCGCTTATTTGCGGGCGCACATCGTGCCATCCACCACCTTGGTTCACCGCTTGCGCGATTGCTATTTCCCGAAACGCAACTCGCGTGCCTCGAATTTCGGCGATGTTGCTTCCCTGCCGTCGAAACTCTGTTTTTCATGGGTTTTTTGATGATTTTTCGTCCCGCAAATAGCCAGTCCGTACGACCATCTGCCCAATCACAATGCATCAATGCCCTTGGAACGCGCCGAGTTCCTCGACCGACTCGCCAGCAGGGCCGATCCCTTGCTAGACTACGCCGCAGATGTGTTGAACGGGGAATTGCTCAGTCTGGAAACCCCGGATTGACGGTTCGATGGCACTGACATTGCAGATTTGCCGCACGCATCGGCGTCCGGTTTTTAAATGGAAATCTCGAAGAAGCCCGGCGCGAACGCGTTCCGGCGGGTTGGGTGAAAGGGCTTCATGCGCAAGTTCGTTATCATGGGTGCTCAAGGATGTGGCAAAGGAACCCAGGCCAAACGGCTGAAGCAGGAACTGGATCTGATCCACATCTGCGTCGGAGATATTTTCCGCTGGCACATCCAGTCTCACACAAAACTCGGTGCCAGAATTAAGCGCCTGATTGCCGCCGGACAGATGGTCGACGACGAAACTGTCGAAGAAATCATTCGCGGGCGACTGGCTCAGCATGACTGGAACTTTGGATTCATCCTGGACGGTTTCCCGCGGACCCGGACCCAGGCAGAGTTCTTTCTGGAAAGCTACGACATCGACGCCGTCATTCATATCGACGTTCCCGACGAAGTCGTTTTTGAACGAGTTCTGGCTCGCCGACTCTGCAGCCAGTGCGGTCTCGACTACAACCTGATTTATCACCGTCCCGCCCAGATCGACAGTTGCGATGTCTGCGGCGGAAGACTCGTCATGCGCAGCGACGATAATGAAGAAGGGATTCGCCAGCGTTTGCAGGATTACCGGACGAAGACCGAGCCGATCCTGGAGCTGTTTGGTCGCAAAGAACTGGTCATCCAGACCGATGGCCGGAAGTCGGCGGATGAAATCCAGGCAGATATCCGGTTGAAGCTGGGGCTGACCGGAGTGTCACCCAGCGAGTCGTGACTTCACGAGCCGACTCCGGGAATACCGCCAAACTGACGAACGGCTTCATACACGACCGCACAAACGGTATTCGCCAGATTGAGGCTGCGAACTTCGGGCCGCATTGGGAACTGAATCGTTGACGATCGCAGTTCCTCGACCATGGCGGGAGGAAGCCCCGTCGTTTCACGTCCGAACAGCAGGATATCCCCCGGCGCAAAATCGGCTTCCCAGACGGTTCGCGCAGCGGGGTTCTCCACGCACCAGACTCTCCGTCCGGGGAGCTTCTGCAAGACTTCGTGCCAACTGTCAACGATCTCGTAGTCAAGATGCGGCCAGTAATCGAGCCCCGCTCGTCGCAACTGGCTTTCGTCGAGGCTGAAGCCGAGTGGTCGAATCAACCATAGCTTCGCCCCGACCGCGACGCAGGTGCGACCAATGTTGCCCGTATTGGGCGGAATTTCCGGCTGGTACAAAACAATATGCAAGAGTGGCATGAGACTCGAATCTTCAACGTCGCGATGCGAAAAAGTAGTAAATGACGCCTGAAAGGATCAGTGCCACAACACCCGCTGTCTGTTGTGGTTGCTCGACGATCTGGCTGGTAAATGCGCCCGCGTAGGCGATCAGCAGCAACGCTGGTGTAACGGGATAACCCCACGTCTTGTACGGTCGTGCCAGGTCAGGACGCTTGAACCGCAGCACATAGACGGCCCCGACGGCCAGGCTGTAAAAAATCAGTCCGGCCGAGATCACCGAATCTGTCAGCCCGTCAAAGGCGTCCTTCGGCTTGTCCTTCCAGCAATAGAAGAACACTACCAGGATTGTCGTCCAGACAGCTTGCAGAATGATGGAGTTTGCAGGCGTCTGACGCGTGGGATGAATTTCCTGCACCCAGCGAGGAATCAGCCCGTCCCGAGCAATCGCGAAATAGATCCGGGGGCCAGTAATCATATTGGAATTCGTCGCACCAAATGTCGAACACATGACTCCCAGTGCCGCGATCTTCGCACCGGTCGACCCAAACAGCTTCTGAAAGACATCGGCCGCAACCGTCGCGCTCTCGGCCAGGTGACTGGTTGTCAGCGTCAGGTGATAACTGAGAATCGCACCGCAATAGACAACGATCACGATCCCCAGACCCAGAGACAGCGCGCGTGGGACATTGCGCTGAGGTTCCTTGATCTCTTCCGCCACAGGCCCCAGATTGATCCAGCCATCGTATGGCCACAGGACGGCGATCATCGCGACTCCAATCGCCTTCCAGAAGCTGAGGCTGCTGGCGCCACCCGCGTCCCCATTCCACATCGGTTGCAGATTCGCCGGCTCGATCTGAGACATTGTATACGGCAGGACGATCAGACCTCCCAGGAAAACGACCTTGGTGACGGTCGCAATGTTCTGGACGGTCGCTCCCCAGCGCGTGCTGAACATGTTGATCGCCGACAGGCCAAGCACAATGCCAACCGCGAGACTGGCCTGCCCCCAGACAGGCAACGGCACCAGCTCGGTGAAATAGATCACCGTCGCGCACGCCAGAGCTCCAACGCTTCCCGTACGGACAACCCAGAACTCCGTCCAACCCCACAGGAATGCTGGCAGTCGTCCATACGCTTCACGCAGGTAGAGATAGGGGCCACCGGCATGCGGATACATGGCCCCGAGCTCCGCCAGGGCCAGTGATCCGCACAGTGTCACTACGCCGACGCCAACCCAGACCCCGAGGATCGGCAGGAATCCATAGACCTGCAGAGCCTTGTCGACATTCCCGACCTTCAGAAAGATCCCCGATCCGATGATCGAGCCAACCACAATCATCGTGGCATCGAACAGCCCCAATATGCGCGGGAGCGCAGGATGAGCGGGACCTTTCGCAGCGGGTTCGTCAGACATACTCGCGATTCCAGTGGCATTTGGCGGAAACGACGGAAACGACGAGAGCAATGTAACGAGTCGGCAAGAATTCGGCGCGTGTTCAGCGGGTTGTTCGAGACGGAAGTGCGGCTGGGTGAGTCGGAATGTACCGGAACTTCAACGAATACGACCAAATCGCTGGTACTTGTCCCCAGGGTAATAATTGAAGAAGACCTGTCCGATGATGTCACAATGGGGGATCGTTCCAAATTCGCGGCTGTCGAGCGAATTGGTGCGATGGTCACCCAGCAGAAAATACTGACTGGCAGGAATTTTCTGACGAGGAACATCGACGAATGATTCCGCTTTCCCTCCATAAATCAAATAACGAGCTTCGCCTGAGACTTCGTAACTCGGACGTGGACCTTCATCCTTTACGGACTCGGCATCAGGTCGTGGTTCCAGAGGTAATGGTTGATCGTTGATCAGGACTTGTCCGCTCTTGATTTCGATGGTCTCACCAGGCAGGCCGACAATTCGCTTGATGTAGTTCTGTTTGCGGTTCTGGGGATTTCGAAAGACGACGACATCACCATGTTGAAATGCAGCCCTCTCGATCCCGAGTTTATTTGCCAGGACTCGATCCCCCGGAATGATTGAGGGAGCCATACTCACAGTCGGCACGACAAAGGCCTCGATGACATTTGACCGCAGGAACAATCCAAGTCCGATGGCATACGGAAACCAGACCATGATCATCATCCCGTAGACGAGCGGTCGATTGTATTCCTGTGGTTCGAATTCAATCGGTGCCATACCGCGAGCGATGGCCTTTGCGTCCCGGGCAGACCAGATGCTGAAGACCATCATCACCAGCGTCAAAAGCCCTAATCCCGTCAGAACCACTGTGGTACTTCCTGTGAAGACAAGGATTGTCATCACTGGCCAGAGCAACAGCGAACTGCAATACATCACCAGGCCACGGCCGACTCGACCGCAATAAATCTGACCGACGCCACAACCGAGGGCGGAAAGCCACATGGCCACCGTTGGTTTACGAACGTGAGACATCTCGTTTGTCATTTGGTAGTTCCTGATTCGATTCCTCAACGACCAACGTGTATTCCGTCGTCGGTTCGGTCAAGACTTGCAATACGCTACACGCACGAACAGCGCAGACAACTGCGGCGGCAGTCGCCAGCAGACAGGGAAGACTTTGGGCCGGGAGCATCGGACGGGAGGAAACGGATGCCGGATGCCATCCCGGATTTCGTGATCGGATAGCGTTCATGACGTCTTCTACAAACGAGTCCTCTGGTACAACGTGGCGTCTGGCCTCAATCCAGACGTTGAGAGAAGAATCGTTCAGGTTCTTTTCGTCAGGATTCATGGAGAACTCCTTGTCAGCGGAGTGACGTGTGAACCGGGTCGTATCTCGGGCTGCAAATCTTTCAACTCCCGTCGCAGTCGTTCTTTTGCCCGGCTGAGTCGCGATTTGACGGTTCCCATCGGAATTCCCTCAATGACCGCGACTTCTGCGAGCGGAATCTCTTGAATTTCGGCCAGTATGAACGCGGTTCGTTGTTCAATCGTCAAATGCATCAACGCCTGATCCAGGCGATACCATGTTTCACGGTTGGCAGCATCCAGATCGGGTGGAGTCGTGCCACTGGTGAATTCGCTCAGTTCACTCACGGGTTCGCGTCGTCGCTTCAGATGATTGCAGCATCGATTACGGGCAATCGTCAGCAACCATGTGCCAAACCTGGCACGTCGCACATCGAACGTATCGAGATGCATGTAAGCAGCGACAAAGACTTCCTGAGCCAGATCTTCCACGTCGGACATGTTGTGGATCAGACCCTTGACGAAACCAAACACCGAACCCTGATACCGGGCGACGAGCCACTGGTAGGCGTCTGCTTCGCCTTTCAGCACGCGCTCGATAATCTGTTCGTCGTTCATGCGGTTCCATTGCAATTCAGTTCGTTGCCAGCTTATACAACTGACAGCGAATTCTGGTTCCACAGAATTTCGAAAAATCGTAGTGAACCGATGACAGTTCCTGCAAATGGAAAGATCCCGGCATCACGTCAGGATGTCGGGATCTCAATTGTGATCGAAGATGGCCAGTCGGCCATTAGTATTGAAGCAGCACTCCGCCACTGCCGGTTTGAGCCTGGTAACGGGTCGCCCACTGGAAATCGTAATTGGCAAACAGGGAGATGCCGCGCATCAGTTCCACCGTGACACCGGGCCCCACCATCCCCACACTGCGACCGGATTGAACGCCTGTCACAACCCATGACGCGCCTGGAGCACCGCTTAATGATGCGAATGTCGAGTTCTGCTGGCCGAGCATGTCATAGACCCAGCGGCCACTCACGTAGGGGGTCCATTTCAGGCCTCGGCGTGTGGTCATTTCCGGTACCACCAGTCGAGAGCCCAGGTGAGACTGCAGGGTGTTCAGGTTGGCTGCAGCCACATTCAAGGCCGCCCCACCCCCACCACTTTCCGTGAACCGTCCATTGGAAAGGTACACGTACTGCAAGCCGACGAACGGCTGAAGTCGCAGCGCAGGGGCATCCAGGTTCATGCCTGCTTCGCCATAACTTCCGAATTGATGACCGGTAAAACTGCCGCTTGTTACAGCATTCACGCTGCCAATCTGGATGTTGCGATTGACGTCATTGCGGTTGTGTCCATAGTTGGCGACGGCAAAACCGTAAAAACTTTCAATTCGCTTCATGCCATACAGACCAACTTGAAACGACGAGACATGTCCGCGATCTGTCAGGTCATTGCCCCACGTCGTAAACGTGTTTCCCCCTGCGATGCCGAACACTCCAGTTTCATCGCGGGCAAGATCGATGCCGTAGCTCAGTCCGCCGAGGTTGTAGCTGGATCCCGACGCGTTGCCGTCCGATGAAAATCCACCAGTGCTGCCATACCCTTGAACCCATCCCCGCGCTTCGAGCATCGCAGGTTGACCTCGCAGAATCGTTCCCGGAGCTGTCGACCGTTGCGCGACAATTGCACTGTCGCCGCCGATCAAAAACTGACTGTTGTTAACCAGACGATTCGTAATTGACTGCAGAGTCTGGTTGGCGATCTGCAGTCCGATGGATTGCGACGTTTCATAGGCTTCGCCAGACAATGAATTCAGGGCGATCTGCTGAGCGCTGGAAGTCGGTAATGAATGAAGTTGCTGAAATAAATCTGCGACGGTCACCGGAACCTGCTGAATGGAATCGACGCCGTTAGCAACGCCTAACTGGTTTGGCGTCCCTGCGACAGAGGCCAACGGTGGGGGACCTCCCGCCGAATAGAAGATCACGTTAGGGTCATCGGGAGGCGGAATGTCGTCGGTTGTACCATCATCACCGGGGCGCAGGTTATATCGGATCACTGTTGGATCGACGGTCACATCGGTCGGGGTTCCATCGGTCGGGGTTCCGTCCGTGGGCGGATTTCCCGATTCGTCAGGAATGATCACAGGTGGGTCAACGACGAGAACTGGATCATTTCCCGAGTCCGTCGGCGCTGGATCGACCTGAGCCACCTGCCCCCAACTTGCAGACGACATCAAAAGCATGGAGCCAACCGGAATCGACCATGCAAACGCAAGAATCGACTTGCGCCATTTTTGAATTCCAGACACGCAATTATTGCCGGTCTTCACTGCATGATCTCTCAAAGCGAGATTCTGACGCATCTTGCAATATCGATGTGACGAAAAATTCATCACTCAACGCTGCTTAAGATATCGGCAGCCTTCAATTCAGAAATTGAGATTTTTCCGGAAACGAGACCGGGGAATCCGAAAGTATGGGCTATTCTGATGAGTAAAGCCCGGGGGTTCTTCCCCGAGCGGCTCATTTATTCAACGACCCAACTGTCAAGTTTTCCCGGAAGGTGCGACTCCCACTTCAAGTAGAACTCTGCTGCATCTCTTGGTTCGCAGAACTCCTTCTTGGATTGGGCAGCCAAAACATACGGACTGCAAGGGGAGTGCCTGCGACTATGACAGACAAAAAGTGAGGGCGAAACTCGCTGAATGACAGTTCCTTCGTAAACAGGTTCTCCGTGTTTTACTTCGGGCATTCGTTCGGGGAACCATTCCTCGGTCTGAATGAGGCGGACCAGATGGTCCAGCACCTCTGCATAAAGAAGTCGCTCGTTGGGCCATAGGCCCTGTTCTTTTCGTTCCTCGACATTCAAGTGTCCCCCGCGAAGCAGGAAGGTGAGAATGTCCGGCGGCATCTTCATATCATTCGACCGATCGTTTGAAGTCATGTGCCTGCGATACCAGTATGCAGCGAATCACATTCGGAGTTGAGAATCTGCAGCCGTACGACCTGACGATTGATTTCGTCCGCACCGGCTAGACGCGCCACCAGAAATGCAGTCTGTCGAGCGCCGTCATACTCATCGATCTCGTCCAACCCGTTGATTCGGGCAAACAGATTCCACCCGACGTGGGACGCGGCGATAAACGCGTCATCTCCATTGTCGGTAACCACTTCGAAATCGATTTCCCGGAGTTCGTCCTCGACGACAAGGCCGATAATCGATCGCTCGGTTAATTCAAGAGCCTTGCGGCACTGATCCATGACATGTGGAGACACGTATGGCTGCGACTCTACTCTCGTCCAGATTCTCCGAACACAGTCACATGCGAATCTGCGAGCGGCCATTGGGTCACGTCGTTTCCGAAGTTGCTCGATCAGTCGTTCCACTTCGCTAAACGTCACTGAATTCATCTTTGGACTCCACTGCAGAACGGCTGAGCGGACCTGTGAGCACCCCTTCGGGACTTCAAACATCTTCAGTTGTTTGCAACATCCCGCTGCCCAGTCACTTCAATGCCTCTTCAATCCGCGATTTAACGTCTTTGGAATTGTGGGATTTGTCGACAGGACTTCCGCGCCACAGAATCCGGCCGTCAACGCCGATCATGACAGCTTCGGGGATTCTGGAAACGCCAAATGCCCGAGCCGCCGGAGTATTGAAATCTCCCTGTTCATCGTTACCCGACCAGAATGGATCCAGATTGCTCCATCCACGTCGTTTGAAATGCGACGCAATGATCGACTGGTCCGCGTTTATGGCGATGGGGACGATGGCAACTCGATCCTTCCATTCACGAGGTTGATCACCGGACAGGATGTTGAGGCTTGTCATGGGCTGCTGGCATGGTCCACACCACGTCGCCCAAAACTCCAGGAAGACAACCTTTCCGCGCAGGCTGCTGAGTCGCATCAACTCTCCGGTTTTCAAGTTCGTCAACTCCAGATCGGGAGCCATGTCGCCAACGACGGGAGCCAGAACGAACTCAAATTCCTCCTTCGACGAATCCTTTGAAAACTCAAATGAGCCGAGTCGCTTGTCGTCAATCTGGACCGTATACGGAGCCAGGGTAGACCAAGTTCGCGGTGGCGTGTCGGCAATATTCGCAAGTTCGATGTCGCCCGATGCGGGAATGAGTCCCGTAAATACGAGATGTGATCCGTAGTGACCGTCGTAATACGTGACGGTCACTTTACGGTCCTTCGCCGGTTGCCCATCGGGCATTCGGATGCGCAGTACAGCCGTACGCTGGCCTCGAAAACAATTTCGATCAAATGGCAATGAATGGAAGTCGATGCGTTCCGTCTTCCCTTCCATCAACGTCACCGTCTTTCGGTCACTGAACGCTCCCACGTTCATTTTGGTCCCCTCAATTGAGGGCTGGTCCTCCCGCGGCTCAGTACGCATTTGGATCTTGTATTCGCCCGGCGCAAGATCGGTCAATTTAAAGCTGGCAGTGGGAGTTGGGCTCACGGTGGACGCGATATCCAAAAGACTGTTCCCATGAAGCCTGCGAAGGACTTCTATGGAAACGCTCTTGAACGGTATGTCGGAACCCAGGTGAGCGCCCGGCTGAAACGAGACATCCAGCGCGGCCGGAGATGGGACGTTGATGTCCAGAATCCCCTCGTTGACATGGGCGAGAGTAAAGGGACCGGTTTCAAAGTTCTGCAGGAACCCAGGTTCATGGATAGCCACATGAAACGGCGGCGAGTCTTCTGCAAGCAAGCACTCAAAACGTCCCTCGCCAACTTCGCGCAAGTTCAGCATGTTGTAGTCGACGGTGGCGTTGCCCCGGCGATTCATTGGCATCCGCGTTGAGCGAACGATTTTTTCCATTTCATCAAAGTAGGCCTGTGGCAGCTTACCTTTCGGCCAGGTCATCGAATCTGGAAGGTGAAACCGCAACTGCACTCGTTGACCACGCCGCAGCGTGATTGCGGCCTCGTTCTTGACAAGGCTCTCAAGCTCCTCGCCAGCAAACAATGCGATCGTCGATGCGTAACCATCGGCTCGCACCAGAATGTTGACGGCCATGTCGGTGTATTGTGAGGCGCTGCCGAGGAAAACCAGGCCGGTACCACCATCGACCCATTGATGACTTGATCTTGGTGACTCAACCTTCGCTTGAAACGTCGATACGGGCTCGCCTTCTTCATCGACAACGCACAGTCGCACACCGGGCACGTTGAACAGATCTGGCGGGCGATTTGCCTTCGCCAGAATCTCGATCTCGGGCATGTCACCGTTTTCAGGCACAGAAAACGAGATGCGTCCGGAAAATTCTGTCGACTGAGATGGCAATGCCGGCGTTGTGGCGCGAATGACGTACAGATCCGCCGTGTAATTTCCAGGAGGAATCGGATCAGTCGCAAAATTCCCGTCGCTCGTGATCGGGATCACATCAAACGCAGTTAACATGCGGCTCGGCTTCTTGAGATGCGCGAAGTATTCCTCGGGACCGAAACCGGAAACGGTGAGAATGGCCGTTCGCAATTCGACGTTTTCCAGGCCTTTCACCTGTCCCGATAGCGGTCGTCCCACTTTTCTTTCAAACCGGATACTCGCCCGCTTCGCCGATTCGATCTTCACCAACTGACGGTCCGCTGCTGTTTGCAGTACGGCACTACTATTCATCTTTGTCTCGATCTTGCGTTCCACGGAATACTGACCCGGCGGCAAATGCTCAAAGACCGTCTCGCCCGGGTTGACGAGGGAAAATGAAGCCATGTGAAACCGAAGTATGTCTTTATCCCATGTCACTCCGTCGAATGTTTTCAGTCCGATGTCGACGAGTAGCTTGTTCGGCTTGCCGGGTAACTCGCATTGAACAGCAAGCGTACCGGGCTGGGGAAGTTTGATCTCAACGTTGTCGCCTTGAGGCAGGCTGTTGCGAGTGACAACCCAAAACAGCGGATCGTCGGCAATCACCGCCAGCCGATCCGCGGTCCCTTCTTTTCTAGTGATGGTAAAGACTCCGCTCGTGTTCGTTCGCGTGGATGGCGGATTCGGCATATTTCTTTCAGGCACGGACCACTTCCGCTGTTCAGCGTCCACAATGATTCGTTCCTGACCCAGCAGCAGGACCTCAGCATTCACGACCAGCGCGCCACGATGGTCAAGCACCCGACCGTGAACGGTTGCTCCCTCCTGCCAGGTGATGACTTCTGTGGACGCAACGCCTTGGGGATCGACTACCGATTGCTTTGCACTGGGGTTGCCCTGCTGCGCCGCAGGAAGCGGCTGATCGCCGTTTGTCTGGCTAACCCCGATCAGAAAAATGCACGACAGCAACACGAGCTGTCGCCGAGCGAATTGAAGATCAACGCTCTTACTGAATACGAAGTGCAGTGGCATAAAGCCCCTCTGGTCTGTTCAATGTTACCATTCATAGTATCGGCAACTACCAGAATACCCGGCTCGCCAACGATAGTCGATTGCATTTCCAGGTCCATCGGATATTGATAGTCGCGCTGATGACTGGGGAATTGATTTGACGAAGGAACGGCTATGGTGATAAATCGGACAGGCATTTGCCATCGGAATAATGACACCGGAGATGTTTGCCACCCACAGCGTTGTTGGGGCTATCACAACCAATGAGTCAGCTTGCGGGGGCGAGACGATGATTTCAGGCGAGACCGAAAATCAACTGAAACAAACAGGACTATTCGAGTTATGGGGGCTTGGATTCATCGTTGGTTTTGCGTCCATTTATGGCATGTTCCTGGGGTATGGTTGTCATTTTTCGCCCCAACTCTGTCCATCGCGCATAGTGACAGTAACGGCATCTCATGCAGTTTATGCCGCGATCGGAACGCTTTGCGTATTTTTCCCGAGCCGGGATGAATATGTTCCGAAGCGTCGCCGCGCTCTTTTTGCTTCGGTACATTGCGGATTCTGCTTCGCGTCGTATTTCCTGTATTTCTTTGTTGCGTGCCCAAAATGACCCTTGCGACTGTCACACAGTCACCCGATAGCATCAGCCATCACCGTTCACATTCGTACCTGAACAACGACGAAAATTAGGGGCTGCCAGGTCCATTTCTCGGCTGTCGGGAAATAAAACGGGGAAACGACTATTTCGCGGCACTGAAAGCCTGTTTCATTCACATTCTGACGCTACTGCGAGGCAGACATGGATATCTCCAGAATGACGATTGATGACTACACCAATCTCTCTTCTGAGCAACTGGAAAAATTACGGAAAGCCATACGGAACGAATACAAGACCTTGTTTGAGGTTTCAGTAGATCATCGAGGAATCCTTGCAGTCCATCAGACGAGCAACATCAGGTTTCGGCTCCTGCCCGGAGGAAAATATCACATCGGACTGAGTAGTTCCGAGGAAGAAGCAGCCCGGCGTATCGCCGATCCATTTCCAGCAACAGTCGAAGAAATGCGACCAGTTTTTCGCGGATTCATCAATCCACTACTTGTTTCTGAGGTGCCAGTGACAAGTCACGTGGCCAGGACAATTTTGAACACTGAAACAGCGATCAACGATTGGAACCCCGCCTGGTTGGCTGAAGCCGAGGGACGCCAAGTCGCAAAGGCTCTTGGGTGTAGATTTCTTGACGAAGTAGAATGGGAAACAATGTGTCGCGCGGGTACCACGACGTTATTTCCGTTTGGGGATGAATTACCTGACGACGAAGTTCTTGAACGATGGATGGCCTACGAATTGTCTGATCCAATGGCTCTTCCGGCAAATAAGCTGGGCTTTGCAGGTTTATACTTTGGAGAATGGACCAATAGCTTCTTCCGATCAAGCTACCAAAGCAGGGTGACCGATTTTGGATCGCGCGTCGTTCGAGGTGGTGGCGCTCATTTTTGGCCGTGGCAGGATGACGAGTGGGTCTGGTGCATGTCCGCAGTGCGTATGCCTGCGTCGGCATTGCCCGAGGGACGATGTGCAGTCCGTCTTGCGTTTGATCTTTTTCGCTGGCATACGTAACTGACAGGAAGATATCTCGGTGTCCGGTCCAAATCGCTTCAAAATGGAAATGATTCTGACGCTGCAATCGCAGCAAGGAACTCGGGAGATGAAACGGGGAAAGTTCGATTTCGTGGATCCACTGAACGCTGGTGATTCAATGGGTCAATCCAGTTGATACGCCTGGCCATTCGCCGTTGGTATCGACAACGCCAGCCGTACCGGGACCTTCGAATCGAGGGAGTACGTCCATAATGACAACCTTATCCACGTCACTACTCAACAAATCTGTTTTGTCTGCTCTGACTTCTGCCGGATGGACCGGGCTTTCTACGGAGAGGGGATATTCGGAATGTGATCTACTGAGATTGGCGGGCGTGCCGGTTGGTATCAGAGGGAGGCAGTTCCTCAGCGAAGTGGGAGGAATTGTTATCGCTGTAACAACTTCATTTGATGTGCGACCCGCAAGGCACTCGGCGGCACGGCCTGGTGTCTGGAAATTTCTGTTGCGTCTCTTCTCCAATCAAGTGCGCATGGATCTTGCTGATGTCCTGCCGCGAGAACTCGCCGTGCGTGTTTCGTTTGTTGCTGCTGATATCCTTGAGTGCTTCGGCTGGGATCATTACACATTTCTCGACGACGTTGCGTTTACCCTTGGAAGGGTGATGTCTGTGGTGGCCACAGACTGGAACGACGGCTACCTTTTGATGGACGAGGAGTCTTCAGTCTCCTACATTCTTGATCGGCAGGCAGAAAAACTCCTTGTGTTTCCCCTTCTTGAAGATGCCCTCAACGCGCTGACGCTCACGGACGACAGGTCTACTGAATGCCAACAGGTTCAGCGTGCGCCGGATGACTTCAAACTTGACTCAAGCAGCTTATCAGGTTTTTTCGACTCGAGACCTGGAGATTTCCGTTTCCGTATCCATCGCTGCGCCGCCCGATTTCCAGATCAATGCAGCGTTGAGATTTTCATTTTATCGGATGGCACGGTCAAAGGGACTGCTCGAGATACGGCCAGGAAAACACAGTTCACCTGAAGATCGAACAATCACAACTTGCAGAACTCCAGGTGGCGTTTGTTAAGATGCCTCCTTCGGTTGGTATCAGTACGCCGTCGGTCAATATTGGATATGGGGAATGCGGAAAGTCATTGGAGGTCAGGCATCTCTCTCGACCAATCGGCGCCGAGCAAAACGAAGACAGACTACTTTGGGAAAGAACAATCGCGATTTGTGACAGGTGTCTCCAAGCGGCATTTCCAGATAGGAACTTCAAGTAAACGACAAAGGCTAACAGATTGTGTCTCCGTCACCCACCGGAGATTCAGGACAATGTTGAAAACCTCGCGGAGTGTCTGAGACGAAGCATCGTGCCCTGACCTGACGGACGATGCAGGCTCGGATTGATATTCCGGCCCATTACCGGAAAGAAGTTGCCGTATGTAACACTTTGTACCCAAATCTCGCCCTCTAATTTGCGAGTAACGATATGGACGAACACATCATTTACGCTGATATGTCATCGCAGTTGAAATTTCTGCTGCCGGCTTTTTCGCAGTTTTCGTCCGACCATGGGTTTTCAATTGTCGATTCACGATGTCTTGGACGATATCCACGGGCCCGAGTCGAAAAGGTTACGGATGTCATTGTCTATTTCGATCTGTGGATGTGTCTGGACGCCGAAGGGAACAGGTATGAAGCCTTCTTCGAAACGATTCCCTTTGATTTAGGTGCAGGAGTTTACGTCGATTTGAATCACGAGCCACCGCACGGTCGTCGATATGGAGTGGCCTTTCCGATATGGGAGCGGAGACCGTTTTCATCCATTACTTCGGAGGAAATGGTACGAGCGATGGAACAAAGTCTTCCCACGCTTGGTGAGTGGAACGTCGAAAAGCTGAAAGCAAACGGACAACTTAGTATGCTTCGGCCGCATTGAATGACTTCGACAAACCTTTGAATGTATAGCTTGCAACGCAACGACAAGAGATCAATGGCGGTATTGAGCTTCAAGCCGCCCGATGCCAGATAGGAACCGCCATGAGTTTCGATAACCTGGTCGAATGTGAATTGCAGAGAGTTGATTGGTCGCAGTTTATGGAAGCTAACGGACCAGCAACAAACATCCCGGACACATTCCGTCGGCTATTGTCTGCCAGAACGCCTGAAGACGCGAACGCCGCGTACTGGGAGATTGAGAATCACGCTTTCGTGCAAGGCGGACTCTTTGAAGCGTCGCTTCCACTCGTTCCAGTAATCCTGTCAGCCCTGGTTGACATGAATCGTCCGCGAAATACTCGCATTCAATTGCTGGAAATTCTGTATCACATCGTCAGTGGTGTACCTCACCTGGACGAAGTTGCTCGAGGCCTGCACGGTCTGGGTGACCAATGCAAGGCTGCTGCGCGAGATGGTTTGTGGGTACTTTACTCTATCTTTCAAGAGGGCGTATTCTGGTCTGCTGCGTCGGAGATCATTGAACGCATTGACCGAGATCCGATGCGACTTCGTCGATTGCGTGAGTTGAATGCTGGAAGTGGAAGAATCGATATTCCCCAAAGGTTGACTGTGCCTAAAGAGTCCTCCGGCCCATAGCACTTCGATTATGTCAAAGAGCGACACTTTGAGACGGACAGGAAAACAAATGACTACGCTTCCGCCGCACGGTTTGCCTACTTGGCTCGATGTGCAAAGGGCCTGATGCAATGAGAGTCCTTGCCTTCATGATTGGGCGTCTGTATTTGCAGATCACGTCACAGTCAGTCCACGAGGCCGCATTGAGCTTCCTCCGACGAATGGCGGGAGAGGGTGAGTACAAGAGTTATCTTTACTTGGTGAGGACGTGGGACTGGTCTTGTAATCCAGCTCGCGTTGATCTGCTCCCAGGCCGGTATTGGTCCGCTCAAGTGAAGCGAGCAGAGCTTGTTACAGGAGAACGGCTTTGTCCCGTTTGCGTCACTGGCCACGGATCTGCACCTTACGGAGCCTATGCGATCATTGCAATTTCGGCTGGCGGATTGTTTTTTGAGATAACAGAAGACGAATCCATGTGGTGCCTGGGAGACGAGGAGGCCACACTTCGGTCGCTTCGCCGTAAAGAATGGCATCCACCGCCGCCGGATGAAATTTTACTTTGCGAAGTCGAACTGGCGGATTGTTCGTTACGGGGATATCACTCGCAGCTTGCTGGCTTTGGGAGATGCCTTGTGGCGAAGAGCATCCATTGTGCCGTTTCTCTGACTGATGTGTGGCGACTGCTTTTGCTTTTAGTAGTACTTACATACGGGTACATCACCTTGGCAATGAAACACAGTCAGGTCCGACGTTGAATACGGGATGAAACGGCGAGATGGAAGATGCAAACAATCCAAAGACACCACCGCTCTCTTGATTGGAATCACAACTCGCGCCGTGGTTTCACATGCGTCGAGGTCATCGCGGCGATCATTGCAGTGTTTCTTCCTTTGGTGCTGGGTTTCGTTGTCGGCCATCATCACGGCGTTTTATTGGGAATCCTGACTGGAACCGTCGCTGGGGCAGTCGGCGGCCTATTCGTGCGATGGTTCTATCTGTGGTCTGCGAGGCTCTTTCAACAGGAAATTCGTGAGTTGGAAGCGAAATACCCATCCGTGTATCGCATACTTGCGGTTCCCAAGGGTTTGCCATGTGTCAAAGCCGCGGGTGCTGAAGTTCTTCCTGGTGACTACGGCTGGGAGGCAGAACCGATCTTGAAGGATGATGGCCGCATTTACCTCCAAGGACTGACGCAGGAGTGGTGTGTGGCGTGGTATGCTGGCTTCGAGGCATCGCAGATCGAGCTGATTTGTCAAAAGCCGCGATCACAATACTATCTCCCGTATTCCTGGACATGCGCGGGGGCAAAGCCACCCCCATGTCCGTTTTCAGTCGGTCAGTCCCCTGAAAACAATCTCGGTTTTCCTCAAAGAACGTCTTTCCCGTATATTCAAGGAATCCGCTTCGACGCTCATCAGGACCCTGCGTAGATGAAGTCAAAGTATTCCGATCAGAACTGGTATTGTCGTCGTGGATCTGGAATCGTTAGCGTCATCAGTGTTCTGCGGTACAGTCTCATCCAATGATCTGCTGGATGTGTGATGATTACCGACGAGACCAAACAGCATTTGAAACAGACAACGTTGCTACAACGATGGGGACATGGAGAGCATTCATGAATCATCAGTCAAGACACTTGTGGCGAGTCGTTGCACTGTGGACCGTCCTCATTGGGCAGGTCGTGTCTGGTGCTGACGATGACGACGACGCTCCGGAAGAGGGCGCTCAGAAAGTCCGTGTCGTCCCGCAGACTTGGACGGTTGATCAGTACATCTTCCAGGAGAACCTGGGACAAGGCCGAATCAGAAGTGGTGATGCGGCAACTGGTCGTGCCCGGATCAATTCGCAATTGAAAGCGATACTCGACGAAATCGGGCAATTCTGCGAACTGAACGAGGCTCAACAGCAAAAGCTTTCGCTCGCCGCACGTGGCGATATTGCCCGCTTTTTTGATCGGGTCGAAGAAGTTCGCAGGAAGTATCTTGCGGTGAAAATCGACCAGGATCGGATGAATGAAATCTGGCCGGATATCAGTTCGCTTCGACAGCAGTTTTCACGGGGACTGTTCGGTGACAAGTCTCTGTTCGCTAAAACTCTCCGCAAGACTCTGACCGAGGAGCAGCAGACCAAATATCTGGCGATGTTGCTCGATCGGCGGCGGACTGGTTACAAGGTAGCGATCGAAGCGACGCTACCCCAGCTTGGAAACGGGATCGACCTGAGTCGCGAGCAAATCGAAGCTTTGCAGAAGCTTCTTCTGGAAGAGACGCAGCCGCCGCTTCTGTTTGGGCAGCATGACCGAAATGTTGTCATGTTCAGATTGAGCCAGCTTCCCGCTGCAAAGCTGAAGGACGTGCTGAGCAAGACCCAGCTGAAAAAACTTCAACCACTACTGCTTCAGGTCAGCGGACACGAGGACACGCTCGTCCAGAATGGCGTCATTGAGGAGCCGAAGTCCACGACGCCGGTCATTGTCCGAAGTGTGCGCGCGGTCGTTGACGGTCCCGTCGCCGCACCGGTCGTTACCGCACCGTCGGATGCCGTGAAGCCCGAATGACCCTGCGATTACTTCATGCTCAAGTAAACGAATGTCTTGCCGTCGCGGGACCAGCAGACGCAGATGTTATTACGGTCCATCGGCTGTTTCGGGTAGCGGAAGGACGGCTTCATTCCCTCGGGATCAATTTCAAAAATCTGGGTTCGCGGCGATCCTTCGGGACGTCGAGCAAACATCAGGCGTTGGCCGCCAGGGAGCCATGAGAAGTCCGAGCTGACATCCTTGGCGTCGCACAGGACTCGCAAGTTCGGATCGCCGCCCGTCGCGTTCACGATACCGACATCGACGGCTCCGTTGGCGCGATGTCCTTTGAAACAGATTTGTTTGGAGTCGGGAGACCATGTGAAGTTATGCTCGATGTAGTGGTAGGGGCTTTGGCCGACGGGAAAGACCGGCCGTTTGTCGTTGGTGTCGACGTCGTGGATGACGAAGTTGTTGCTCCCTGTGACATACGCCGTCTGCTTCCCATCAGGCGAAAATTCGATGGCCCAACCGCGCGGGTCGATCAATTTTTCGTCCGCATCCCCTTCAAAGTTGCGAACGAACACGCCTCGGCCGTAGCGGGAATAGGCGATCTTCTTGCCGTCGGCAGACCATTGCGGAATGCAACCGATTCCCAAATCGCGGACCTCATCCGTCTCGACGCTGGCAATCAGCAGGTGAGCAGCGATGCTCGGTTGCCCGCGCTTCCATCCATCGACGGCCACCCATTTTCCGTCGGGTGAAATCTCTGGCGAGTAAATGTTCGGATAGTCCGGGATCACGATCTTGATGGTCTTGCCATCGGCGGACTGAACGTGGATTTCGTTCGGAGGTAGGTGAGTCGTTATGAACGGATACTCTTCGAGCGACAACGACTGGTCCTGATTCACATCCAGACGCCGGAAATACTCAGCGCTCAGCGCTGCCAATTCTATACCCGGACGGAAACGGAACTCTTCGGGTTGCAGTTTCCCGTCGTCATCCTCGTCCCTGGCTCCATGCCACACCACCAGCAGGTTCACGTGCGGGACGAGCAGGAACTCGCGCAACGAATACAGACCATCGTGATCGTCATCAAAGCCGTCGAGCCAGTTGACCCCGACCGGTCCCCAGCCGACTGGCAGGCCGTCCACCTCTTTACGAGACAATCGGCCATCTAAATCCAGGTCCATCTGAAGGAACTGATGGACTGGATCCGTGCGATGCCCACTGGTGGCGAACTCTGCGAAACCAAACAGTTCACTGCCCGGCTTGTTGATTGTTGGAAACCATTTTTCTGCCACATCGGGCGATCCGCCGAGAGCCTTGATGTAGACCTCACGCCTGACCTTGCCATTGGCGTCGGGGTACATGCCGTAAAACATTCTCAAATCGACGACCCGCGCTGTGTGATCCCGCACGAGTTCGCCGCTCGGAATTCGCACTCCGTAGGCAATATCCAATACGCGAGCCGCTTCTTTGAGCGAGACTTGTCCGTCGCGATTCAAATCCCAATTGGCAAACCCCGTCGACTCCAGCCCCGGAACCAGGGACGGAATCGCCGCCGACTTGAACTCGTCCGGAGCCAGCAAGTCATCGCCGTTCAGATCCCATCCCTTCCAATCCCCGGCCAATCGAGCCCGTTTCGTTTCCGAAAGTACAACCACCGGATCGGCCAGTGTGCCTCGCTGAGCATCGGGCTGCCCAATGGGAACTGTCACGAATTCGGCCAGGCTGATCCGACGATCGCCATCCATGTCGAACATCTTGAATTCGCGAAGCAGTACGCGCATTTCCCGTCCCACTCGCTTCAGGTACTCGGCTTCGGTGAGCGATCCGTCCTGATCGACATCACACGTCGCGAACTCCGCACTGAGTGGATTTTCGGCCAGTGAGACCACAACCGCCGAATCCGTTGCCGCCGGTTGAGCCTGACAGAGAGACTCGCTAACCGCGCCGATCATCAGCACGCCGAGGACGCCCAGAATGATACGATTGGAAAGGTTATCAAACAGACTGTTCGCGGATTGGCATGTCGAAAACATAATACGTCTCCCATGAACATCGAACCGCAGACGAGCGTTCAGAAAAGATCCCAACGAAACTCGACGACTGTTGTCGCGCGAATTTCAAAAACGACTAGTGATTCGATATGATATCAACGTCCCAACGAAAACGCTCGTCGTGGAAACCCCTATCGCGTGGCGACGGGAGCATGCGAAATGTCGGCTGATTCACAACGCATCCAAACGCCTGATCAATAAGGCGCAGGATGCTTTGTCGGTCGGGCTGGCTCGGATCTTCCTGATGCGGCAATCGAGAATGATCCGACGAACTCGGACAGTGACTTCGATTTCCCTGGTAGTCGGGCTGGCGAATTACTTCGCTTCGAGATTCGGGTTGTTTGGCGCGGGACTCGAGGCTTTTACCTCGCAGTCATACTTGCCATTTTGGCGGCCGCGCAGTGTTGACGGAGTTGGGCATACGTCGGTATCAAATCCGTTTTCAGCGTTGATTTGCGAAGTTACCTCAATTGTTCACTTATGAATTTCCGCCATGTTTGACGCACTCAAGTGACTTTTCACTGGCAAGAAGCCCTCGACGCAGGGCCAACAGCAACAGGTTGAAACGTGTCGAGACTGCGGGGTGCGAAACGGTGAACTTCATGATTTCTTCTGTACCAAAGAACGTTGTCCCTTCTGCCATGGACAGCTTGCGTCGTGCGACTGCAACCGCACCATTTTGAAGCTTTCAGAACCTGAACAACAGGCTCTGGATGAATACATTGACGATTCGGTTCCGCCACTTTCCGACATCATGCAGCGGTGGCGAGACGTGCTAACCGACCAGGGCAGAATTCCCTTTGAGGCCATTCCTGATGACCCGATCCGTGCAGCATACCGCGGCGATGTGGACGCGATCCGGCGGTTTATCGAAGATGGATTTTCACCAAACGCCGGAAATGACATCGGATATACGGCTCTCATGGGAGCCGCGCGAGGTGAAAGGCTGGATGTAATTCGATTACTCCTTTCGCATGGCGGAAAGGCAGAACTTGCCGATCAACGAGGTTGCACAGCCTTGCATTGCATCGTGGCACAACCAGTGAACGATGCTTCGAGGCAAGTGGCCTGTCTGCGTGCGCTGCTCGATGCGGGAGCAGACCCAAATGCACAGAACCAGGAGGGACTTACCCCGCTCATGAACGCTGCCTGGTTTGGTTGCCGCGACTCCGTGCGAGAACTCATGAGATGCGGAGCTGATCCGCTGCTGTGTGACAGCAAAGGGAGAAGTGCAGGGGACCTCGCATCCGAACGAGGCCACAAAGATCTTGAGGATCTCCTGGAGCGACGATAGGCGACGATCCTGGCTCAGGCCTTTGATACCGGGGTCTGAACCCATAATACGCCTGCACTCGTCGCTTCAGGCGAAAGCCAGACATCTCCCCACGCCTATTTTTTCTTCCTAACCGGAAAAGTCACCGAAATCCTCAAGGTCTACGCCCTGGGTGTCCGATGATTTCGATAGGCCGTCCCTCCGGGCAGGCCTACGCTGCCCATTTGGTGGCGAAAAAATGGCCGTTTTTTGGCGTAAGTCCCATGAACATCAAGAAAATCGCATTACTGGGTGGAGTCGGTCTGGCATCGGCAGCCGCTGGTGTTGCCATTCCCCAGATGATGAAGGGGCAAAGTCACGAAGGGGCGGAAGCTCCCAAAGCGGACGCTGGACACGATGCGGGCCACGACAAGAAGAAAGAAAAGAAAAAGGACGATCACGCTGCAGCCGGACACGGTGCGACGGATGCTCACGGCAAGCCGGTTGAAGCCAAGGCCCCCGTTGATGGACCGACTTTCGTTCCCTTCGGACGGACCGTCGTCAATCTGAATGATCCGACGTTGACTCGATACCTCTCGCTGGAAGTGACGCTGCAAGCTGACGGGGCTGACGAAGACGATGTGAAATCTGCCTTGGGATCGCGGAAGCCGATTCTGCAGACATGGCTCACCAGTCATCTCGCGGATAAGACCTTGGAAGACATTCGCGGCAAGGTGGGTGTCAATCGCTTGCGCCGTGAAATTCAAGACAACTTCAATCAACTGCTGTTCACAGACGGTAAGGAACGAATTCAGGACATCCTGTTTGAAGAATTCCACGTGCAATGACCATCACCGCTCACGACTTCACTCGGCCCGCCGGATTGGCCCCCGAACTGCGAACCAGACTGGCTCGCTGGCTGGGACGGTCTAATTCCCTGCTGGGCGAATTGTTCGGTGCGATGTCCGTCAGCGCAGAGTTTAAGTACGAAGATTCGTCAAACGTCTCCCCCACCGAATCGCTGGCTAAGTGGAGTGACAAATCACTCGGTTACGGAACGCGTCTCGTCGGACACGATTCGGTCTCGCTGATTGCTCTCCCCAATCCCCTCCTGCAGGATCTGGTCGGTGGATTGATCGGCGAACAGTTGAAGGCACTGCCACCAGAACGAGATCTCACCCCCGCCGAATCATCTGTCGCAGAATTCGTCGTCGAGACGATTCTGAAGAGCTTGAATGAATCGTGGCAGGACGACCACGGCATCGAATTGAAACCCGCCGACCCTGAGCCGAATCTGCGACGTACCAAGCTGTTCCGCCCGTCGGAGCCGATTGTAGTCTGTCGTTCCACGGTTAAAACGTCACTTGGCGAATCGCATTGGTCCTGGATGATGACCAGCGAGTACCTGTCAGCCTTGTTCAACCTTCCGGTGCGATCGACGAAACCGGCAGGTGAAGCCAGCCGAAAGAAGCTCGAACAATCGATCCTCGAGATGCAGACGGAAATTGAAGTTCGGCTGGGTGGAGTTCAACTGACTGGCCCGCAACTGGCACGCTTACGAGTTGGCGATGTTGTCGTTCTCGATCAGCGAGTCAGCGAACCATTACAGGCCTCCGTCCGTGGCGAACCGAAGTTTCTGGGCTGGGCCGGTCGAGTCGGAAACCGACAGGCCTTTGAAGTGGAATCCGTGATTGAACCCCGACACCATCCCATCCCGGAAGCAGCCTGACCTCGCTTAATGCTGATCGCTGACAGCGGACTGCTGGCGGCTTTGAAGAAAGGATTCGAAATGACGGAAGCACTCGATGCCGTGATGGCGACCGTGGAGCACGAGTTGAATCGCGACAAGGAATCGGCCGCAGAAGTCGCGGCTCGCGCTCCCGCATTTTCCAATATGACGCCCGGTAAGACATCGCCAACCAAGTCGCTGGATCACCTTTACGGCGTGCGACTCGACGCCGAAGCGGTACTCGGTCGGGCCGACTTTTCGGTCGAAGACATGTTGAAGCTGGATATTGGTTCGGTTGTCACGCTTGATCGACAGTTCTCCGAACCCGTCGATTTGATCGTGCAAAATGTCAGGGTGGCTCGGGGTGAAGTGGTGGTCGTCAACGACCAGTTCGCCATTCGCATTACAGAAATCACGGATACGTCCGGTTCAGGTGGTTGAACGCAACCACGAACACCAGCCAGGGAAGGCGGTGTCCGATGAGAGTTCTTGGGTTACTGCTGATCATCATCGCCGCATCATGGATGCGACCGGTGAATGTGCGCGCCGCTGATCCACCTGCAGCAGCCAAGTCGACTGGCGCGACATCGAAGGAAGCAGAGTCCGAAAATCTGTCGTACTCGCCGCAATGGCCTGAACCACCGAACACCGGTGCAATGCTCTTGCGACTGACATTGGGAACGGTCTTTGTTCTCGTCCTGTGCGTCGGATCACTTTACCTGGGCAAGCCCTGGCTCATGAAGCTGCAAGGGAACGTCGCCGTCAATCAGGCAATGCAGATTGAAGGAAGCGTTTCTCTTGGCAATCGCGCCGTATTGTATCTGGTCAAGATCGGCGATACGCAACTGGTTGCCGGAACCGATGCCACTGGTCTGAAATCGCTGATCGCATTGCCAGCCTCATTCAAAGAGGTTCTTGACGAGCAGGTACCGACAGAAGAGCCGGTTGCCACGGCACCTCCCCAGGACTTCGAATTGCGGATTCGCGCCGCCGCAGCCAGCTAGGAGGTACCCCATGAATAATTTCGAACAACTGGCGGAACGATTTGGCGAATCTGGATTCGTCCAGAGTCTTTCGCCACCGCTGCAGATGGCGATCTTCCTGGGCAGCCTGGTCCTGCTGCCGGCGGCACTGTCGTGCCTGACCTGCTTCACTCGCATCACGATTGTGCTGTCGTTTGTGCGTCGAGGATTGTCGACTCAGGAAATCCCCCCGAACAGCGTGCTGATTGGCCTGGCCCTGTTTCTAACCGTGTTCATCATGGAACCGACACTGACTCGGTTAAACACTGAAGCGGTGCTGCCGTACATGAATCAGAAGATCACGGGAGTCGAAGCCTTTCGGAAAGGAGCAGCGATTCATAAGGAATTCATGCTGCGACAGACTCGCAAGCATGATCTGGCGCTCTTCATTCACATGGCCAAGACAAAGGTTTCCACGGCGGAAGAAACACCCATTACCGTGCTGATCCCGGCGTTCATCATCAGTGAATTGAAGACGGCGTTCTTTATGGGCTTCTGCATCTATGTCCCGTTCCTGCTCGTCGACATCGTGGTTGCCACGGTGTTGATGTCCATGGGGATGATGATGATGCCTCCTGTCATCGTTTCCACTCCGTTCAAGGTGCTGCTGTTCGTTCTCGCGGACGGCTGGCATCTGGTGGCCTTGTCACTCAATCAGAGTTTTGGATAGAGGAGACTGCCATGAACGAACTGGACGCTGTTTCGCTGGGACGTGAATTTTTCTATCACGCGGTGCTGCTGACCGCGCCGGCACTGGCAATCAGCCTGATCGTGGGACTGGCAATCAGCATTTTTCAGGCGGTGACGAACATTCAAGAGCAGACGCTCAGTTTCGCACCACGCATCCTGGCATTGGCAGGACTGTTCATTGTTTCGATGCCGTGGATGTTGCAGATGTCGATCTTTTTCATGGTCCAGATGTTTTCGCGCGCGGCGCAGATTGGACACTGAATGGACGGTCTGCTGGAAACATGGGTGATGACGTTCGGCCTGATCCTGGCGCGAGTCTCGGCATTTGTCGCGACAATTCCGTACCTGGGAGGACGTTTCGTTCCACGAACCGTTAAGGCGGGGACGGCCCTGGCGTTGACATGTTTCTGGTTCGGAGAATCGCATGCGACCTCGGCGAACGTCGTGATTGCGATGAATGATCAACCATGGCTGGCATTCGGATTGGCCATTGCCCGGGAATCGATTATCGGATGTGCCCTGGGCTATGCGTTTGGCCTGTTCCTGGTCCCCTTTCGGACGGCAGGTGAGTACTTGAGTCAGGAAATGGGACTGACACTGGGAACGATCACCGATCCATCACGACCTCAAATGACGACTGTCATGGGCGAAGTTTTCGAGATGCTGGGGGTCGTCGTCTTCTTCGCTCAGAACGTGCATCACGTTTTTCTTGCAGCGCTCCATGCGTCATTCGCAAGGCAGCCGATCGGCGGGTCGATTCTTGCTGTTCCTGTTGCATTGCAGATGCAGGCCATGTCATCCGCCACCGAATGGGGACTGATGCTGGTCGCGCCAATCGCCTGCTGCCTGTTTATCACGTCACTGGTGCTGGGAGTGATGTCACGCATTGCACCTCAACTGAACCTGATGTCCATTGGTTTTTCGTTACGCATCTTCATCGGCCTGGTGGCGACGTTGATGCTCTGGCCAGAAATTGCTCCCCAAATGAGTCATGTGCTACTCCGCTTTTCCAGTCTCCTGAACGGTCAATAACGCAATGTCCGAAGAGGGCTTTGATAAGTCAGAGTTACCAACACAGCGTCGGCGCGATGAAGCGCGGGCGCGGGGACAGTTTGCGTACAGCCACGAATTGATTAATGGACTATTGCC